>Ga0265338_10004029_pt1 | contig 20160 bp, 15 predicted proteins | sample 42126metaG_FD_193579 | JGI IMG/M metagenome (GOLD analysis project Ga0265338, IMG submission 193579) | Rhizosphere microbial communities from Carex aquatilis grown in University of Washington, Seatle, WA, United States - 4-21-26 metaG | ecosystem: Host-associated > Plants > Roots > Rhizosphere...
GCTCATATCAAAAAGCGGCTCGCGGAGATTGTTTCAACCCTGGGCGAACCCGGCGCCGGCGCACGCGCGGCCACGGCGATTCTAGGTTTGTTCAACTAAGCATCGTCCTCATCCTCGTTCTTCGTCCTCAAATTTTATATTTTCGATTGCGAGAAGCGTGACTCGATAGGGAACGCCGGATTCATCCGACGAAAGACCACGAGGATTGACAGTTTTGACTTTCCTCCGTTCGCTCGCTAGTCTGGAGGCATGGAATCGCTGCACGCCCCGTGGCGGATTGAATACATTCTCGCGCCCAAACCACAGCTCGACGCGAGCCTGTTCACCCGCATCGCCCAGTCCAGTGACGACGAGGCCAACCACGTCATCGCACGCGACCGCACCTGCTTCGCCCTGCTCAACACTTATCCCTACAATGGCGGCCATTTGATGATCGTGCCTTACAAACAGGTCGCCGACTTGAATGACTTGACCGACGAGGAACTTGCGGATTTGTGGAAACTCACACGCCGCTGCGTCAACGCGCTGACGCAGTTGATGAAACCGGATGGGTTCAACATCGGCATCAATCTCGGCAAAGTTGCCGGCGCAGGCATTGCAGAGCACCTGCACATCCACGTCGTGCCCCGCTGGAATGGCGACACAAATTTCATGCCGGTGCTGGCGAATACCCGGGTCTTGCCGCAAGCGCTGAACGAACTGGCCACAAAGCTGCGCGCAGAGCTGGCAAAATAATTTTAATTGTGGCCACAGAAACTCTTCATTTTGAGAACGCGCGGGTGGCGCAGCAACTTTTCAACAACGAACCGCGCAACCTGCAATCGCTCGAAACCGAACTGGGCGTCAAAGCCACCGCGCGCGAGGGCTGGATCAAGCTCGAAGGTCAGGCCGACGCCATTGAACGCGCCAGGCACCTTTTCGTTTCACTCGAAACGCTGTTGAAGGCCGGCACGCCGGTGCGAAACCGCGAGTTCACCCACGCGTTGAACGTGGTAAAACACGACGGCGCCGAAACGCTCAAGGACATGGTCAGCGACCGCGTGGTAACGCACGACCGCAAGCCCGGCGTGACGGCTAAAACGGTCGGCCAGAAAAAATATCTCGATGCCATCCGCAAGCATGACATCACCATCGGCGTCGGCCCGGCGGGCACGGGCAAGACGTATCTGGCGGTGGCGTCGGCGCTTGCAGCGTTGCGTGATGGCCGGTTTTCGCGGCTGATTCTCACCCGCCCCGCTGTGGAGGCCGGCGAAGCGCTCGGTTTTCTGCCGGGCGACCTTTACGAAAAAATCACGCCGTATCTTCGGCCGTTGCAGGATGCGCTGCATGACATGCTGCCTGCCGAGGAAATCGCGAAGCACACGGAACGCGGCACGATTGAAATTGCGCCGCTGGCCTACATGCGCGGGCGCACGCTCAACAACGCCTTCATCATCCTCGACGAGGCGCAGAATTCGACGACCGAGCAGATGTTGATGTTTCTCACCCGGCTCGGCCACGGTTCGAAAGCGGTCATCACCGGCGACGAAACGCAGATTGACCTGCCGCCAAACAAATATTCCGGCCTGCTCGAAGCGCACCGCGTCCTGAAAAACGTCGAGGGCATCGCGGTCGTTGAGTTCAGCCGGCGCGACGTCGTCCGCCACCCGCTCGTCCAGCGCATCATCGCCGCCTACGAGGAGCACCGCGGCCCAAAACCGGGATGAAATCACTTCGTAGGAGCCGAGGTAACGAGGCTCAAACCAAAAGAAAATCAGAGACTCCTCACGTCGTCTCCTACATTTTTCAGGAATGAACATCGCCATTGCCAGCCGCCAGCGCGTGCGGAAAATCAACCGGCGTTTGTTGAAACAAATCATCGCCGCCTTGCTCGCCGATTTGAAGATCGAAAAGGCGGACCTCGGCATTCATCTCGTCGCGGCCGCGGAGATGATGCGATTGAATGAAAAATTCCTCCGGCACGCCGGTTCGACTGATGTAATTACGTTCGATTATCAAACCGAAGGTGGGATGGGTAGCCCCTTACCCGCCGGCGGCGCGCACGGAGTGCCGCGCCCTACCTTGCACGGCGAAATCCTGGTTTGTGTGGACGAAGCAGTTTTACAAGCGCGGAAGTTTGGCGCGAACTGGCAGTCGGAAGTGGTGCGTTACGTCGTCCATGGCATTTTGCATCTGCTCGGTTTTGATGATTCGAGCGCGGGCGCCCGGCGCAAGATGAAGCGCGAGGAAAACCGGCGGTTGCGCGAACTTTCCCGCCGCTTTGCCTTGAGCAAACTCTGACGCAATTCTAAACTGGCGGCATGGAACAGAAAAGTTTGTTCGCCCGCTGGCGATCCAGTTTTTTGACCGGCCTGGCGGTCACCTTACCTGCGTTACTCACGCTGGCGGCCGTCAAGTGGCTTATTGGCACCATTTCCGGCAATACGGACCTGCTATTGTTTTTTCTGCCCAAGAGCCTGACGCACGAGGGTTTGGTGTATGCCCATGACGGCAAGGGTCAGATGTACTGGTATTGGAGTCTGGTGGCGTTGTTGCTCGCAGTGGCTCTGATTTCAATCGCCGGCGTCCTGGCGCGCTATTACATCGGCAAAAAGCTCATTGACTGGACCGATCGCGCGCTGATGAAGGTGCCGTTGCTGAACAAATTTTACGGCACCATCAAGCAGGTCAACGAGGCGTTCGCGGGAAGGAATAAACATTCGTTCAAGACCGTCGTGCTGGTGGAGTTTCCGGGGCCGGGCAGCTACTCCGTCGGTTTCATTACGAACGAACAACAGGGCGATATCCAGAAAGTTGCCGGCCATAGTCTCATCAGCGTTTTCATCCCGACGACGCCGAATCCCACGTCCGGCTTTTTGATCCTGGTGCCGGAGGAAAAGGTGATGAAATTGAAAATGTCCGTCGCCGACGCCATCAAATACATCGTCAGTCTCGGCTCGATTTCCCAGGAATCCACGCCTCCGCCTGCGCTGAAATGATCAAATCCGCCAGGGGAATCATTTTGCGGACACGGCCGCTCACAGACAGCAGCCTCATCGTCCACTGGCTGACGCCTGATTTCGGGCGGATCGCAACGGTGGCCAGGGGCGCGCGGCGCCTCAAATCGCCGTTCGTCGGCAAGCTCGATTTATTTTACGTTGCGGATTTTTCGTTCAGCCGCAGCCGCCGTTCCGATCTGCACCTTCTTCGGGAAACCGGTTTGCGCGAAACGCATGGTCCGCTCCGCCAAAATCTGGCCGCCTTGCGCCAGGCCGTTTATGCCGCCGCGTTCGTTGAACAGGCCACGGAGACTGAAACACCATTGCCTGCCGTGTACGAATTGGTGTGTGGATTTCTTGATTGTCTTTGCCGGCAAAATCCCGGAGTACAAACGGTTTTTGCCTTTGAACTCAAGTTGTTGCACGAATTGGGGTTGAATCCGGAGCTGGAAAAGACCGGATTGACAGCAGGGGCAAGGCAAATTATGCGCAGGCTGGTGGCCAGCAACTGGCAAGCGTCCTGCTTCTTAAAACCCACCAGCGGGCAAATCGATGAATTGCAGCGGTTTTTGCAGGGTTTTTTGATTTTCCATCTGGGCCGTTTGCCTCGAGGCCGGGCGGCGGCAATGGCGGGTTGAATCTGCTTTTCGGGCAAACCCGTTGGAGCTATCGTCGGCCAGCCGTTTCAGAATCGGGTCATGATGATTAAAAAAATAGCGCAGACGTTCTCCACGGTGAGGATGCAGTTGGTTGCCAGCGTTTTTGTGGCCATTGCGCCGGCGCTGGTGCTGACCTATATCGTGAACCAGTCCTGGTTCTGGCAGTTCGCGCCGGAATGGCTGAAAGAGTATGCGCTGGACGTGCCGTGGGCGAGTTTCATGGTGGGTTTGCTGGCGTTGGGCGCGGCGTGGTTCGGCGGCGAACATTTTATTCTGCGGCAGGTGCGCGCCCTGTCCAGCGCGGCCCAGCGGCTGGCCAAGGGAGATTTGACCGCCCGCACCGGTCTGAAAGATCGCGAAAGCGAACTCGGACAGCTGGCCAATGTTTTCGATCAGATGGCCGAGTCGCTGCAGCAACGCATCAAGGAGCGCGAAGCCGCCGAACAAACCCTGCTCAATCGCGCCTTGCAGCAAACCACCGTCGCCGCGCTGGGACAATTTGCGCTGACCAACAGTGACCTGCCGGCCTTGTTGAACCAGGCAACCATTCTGGTCGGGCAAACGCTGGAAGTGGAATATTGCGCCGTCTTCGAATCGATCACCGGCGGCCAGTTGCTCATGCGGGCGGGCGCCGGCTGGAAATCCAACTGCGTCGGGACCGCCGCGATACCGGTGGATGATTACTCGCAGGCCGGTTTGACGTTCAGGACCGGCGACGCCGTTGTGGTTGCCGATTTGTGGACCGAAACACGGTTCAAGGCTTCATCGCTGTTGATGGACCATGGCGTCGTGAGCGGTGCGACCGTCCTGATCCCCACACGCGAAAGGCCATACGGCGTTTTCTGCGTGCATACCGTCAAACACCGGGACTTCACCCCGGACGACGTGCAATTCCTTCTGGCCGTGGCCAACGTCATCGGTATAACAGTCGAGCGGTTGATCCTGGGCGATCAATTGCGTCAATCGCAAAAAATGGAGTCCATCGGCCAATTGGCGGCCGGAGTCGCGCACGACTTCAATAACATGCTCACCATCATCCAGGGCCATACCAGCGCGCTCCTGGCGAGGCAGAATCTGGCCCCGGAAATTCTGGATCCGATCCAGGCCGTATATTTCGCCGCCGAACGCGCCGCGGGGCTCACGCGCCAATTGCTCATGTTCAGCCGCAAAAACGTCATGCAGGTCAGGCCACTAGACCTGCGCGAAGTCGTCGGCAATATGAGCAAAATGTTGCAACGCCTCTTCGGAGAAACCATCACCCTCGAATTTCACCCGCCGGATGAATTGCCGTTCGTGCAGGGCGACACCGGCATGATTGAACAGGTCATCATGAACCTCGCCGTCAACGCCCGCGACGCCATGCCGAAGGGCGGCAAACTCACCGTCAACCTCGACGCGGTGTCGGTGGACGTCACCCACGTTGAGCTTCATCCTGAAGCGCGCGCCGGTAATTTTGTGCGATTGCACCTGAGCGACACGGGCATGGGCATGGACTCCGCCACGCGCGCGCGCATTTTCGAACCCTTTTTCACCACCAAGGACGTCGGCAAAGGCGCCGGCCTCGGCCTCGCCACCGTTTATGGCATTGTCAAACAACACGAGGGCTGGATCGAAGTGGAGAGCGAACCCGGCGAAGGCGCCGTCTTCGATGTGTTTCTCCCGGCCGCCATGGAAGCCGTGCCGATGGCCGAAGTGCAATCCAGCCCGGCTGAAACCGTGACCGGCGGCACCGAAACTATTTTTCTGGTCGAAGACGAACCGGTCCTGCGAGAAATGGCCCGCGATATCCTCGAAGGCTACGGTTACCGGATCATGGAAGCCTCCTCCGGAAAGGAAGCGCTCGGGATGTGGACCCAGACCCGGGGAAAAATCGATTTGTTGTTCACCGACATGATCATGCCCGACGGCATCTCCGGGGCGGAATTGGCTCAACGGCTGTTGGCCGGCCAGCCCCGTTTGAAAATTGTTTTCACCAGCGGTTATACCGCCAATGAGGTCAATCCCGAGATGCTGGCAAAAACCCGCGCCCACTTTCTCCAGAAACCTTACACGCAAGATATGCTTGCCAAAATCGTTCGCGACGCGCTGGACGGAAAGTCCGCCCCGGCCAACAATCCACCCCAGCCAATTACAGCCTGACCCTCGTGCGCCGCGTTCAACCAGCGACATCGTCAATGCCATCTTTGCCACAGCCGCGCCTCATTTACATTGCATGGAGATAAGCGCGTCCAGCGAGGTCATCGTTGCTATTTTGAGCGATATTCATTTCGCCGGGGCGGCCGAGCGTGCCCGCGGCGAAGATTACGAATTTTGCCCCATCGCCAATCCTCTGCTCCGCACCATCGCGCGCACCTACCGGCATCTCATCTGGATGCGTCATCCGCTCGACCAGGGACGGCAACTCGACCGGTTTTTAGCCGAAGCCAGGCCGGTGGATTACGTCGTGGCCAATGGCGACTATTGCTGCGACAGTGCTTTTGTGGGTGTGAGCGACCCGGCGGCATTCCAAAGTACGCAGGAATGTCTCGCCAAACTCCGCTCGAAATTCGGCGACCACGCCCGGTTCACTCTTGGTGATCATGAACTGGGCAAGCTGCCCCTGTTCAGCGGCGCGGGCGGGATGCGGCTCGCCAGTTGGCGCCGTGCCACGGAGGAACTGGGTTTGCAAGGGTTCTGGCAATTGAACATTGGCCGCTATTCACTGTTCGGGGTGGCATCCCCCTTGATTGCCCTGCCCGCCAACCAGCCGGACACCCTGCCGGAGGAATGGCCGGAATGGTTGCGTTTGCGCGAGGCGCATCTCGCGGAAATCCGCGCCGCTTTCGTTGCGTTACCATCAAACCAACGCGTGATTCTGTTCTGTCACGACCCGACGGCGTTGCCGTTTCTGTGGCGCGAGGAATCCGTGCGGCGCCGCCTGCCGCAGGTCGAACAGACCGTCATCGGACATCTGCACACACGGGTGATTTTGTGGAAAAGCCGGGTGTTGTCCGGAATTCCACCCGTCCGATTTCTGGGCCGGAACATCAACCGTTTCAGCTCGGCGTTGCACGAGGCCCATCGTTGGTGGCCGTTTCACGTACGCTTGTGCCCGGCCCTTTCCGGCACTGAATTGCTGAACGACGGCGGCTATTGCACGATGCAAATTGATCCGGCATCAAACCGGCCGGCCCGATTTACGTTTCATCCGCTGATGCGGTAAAACCGACACGGGCGATCAGCGGTTAACACTGTCCCCTGCTGTCAAAGCAGGAATCAGGACAGCGAGTCAAACTGAAGGGAGTGTCCAAACGAAACCCAAAATAAATCGTGACGGCGGCTGTTACACACTCTAAAATGAGTGTTGGTAAATTGTCTTGACGGCTGCGGTTTGCCGTACTGCCATGATTTTGAAACGAAGCAACGTTGACCGACATTTGATTTCCGACCGCCTTCTCCTGATGGCATTCTTTTTCTCCGGCTTTGCCGCCCTGGGATATGAATTGCTCTGGACCCGCCTTTTGTCGCTGGCATTGGGCAGTGAAATAATGGGCGTATTAGGCGTGCTGGCCGGGTTCTTCGGAGGAATGGTGGTTGGCGCCTATTGTCTGAACGATCACGCGCACAAGGCAAAAAATCCCGTGGTGTTTTTTTCCTTGCTCGAACTTTTTGCGGCTGCCTATGCCTGGGGCAGCCCTTACTTTTTACTTTGGCTGGCTCGGACCCTTCCCCCGCTGATCGGGCCTGTGGCGGGAGATAATGACCACCTGTTCGCCCTGGGGCTTTCTGTGCTGGTCTCGGGCCTGGCCTTGCTGCCCGCCACGTTCTGCATGGGAGCCACCCTGGCGTATGTCTCGGAGGCCCGCCGGCGCGTTCATGCAGCGGAAGCCGGCGCGAAAAATCTGGGACGCCTTTATTTTGCCAACACGTTGGGCGCCACGCTGGGAGTTTTCGCCAGCATTTATTTTATCTTCCCGTCCTGGGGCATGGCCAACGGGGCAGCGTGGCTGGCGCTGACCGGAATCATCGCCGCTTTGCTGGCCTATGACTGGCATTGGAACGTCTATTTGCCTTCGCGGGCGAACCCGGATGCGCCTGCCGGCCGCCAAAACACAGAAAGGGCGATCGCCCACCTGCCCGTCAAGAAAGTTTACGTATTGTTGCTGCTCACGGGCCTGGCGGGGATCGGGCTGGAGGTGGTTTTGGTGCGCATCCTGGCCCAGCTGCTTTTTGATACCGTTTACACATTTGCCAATCTTCTGGCGGTATACCTCCTGGGCACCGCCGCCGGCGCCTGGCTGTGTCAACGGCGCGCACGGAACGTCAGCGGTGAAAAAGACATTTCCAGACTTCTGGCCTGGCTGATCGTTTCCATCGTCATTTCCACACTCATCCTTTCAGTGACTCCGCCGGTCTTCGACTGGCTGAGACCTCCGGGGTCCGGATTGGTTCGATGCTTTCTGGCCGAGGCAGTAATTTCCCTGCTGGTTTTCTTATTACCCACCATGCTCATGGGCGCTTTGTTCAGCCGCCTTACCGGAGAGCTTTCAGGACATTCTGTCGGCAAAGGTTATGCCTTGAACACGCTGGGGTCGGCCTTGGCGCCTTTTGTTTTTGGGTTGTTCGTCATTCATTTTTGGGGATACGAGACGGCGCTTTGCGGCGTCGTGCTGGTCTTTCTCCTCGTCTGGCTCTATGCGATGAAGCCGCTCCGGTTCGAATACGTCGGTCTTGCCGCAGGTGTTTTGATTTTTCTGATTTTCTTCTCGGCAAATCACCTGGACTTGACCTTTTCGCTGCCGGGTAATTGGGTTCTGTTGGAAAAACATGAAACACTGTATGGCGTCGTGAGGGTATATGAACAAAAAGGTTCAACCGGGATATGGGGACAACCGCTGCGGGTGCTGATGATAAACAGAGGATTCGAGTTGGGTGGCGGGGATGGATGGAGTGAGATGCGCCTGGGGCACATGTCCTTGCTGTTGCAGCCGAAGGCCGAACGCATGCTCTTTCTGGGGGTTGCCACCGGCACCGGCCTCGGCGCCGTAAAGCAGTATCCCTTGAAACAGGTCGACGCGGTGGAAATCGTCCCGGAAATCGTGGACATGATGCACTGGTTCCGCGATTTAAATTCCGACGTCCAGAACGACCCGCGAGTCCACATGGTGAAAGCGGATGCCCGCAGATATACCGCCGCGTCCCATGACAAATATGACCTGATCGTCGCCGACATTTTTCATCCCGGCCTTGATGGAGCGAGCAGCCTCTTCTCGTTGGAACACTTCCGCGCCATGCGCGATCATTTGACCGAAGATGGATCGGTAGTCCAGTGGATCCCACCCGTTAAATTTGATACGGACGTCCTTAAATCGCTGGTCCGCACCTTCATTACTGTGTTTCCCGAATCCTGCGCGTTTCGGGATACCTATGACGCTGATAATCCCATGCTGCTTTTGGTGGGCAAAAAAGCGGGACATCCTTTGAAAATTGACATCGATTATCTGACCCGCAATCTTCAGCGCGATAAACCGGCCGGCCACGTCATATACGATGTCAGCGATTTCATGGGCGAGTATATAACCGACGCAAAAGGATTATCCGGATTTTCACAGTCGAGCGCATTGAACACCGACCTTAATCAATATATTCTGTTTAACGCACCGCTGAAAACGTATTTGAACAGGCCGGAATACTACAACCGAAGCCTGGAAGAGCTTTTAACATTCAGGAGCCTGCCGGAACCATCGCTGTTTCGTTTTCCTGACGGACCGAACGCGGACAACGTGTATGCCTCCTTCAAAAACACGTGGCTGGCGGCCGGAATACTTATGGAGGTGAATCTGGAACGGGCGAAACAGGGGAATAAGCCCGTCACCCCGGAAATCGTGCAAAAACTCGGAGCAGCCTACCGGCTGGACCCCGATTTTGAGCCGGTCGGATTTGAATTGGCTGAGATCGCCTTGGCGTCCCCTGCTTATCGGCAGATCATTCGAACCATGCTGAACGAAAGAGACCGGATGAAGCTGGATGCAGCGGAGTAAAAACCCTCAACCAGCGGGAATGCCCCCGGCATCAGATCGCCCGGCCCGATTTACGTTTCATCCGCTGATACGGTAAGAATAATCATGTAATGCCTCCTGTCGTGCCTGCCGACATAAATCAGCGCACTTCTCCTGTAATATCGCGGGAAACTGGAGCAAACTGGCGTCCGCTGCTATAATTTTGAAACCAACTTCGAAACCGCTTCCACCGCAGCGTCAGTTCTGACCGGCTGCACCGCGCCTCCGCGCGGTTTGATTTCCACTTCGCCCTTCGCCAGGGATTTTTCACCCAGGGCGATCCGGATCGGAAAACCTACCAGGTCCGCGTCCTTGAATTTCACGCCCGGACGTTCGTCGCGGTCGTCCAGAATCACCTCCACACCGCGCGCCGTAAGTTCGGCGTAAAATTTTTCCGCCAGCTTCATCGCCTCGTTGTTCGGATCAACACTCAATGGCGTGATGCAAACCTGATACGGCGCGACACTCAACGGCCAGATGATACCGTCCTTGTCGTTGCCCTGCTCGATGACCGCCTGCAAGGTGCGCGTGATGCCGATGCCGTAGCACCCCATCACGCACGGCTTGCGGTTGCCCGCCTCGTCGAGATACAGCGCGTTGAATTTCTCGCTGTATTTGGTACCGAGTTTGAAAACGTGGCCGACTTCGATGGCTCGCCTGATTTTTAACGATTTGCCACATTTTACGCAGGGTTCGCCCGCCGTGACCGTCCGCAAATCAAACCATTGCGTCACCTTGATGTCGCGTTCGATGGAGACGTTCCGGAAATGGAAACCGTCCTCATTGGCGCCGGTCGTCATGTCGTTGGCACCCCGCAAACGCTCATCGGCGTAAATTAAAATATCCAGTGACTTCACAGTCGCGGATACCGCCCCAAGGCTTCCCGGGTGCGCACCCAGGGCATTGAAAATCTCTTCCGGCGTCGCCGGACGAAAGACCGTGCCGAGCAAACCGCCAAGTTTGGCTTCGTTCAACTGGTCGTCGCCGCGAATTAAAACAATGACCGGCTTGCTGTCGGCGATGTAAACCAGCGTCTTGATCTGGCGATTTGCCGGAACTTTATACGGCTCCTTACTCAAGGCTTCAATTGTCACGACGCCCGGTGTGGCAAATTTCTCAATGGCCGCGCCGATTTCACGCGTGGCGGTTTTGGGAATACCGCTGGTGGCCTTCTCGATGTTCGCCGCGTAACCGCAGGCCTCGCAATAAACCACTTCGTTCTCGCCGGTCTCGGCGGGCACCATGAATTCGTGCGAAAATTTGCCGCCGATCACCCCGGTGTCGGCCTCAACCGCGAAAGCTTTTAATCCGCACCGCGCAAATATGCGGGCGTACGTGTCATACATTTTCTGGTAACAAACCTGCGACGCCTCGTCGCTCACGTCGAAGCTGTAGGCGTCCTTCATGATGAACTCGCGGGCGCGCATCAGACCGAAGCGTGGACGGATTTCGTCCCGGAACTTGATGCCGATCTGGTAAAAGTTTTTTGGCAACTGGCGGTAGGAATTAATTTCCGCGGCGGCGACCGACGTGATGACCTCCTCGGCGGTCGGGCTGAGTATCCATTCGCGTCCGCCTTTGTCCTTGGTCTTGAACAGGACGTCGCGGGCGGTTTCGTACCGGCCGCTTTGCTGCCAGATTTCCGGCGGCTGGAGGGTGGACATGTACATCTCGAGCGCGCCGGCGCGGTCCATTTCTTCGCGGACAATTTGCTCGACCTTGCGCAACGCGCGCAGGCCGAGGGGCAGAAAGGTATAGACGCCGCCGGCCAGCTTGCGAATGAGCCCGGCGCGCAGCAGCAGCTTGTGCGACAGGATTTCCGCCTCAGCGGGAGGTTCGCGCAACGTAGGAATCAGAGTCTGTGTCCACTTCATGTGGCGGGAAATTTAACAACAAAGGAACAAAGGAACGAAGAATTTTATTTCGCGTCGTAGCGGCGTCTCGGCAGAGCGCCGCCAATTTAACTTCAAAATGGAGATGCAGGATTTCAACAGAAGTTAACGAAGGAAACAAAGAGGGAATGTTCCTTGGTTATCTTCGTTTGCTTCTGTTTAAAGCTCTTTCCTCCGCAGTCCACCGCTTCACTGCGAGCGGATGCGGTAAAAACGGCCGGGATAATTCGTCCAATTCGGATCACTGAAATAGACCGACCCGTTGGTAAGAGTACAGTTTTGCAAGGTGGTCCACACCGGACCAGCCAGGTTCGTGCAGGCTTCCAATATGATCGGGATGTCGGTTGTCCCAGTGATGGTGAATCCGAATTTGTTCGTCCGGGCGCCGAAGCTGAAGTCATTGACTTGAAACTGCGGGTTCCAGAGAACCGCCGGAAGACCAGCAAACGTGAGACCCCAGAGACGGTAGAAACGCCGGTTATAGTTCGTCCACTGCGGATCGCTGAAATAAGACGAGCCGCCGGTCAAGGTGTTGGTTGCCACGGAAGCCCAGATGGGATTGGCGAGATTCGTACAGGCTTGCACCACGATGCCCAGGTTGCTGTTCCCGGTGATGGTAAAACCGAAGCGGTTCGTCCGCACACCGAAGCTGGCAACGCTGGTCTGCACTCGCGGGTTCCAACCCGTGCTTCCGGGCAAATAATAGATGGTCGAATAGTAGGCACCGAAGAACGCAAAATACGAATTATTGCTGGGCGGGTTACCTCGGAAATAAACTCGCTGCAGCCAGGTGCAACCATTGAATGCACCGTTTCCGATGTTGGTGACGCTGGAACCGATAGTGACGCTGGCCAGGCTGGCGCAGCGATAGAACGCATTGTTTCCGATGCTGGTGACGCCGTTGCCAATGGTGACATTGGTCATTCTCCAGCAATCGAAGAACGTATAGTCACCAAGGTTGGTAACGCTGTTGGGAATCGCGACGCTGGTCAGGCTGGAACAACCATAGAACGCATATCCCCCGATGCTGGTGACATTGACGGGGATTGTGACATTGGTCAGGCCGGAGCAGCCATTGAACGCATCGCTCCCGATGCTGGTGACGTTGGCGGGAATTGTGACACTGGTCAGGCCAGAGCAGCCATTGAACGCATAGCTCCCGATGCTGGTGACGTTGACGGGAATTGCGATACTAGTCAGGCCAGAGCAGCCATAGAACGCATCGCTCCCGATGTTGGTGACGTTGGCAGGAATTGTGACACTGATCAGACCAGAGCAGCCATAGAACGCGTAACTGCCGATGCTGGTGACGCTATTGGAAATCGTGTAACCCCCGCTCCTGCCGCCCGGATATTCAACAACTGTGGTTTGGCTCTTGTCGAACAACACGCCGTCCGTACTGCTATAAAACGAATTTTGCGCATCCACGTTTATCGCTGTCAAAGCGGAGCAATTGCCAAAACTCCCACCCTCAATATTAGTAACGCTGTCGGGGATTGTGACACTGGTCAGCCTGGAGCAACCATAGAACGCATAACTCCCGATGCTGGTGACTCTGGAGGGGATTGGGATGCCGATCAGGTTGGAGCAGTCATAAAACGCACAACTCCCGATGCGGGTGACACTGTCAGGCATGGTGACGCTGCTCAGGTTGGTACAGTGATCGAACGCATCGTAACCGATATTTGTGACGCTGTTGCCGATCCTGACGTTGGCCAAACCGCTGCAGAAACTAAATGCGGAGTCTTCAATGCTGGTAACGCTGTTGGGAATCGTAACGCTGATCAAGCTGATGCAGTGATCGAACGTTGAGTCAGCGATAGTGGTAACGTTGGTGCCAATCGTGACGTTGGTCAGGCCAGAGCAAACATAGAACGCATAGCTCCCGATGCTGGTGACACTGTCGGGAATCGTGACGCTGATCAGGCTGTCGCAGTCAGAGAACGCATCGGCTCCAATGACGGCAACGCTGTTGGGAATCGTAATGCTGGTCAGGCTATCGCACCAGAAAAACGCAGATTCTCCAATACTGGTAACATTGCTGCCAATGATGATATTGGTCAGGCTATCGCACGAGAAAAAGGCCTGGTACCCGATATTGGTGACACTGTTGGGAATTGTGACACTGGTCAGGCGGTTGTCATTATAAAAAGCATCGTCCCCAATGCGGGTGACCGGATAGCCGTTGGTCGTGCTGGGAATCACCATCACTACGTTGGTGCCGGTGTAGCCCGTGATGGTGATCGCGCCGTTGTTGGTGGTAAAAGTGAATTGTGCATTCACCGCAGCGGGCAGCGCCAAAAACACCAACAGCGGCAACAGCCAGGAAAAGCGGGCGCGCCACAGGAGTTTATAAAAAGGAATTTCCGCACCAGACGGGATTTTGCGAAAGTTTGGAATCAGAGTTTCATTCCGATTCATACGAACAACTTAACTATAAACTGGCAAACAAGTAAAGATTTAATTTTGAGGCGCAGCGGCGTTTCGGAGGAGCGCGGCAGACTCTGCTTCAAGATGGCGGCTTTCTGCCGAAAGCCGCTACGTACTCACTTCACCTGGTTCACCAGCGGCGCGAGGCCTTGAATCCGCACTTCCAGTTTGTCGCCGCTCTGAATCGGGCCGATGCCGCTGGGCGTGCCGGTCAGGATCACGTCGCCGGGCAGCAATGTCAGGTTCGTGGAGATGAAACTTACCAGCTCGGCGGGTTTGAAAATGAGCTGGCTCGTGTTCGAGTTCTGACGCAACTGGCCATTTTGGAACAGTTGGATGTTCAATGCGTTCGCATCAATTTTTGTTTCCACCAGCGGCCCCAGCGGCGTGAACGTGTCAAACGACTTGCACCGCGCCCACTGGCTTTCGGAATTCTGGATCGTGCGATCGCTGATGTCCTCGGCCGCGGTGTACCCGAAAATGTAGCGCGGCGCCTGCGTGGCGGTGACGTTGCGAACTTTCCGTCCGATGACAATCGCCAGTTCGGCTTCGTAATCCGTGCGGTGCTCACGAAACGGGATTTCAATCTTGCCGCCATCGGGAATCAATGATGTGGTGGCCTTGAACCAGAACAGCGGCTCTTTAGGCAGCGCCTTGCCCGTTTCGCGCGCGTGATCGGCGTAATTCAAGCCGACGGCAATGATTTTGGACGACACCACCGGCACCAGCGTCTTCACGCCCTTGCGCGGAGTCGGTTTGCGGTCGAACGAAGGCGCGCCGAAGACGTCGCCGCGCAACCGGAACAATTCACCGTCCACGACCCGGGCGTGGAAAATCTCGTCACCTTTTTGAAACCGGCCAATGGCAGCCATGTCAATTTACGATATTGGATTTACGATTTACGAGTCACAGATGCACCGAGTGTGCCGCGTAAATCGTATATCGTAAATCGCAAATCATACGTCATTCTTGCCGGGAGGCCTGTTTTACGCTACATTATCCGCGTGAAAGGGCTGACGAGGCAGGAACAACTTGTTCTTTGTATCGTTCTGGGTTTGTTGCTGACCGGCTGGGCGGTAAAATCATATCGCACCGCGCATCCGCCAACAACAACGACTCAACCGGCCAAACCCTGAAAAATGCAAGAAGTCAATTTCGACGAAGTGGTGGAACTGGTTTTCGCGAAGGACCCGCGTTACACGCGCGAGGCCTACATGTTCGTTCGTGAGGCACTCGATTTCACCCAGAAACTCATCGGCAAGGAAACTCAGGGCCAAATCCGCCACGTGAGCGGACAGGAACTGCTGGACGGAATCCGCCAGTACGCGCTTCAGCAATTCGGTCCGATGGTGGTAACGGTGCTGGAGGAATGGGGCATTTGCAACTGCCGCGACTTCGGCGAAATCGTCTTCAACATGGTCGAAATCGGCCTGCTCGCCAAAACCGACCGAGACAGCCGCGCCGATTTTCAAAACGGTTATGATTTCACCGACGCCTTCCGCAAGCCATTCTGGCCCGAAAGCAAACTCAAGACTGAAAGCAAACCGGTGGCGGGTTGAAAATCTGGTAAGCTTTATACCATGTAGCAAACTTCGGCTTTCCAGGTTCAACCAACCGGTCCACCGCAACGATAGTCAATCCTGAGTTCCTGTCATCCCGGACATGATCGGTGCGGTTGTGGGTTCGTCCGGCGGAGAAAAAGGCGGTTTATTGGATTTCCCAACAGAATCCACGTCTACGTTGTTGTCCAAGGACGTTCTGCCATTGGTCTCACCCTTGGCATTGCCCGCAAAATGGAGCTGTTCCAGAATGTCACTCCGGAGACGGAGGAATTCCGGACTGTTCCGCTGGCGCGGACGATCGAGGGTGACCGAAATAGTCCGTTCGATGCGACCGGGGTGCGGGGTCATGATAACAATGCGATCCGCCATGTAGATGGCTTCGTCAATGTCATGGGTCACCAGAAGCATCGTGGTACGGCGAGCCTGCCAGAGGCGCAACACCTCATCCTGCATGCGCATGCGGGTGAACGCGTCGAGCGCGCCCAGCGGCTCATCCAGCAGAAGCACTTTGGGATGGTTAATCAATGCCCGGGCCAGGGCGACGCGTTGGGCCATGCCGCCGGAAAGATGATGCGGATAGGCGTGGGCAAATGCTTCCAGTCCTACCAGGCGCATGAATTCATTCACTTCCGGTCGTTTCTTATGGAGCAGGCCGCGGGCGATTAGACCGGCTTGGATGTTCCGGCTGACGGTCAACCAGGGAAATAGGTTGGGATCCTGAAAAACCAGACCCCGTTCGGCGCTGGGAGCGGTAATTGGATCATTACCAACCCAAAGTTCGCCGGAATCGGGAGCATCGAGGCCGGCGACCAGGCGCAGCATTGTGGACTTGCCGCAACCGCTGGGGCCAATGATGGCGATGAGTTCCCCTGCCGCCACGGAGAGGGTTATCGTGTCCAGTGCCAGGTTATGAACGGCGGCGTTGCCGGGCGCGGGAAAACTCTTGCTGACGCCCAGGATGCGCAGCGAGGAGCCTTCGGTTGAAGCGGTGGTCACCATTTAATCATTCCCTTCTGCCAGCCCAGCACGCGGTCGCGCACTTTGAACAACAGGGTCATAATGGTCGAAAAGAACGCAGCCATGATGATGAGCGCGGCGAAGACCTTGCCGTACTCGGCCCAACCCTGCGCCCAGCTCACGTACCAGCCCAGGCCGGATTTGACACCCACGGTTTCGGCTACCACCAGCGTCAGAAATGAAGTGCCGAGTCCCATGAACAATCCAACGAAGATGCTGGGCATGGCGGCGGGAATCGCGACGCGAAAAATCAGATACCACCGTCCCGCCCCCAGCGTACGGGCAACATCCAAGTAGGAAGCGCGGGTATTGGCGATGCCGGAGATGGTCAACATGGACACCGGAAACCAGACCGCCAGCGCAATCAGGCCCACGGCCGAGAACATCGTGGACGGAGAAACGACCATCGCCAGCGGAATCCAAGCCGTCGCAGGAATGGGTCCGACGACCTTCAACAACGGCATGCCCCAGTAGCGCATGCGAGTTGACCAGCCGATGCACACGCCGGTAATCAAGGCGATGACCACGCCAAGCACGTAACCTGAAAGCAGCAACAGGAGCGAATGCCAGGTGCTGTCGAAGAGAAGAGCGCGATCATCTACCATGCTTTGCAGCACCGCCGCCGGAGCCGGAAAATACGGGAGTGGCAGCCAGCGCAGGATTCCAGTAATCAATTCCCAGCCAGCCAGCGTCAGGATCGCCGCGGCGAAGATGGGGCACATGTGCCGCATCCACCTCCGCAGTCCCGGCCAGATGAAGTGGATAATGTCGGCGGCCAGGGCCGCGCCAAGAACGGCTGCGAGGAATTGCGAGTATAAATGGGCTTCCAGCGGCAACTCGTTATTCGGAAGACACAGGTGAACCGCCAGCGCAACCGACGTTGCCACCGGAACAGCCAAAAGCGTCTGTAGTCGTGCCTTTAACGCGACCGTGTGGCTTGCGGCAGACTTTGGGACCGGCGCATTCACCGTTTGCGGAACGATGATTACTTGTTGTTGGCCAGTCTGCAACATGACATTTCGCCGTATTCGGTGACGGTAGCAGTGCTGTGCGACAGTTCCGCGAGCAGGCGGACATTTTCGTCCGGAGGCAATTGACCGCCCGCCACTTTTTCAACCTGCAGGGAATTAATCCATTCATCCGAGACTCCGTCGAGATGAACAAAAGCACGTTTGGCCAATTCGTCCACGTCGGTGCTGGGGCTGAGCATGCCCGCTTTCTTCATTGCCACCGCAGCGGTTTTGACCGAGACCTCGGCGTCGGAAACGCTCGGAAGGTAATTCAGATGCGAGATCGCAACCGTGTTGAGTTCCGGGTTGGAGGCGAGATACTTTTTCTCGACCGAAAGCCTGGCGGCGGCAGCCGGATTGGTTTGCACCCACTTGGCCGCCTTGAGTAGGGCACGGGTGGCGGCGGCGGCAGCCTTGGGATTGGCGGCGAGGAACTTGCCATTCACAACCACTTCGCAGCAATATTCGTCCTTGTAAGGCGCGTCCTTCGCCTGATCCGCCACGTTCTTTACGTTGCCCCCGGCGACCAGCAAGGTGCCAATCGGCTCGGAATCAGCCACCGCATCCACTTCCCCCTTGTCCAATGCCAATCCCAGCTCGCCCGCGGGAAATACAATCCACGTGATTTCCTTGGACGGGTCGATGCCGTGAGCGCTGAGGACCCGGTTGGCAAAAATGAATGGCGGCGTTCCCATGCCGGGGATGCCGATTCGTTTGCCTCGAAGATCTTCGACGGAATTTATTTTCCCGTTCACGGGCGCCTGGACCCGCAGGCAACCACGATGGATGCCGCCGGTGAATTTCACGTCCAATCCCTGCTCGATGGGCTTGAGAAAATACATGACCAGATGATGCGTTATGTCATATCCCCCCAACGCCATCACGTCCTTGTAATTGGACCAGTCGCATTTGACCAGGGTAACGTCCAGTCCTTCCTCCTTGAAAAAGCCTTTTTCCACCGCCATGTAAATGGGGGCTTCGCAGGTCAGGCCGATATACCCGACGCGGATTTTCACCGGTTGGTTGGCATCGCCGCCGCCGGGGCCGGCCGTATTTTCCGGTTTCTTGTTGCAGCCGGTCAGCGACAACGTGCCGATGGCCAAGACCATGATCAATTTGTTGGCAAACATTGGTTGAGCGTCCTATCGGGGCTGAATTTCCTCGTCAGCAATTATTCTCCTGAACTTCATTAAGTCTAATCATCCGTGAATTTGACGGCAATTCAAACAAAAAATGCCCGGGAAGCGTTAATGCCCTGATTTGAAATCAGTTCCTCGCCTCGGGCCGCACTTTCATACCTGACCCCTGCCCTTTCGCTCGCCGAGCCGATGTAACCGTCAGAATGAAAAGGTAGGGCGCGTCACTCCGTGCGCGCCGGGATTTGCGTTCGGACCAACGGCGGGCAAGAGGACTGCCCGCCCTACCCTTTCCACGCGCCTCTTGGTCCCTCCTCTTTCATTGCCCAATCGCGCCACTCGCATAAACTGGGCGCGTGAAATCCAAAGGCGCGGTCTATCTTGTCGGGGCCGGGCCGGGCGACGCGGGCTTGCTCACGTTGCGCGGCGCGGAATTGCTCCGGCGCGCCGACGTGGTCCTCTACGATGCGCTCGTGAATCCGGAATTGCTCCGGCTGGCGCCCCCGACCGCCGAATTCATCGCGCGCGGCAAAAACATGATGATGCCGCAGGAAGAAATCATCGCATTGCTCATCGCCAAATCGCGCGAAGGCAAATGCGTTGTGCGGCTCAAGGGGGGTGATCCTTACATCTTCGGCCGGGGCGGTGAGGAGGCCGAGGCGCTCGCGTCGGCGAAAATTCCGTTTGAAGTCGTCCCCGGCGTTTCGTCCATCGTCGCCGCGCCAAATTACGCGGGCATTCCCCTCACCCACCGTGAGCATTGCTCCAGTTTCACGGTTTTCACCGGCCACAGCGATTCGGTCCCGCATTGCGGGACGGCCGCAGCCTTGCGCTACGAGCAAATCGCCAAAATTCCCGGCACGAAAATCGTGCTCATGGGCACCGATAACCTGGAGGAATGGACAAAATCGCTCATCGCGCACGGACTGTCGCCGGAAACACCGGTGGCCATCATCCAATGGGGCACCCTGGGACGACAAAAATCGGTTGCCGGCACGCTGGGCACGATTGCGGCGCTCGCGAAAAAAGAAAAGATTGTTCCACCCGCACTTACCATTGTCGGCGACGTGGTAAAACTGCGTGGAAAATTAAACTGGTTCGAACAACGGCCGCTGTTCGGCCAGCGCATCGTCGTCACCCGGCCCCTGGCGAAGGACGGCAGCACACCGTCTCTCCCAAAAAGGCTTGCCGAGCTCGGCGCGGATGTCCTGGAAGTGCCGACCATCAAGATTACCGGGCCGACCGACCGGAACGCCATCGTGGACGCGTTGCTGGAATTCAATTCCTACGATTGGCTGGTATTCACGAGCGCGAACGGTGTGGCGGCGTTTTTCGATCTGTTCTTCAAGCGGTTTCACGACTTGCGCGACCTTGGCGGCGCGCGCATCGCAGCCGTCGGCCCGGCCACGACGGCGAAATTGCGCGAACTGCACCTGCA
>Ga0265338_10004030_pt1 | contig 20159 bp, 19 predicted proteins | sample 42126metaG_FD_193579 | JGI IMG/M metagenome (GOLD analysis project Ga0265338, IMG submission 193579) | Rhizosphere microbial communities from Carex aquatilis grown in University of Washington, Seatle, WA, United States - 4-21-26 metaG | ecosystem: Host-associated > Plants > Roots > Rhizosphere...
GCACCCGGGCACGAATAGTGTAGGAGGCCGCCGCCCTGATCCATGAGCGCGGGGTGGCGGGCACCACCTTGGAAGACGTCAAGGTGGCGGCGGAAGTCAGCGGCTCTCAGATGTACCATTACTTCCCCGACAAGAACGACCTCGTCCAGGCGGTCATCGACTACCAGGCCGACGCCATCGTCAATCGCAATCGGCGCGCACTCAGCAGCGCAAACGGCGTCGAGACGTGGCGGAACATGGTGCTCACCGCGGCGAAGCGCACCAAGGCTAAGGGGGGCTGCCCACTTGGCTCGCTTGCTGGCCAGCTCGCCGAGAGTGACCCCGAGGCCAGAGCGCTCATCGCGGCAGGGTTCGATCAGTGGACTGCCGCCATCGCCGATGGACTCAGGTCCCTTAATGCCGACGGGAAACTCCCGCCCGGCATCGACCCGGACGACCTCGCCGTTACCCTGCTCGCCACGCTCGAAGGGGCACTTCTACTCGCCCAGGTGCACCGGGATACCCGCCCGATCGAAACTGCGGTCAATACCCTCCTCGCCCTTGCCATCGGCAGATGAGCCCAAGCCAGATTCATTCATAGCCATCGCCGAGGTCGGTTCACGGCTCTTGGGCGACGCACGTGCATCCACATGATGCTCTTGCGGACCCGCTGCCGCTCGTGATGCTGGACACCTCTTCGCGCCCGGTGGTTTGCTCAGGTCTGACTTTCCATGAGCACATTCAGCCGACCCTGACTGCTCGTGCCTCTCGGACACGGGCCGCCTGGTCACGGCCGGCGAAATTTCATGACGGCTCCCCGGCCGGGGGACGCGTTCCACCTTGACCTCGCCGGGACCGTAATCACCGGCCGCTACATCGAAGTCGATCCCACGCACCGCCTGGTGATCGGATGGGACCGTCAAGGAACCGACAAAGCGACGCCGACACCTGCATTCATTGAGATCACGTTCACCCCCGCGGGTGGCCAAGGGATCTCTTGTTGCGTCGGCTGCCGCCGTGCCAGTCCTCTTGGATGCCCACCTGGTCGGTGTCGACCCCGAAGCTGCACAGCTAGGGCCGCTCGCGCAGGCTGCGCTTTAGCCGGCGAATCCGGGGAAGCCAGCGAGGCCAGGTAGCTGCACCTGCTGTCGGACGTTCTCTTGCCCTCGAGGCGCATGACGGTTCATGCACCTCGCTGAGGGATTGGCCAGATCGATGAGAAAATCGCTGGCCAGATCGATGCGAAAACCAGGGGAAAGAGCAGGTCAGCGGCCTGTCATTGGCCAACTAAGATGAGAACCTACATTCCGTATGCCCGACGCCGAGTTCGACGCGGCCGGGGACGAAGCGGGCGCTGCCGGCCGACGGTGGGATACCGTGAATTCTTCTAGATGATTGGACAATTTCACGGAGGATGCGGTGACCGCGCGCTTCGCGATCTACGGCGTGCCGGGCACCGGCTCGGCCAGCGCAGCCGGCCGGGCGCTCCTGCGGAGGGCAGAGCAGTGGCTTGGCCGCAGCGCCGTCGGCCATCCCGTCGTTCCGGCGGTTCCTGAAGGCTGGACCAGGGAGGCCGTCGACGCGATCACCGCCAGCGCCCGCCGGTACGGTTTCCACGCCACGCTGAAAGCGCCGTTCCGGCTCGCCGCCGGACGCACACCCGAGGAGCTGCGGGCCGCCGTCGCCCAGTTCGCCACCGGTCAGGCCGGCGCCCTGATCCCGGAGCTTTCCCTCGCCCGCCTCGGCGGCTTCTACGCCCTGGTGCCAGGAGTGCACGCGCCGGAACTGCTCGCGCTCGCCGATGAGGTGGTAGTGAGCTTCGACCGCTTCCGCGCCCCGGCCACCGCGGCCGAGGTCGCCCGCCGCGACCCGGCGTCACTCTCACCGCGACAGCGCGAACTGCTGGCAGCGTGGGGATATCCCTACGTCCTGGACGAGTTCCGCTTCCATCTGACGCTCACCGACCGGATCCCGCCAGAGCGGCAGCCAGCGGTGGAGCACGCCCTGGGCAACTGGTTCGCCGGCGCTATCGGGCGCACGGTGCCGGTTGAAGCGCTCGCCCTGTTCACCGAGGCTGAGCCCGGCGCACCGTTCGCGCTGCAGGCGGTGTACCCGCTGCTGCCTGCCCCCGCCCTCCGGCGGGCCAGCACCCCGGCCGAAAGCGAAGGATCGCGGTGAAACAAGAAACCGTTCTGTCCAATGCCCGCATTGTCCTCGGCGAGCAGACGCTGCGCGGCTCGGTCCTGATCCGGGACGGGGTGATCGCCGGCATCAGCTCCGGCCCGAACGCCGCCGGGGAAGACCTGGACGGCGACTACCTGCTGCCGGGGCTGGTCGAGCTGCACACCGACCACCTTGAGTACCACTTCAACCCGCGGCCGGGTGTGCAGTGGGACCCGCTGGCCGCTGTGCTCGCCAGTGACGCGCAACTGGCGGCGGCCGGCGCGACCACCGTGCTGGACGCGGTGCGCATCGGCTCCGACCCGCGCCACTCCGCCACCGAGTCCGGCCGCAGCCTGGCGAACGCGGTCGAGCAGGCGGCCGACGCAGGCCTGCTGCGCGCCGACCACGCGATCCACGTCCGCTGCGAGGTGGCGACCGAGGACTGCCTGGACGCGTTCGGCCAGTTCGCCGACGACCCTTACGTGCGCCTGGTCTCGGTGATGGACCACACACCCGGTCAACGCCAGTTCTCGGACATCGCGGCGTTCAAGCGCTACTACATCGGCAAGGGCCGCTTTACCGAGGCGGAGTTCGATGCCTATGTCGCGCCGCTGAGAGAGCGGTCAGCCCGCTACGCCGACGGCCACCGCCGCGCCATCGCCAAACTGGCGGCGCAGCGCGGGATCACCTTGGCTACCCATGACGACGCGACACCGGACCACGTCGCCGAGTCGGTCGGGCTTGGCGCCCGGATCTCCGAGTTCCCGACTACGGTGCTGTCCGCCAGCCTGGCGGCGGAGCGCGGCCAGCGGATTGTCTCCGGCGCGCCCAACATCGTCCGCGGCGGCAGCCAGTCGGGCAACGTGGCCGCTGCCGAGCTGCTCAGCCTCGGGCTACTGCACGTCCTCTCGTCCGATTACGTACCCTCAAGCTCGCTGCAGGCAGTGTTCCAGCTGGCAGCCGACGGCGTACTCGGCCTCCCTGAAGGCGCCCGGCTCACCAGCGGCAACCCGGCGCGAGCGGTCGGCCTCGACGACCGCGGCGAGATCGCCGTCGGCCAGCGGGGCGACCTGGTACGGGCACGGGCGCACCAGCTCCCGGCGACCGACCGGCACCCGCACGGGCGTAGCGTGCCGGTCGTTCGGAGCGTGTACCGGCAGGGAACCCGCGTGTGCTGACCGAACCCGTCGGTGCTTCCGTTCGTACTCCCTAGTAGGACGGAAGGCCGGTGCTGATGGCCTGCGGGTCTGCCGTGGACCGGGCCCCACTGGCGGAGACGGCACAGGGCGTGCTGCCGTGAGCATCTTCGGGCGGGCTGTGAAACAAGGCAAGCAGTACGCCGGCCAGGGCATCGACGACGCCGCGCACCTGGCCGGCCTCGGCGACCATGCCCGTCACCCTAGCCGCGCTGGCCGGGGGTTTCTGATGGTGAACTTCCACGTGGTGATGTCCCGCTCGTACCCAGCAGTCGAACATCCGCCGGGGCCTGAAGGAAGGCGGGCCGCCCTGGACCTATGGAAGTTACAGGACGACCCGCCAGGGGGGCCCGGGTTCCCCGGTATCCATCATACTGCTTACGACATCACTCGTGCGTGGTCGACTATATAACTCATCCGAAGGACTGATATCAGTCGCACGAAAAAAGATCTTGATTTGATGAGTTGATGTTTTATCAATCGAACTGATAGCCTAGTTGTAGACCTTGGATGGTTGGCAGCCGGTTCCGGCATAGGTGCGCGTCGCGCAGTGTCCGCTTAGCGGAAGTTGATGCACAGGCCAGCTACTACCGTCCAAGGAGGTGGGTCCGATGTGCACTGCTGACGGCGTTACTTTTGACAGCGCCGCTGATGCCGTGCGGATGGCGGCCGCCGCCCTGGATTATCTGAACAACGCCAACGCCGCTGTCCTGGGCGGCAGTACCTCCGGGGACCTGCTTGTTGCCCTCGGCGGGGTGCAGGCGAAGCTAACCGCTGCCTACAGCGGCCAGCTGCGCCGCTTCGACGCCGCCGACGCCCACGATGGCGACGGGTACGGCTCGTCGTCGGCCTGGCTGGCGGCCCGGGCCGGGATGTCGAAAGCTGATGCCCGGGCGGCGGTGCGGCAGATGCGCCAGCTCAGCGGCCGCCCGCTACTAGGCGCGGCCCTGGCAGGCGGCCAGGTCAGCGTCTCCCTGGCGTTCACCATCGCGGACTGGACGCGGAAGCTGCCGCCCGCGATGCGGACGGAGACCGACCGCATCCTGCTGGACGCGGCGGCGTCGGGCGCTTCCCATGACGACCTGAAGACCATCGCCGGCTGCGCGATCGAGGCCTGGCGGCGCCAGCAGCCCGACGCCGACGACCCCGACCCCGGGGACCGCTGCCTCAAACTGGGCACCACCCTCGGCGGCGCAGGCCTGATCCGCGGTGACCTCACACCCGAGTGCGCGACCGCCATCCGCGCCGTCCTGGAAGCCCTCGGCAAGAAGCAAGGGCCGGAGGACGACCGCACCGAGCCCCAGCGTTTCCACGACGCCCTCCAGCTGGCCTGCACCCTGCTGCTGCGCGCGCGCCTGGTCCCCGACCGGGCCGGGGCCGATACCCAGGCCGTGGTGCACATCCCCATCTCTCAGCTGCGGCAGATGCCCGGCGCCCGGGAACTGGAGGACGCCTGGCTCCGCGACCGCCTCGGCCCAGACAGCCCCAACGGCTACCTCACCGGGAAGGATGCCGAGACGGCGGCCTGCGACGCCCAGGCCGTTCCGGTCGTCACCGGCACCGCCCACCCGCCGGCCATCGACCAGATGATCGCCCTTGCCGGTAACGCGCCACGGCCCCTGGCACCCGCTGCCCGGGAGGCCCAGCGCCATGCGATGGCCCGCCTGGCCATCGACTTCGTCTCCGGCCCAGCCGGAGTCGCAGCCGCCCTGCGCCAGGGTCTGCTCCAGAAACCCTGGAACACCCCCAGCCTGCCGCTCGACATCGGCTACAGCCGCACCGTCCCGGCCCACATCCGCCGCGCGGTCCAGCTCCGCGACCGCCATTGCGCCTGGCCGAGATGCGACCGCCCCGCCGTCTACTGCGACGTCCACCACCTGAGGCACCAGGCCGACGGCGGCGAGACATCCCTCGCCAACTGCGCCCTGGTCTGCCAGTATCACCACGACGTCTGCATCCACCGAAGAGGCTGGCAACTGGTCCTCCACTCCGACGGCACCTCAGAAGCCCGGAGCCCTGACGGCCGCCAGGTACTACGCAGCCACGGACCGCCGGCCGGGGCAGCCGCCTGACGACCGGACGCGACCCTAGTCGGGCAGCGGTAGCGGGCCGCCGTGCCCAGGAATGCCCCGGTCGGCCCCCGAGCCGGCCGGCCCGACCATGGGATCCGCGTCAGCCCCCGAGGTCGGTAAGGAACCGGCCGGTGTACTCCAGTGGTGTCGTGCCGGAAGTCGAGTTGCAGGTGGGGGACGCGAAGTCCTGGGCGCCGGCGCAGGGCGTGTCCCGGTCGAGTGACCAGTAGTGCAGGCCGGCCAGGCCGTTGGCGGTCACGTAGGACGTCACTGTGTCCACATCCGCGGCGGTGAGGGTCTGCCGCCCGTCAGGTCGGGCTCTCGCCGGGTTCGCCCGCGGCAGGCCTGGATCGGCGCCAGGTGCGGTAGGCGACCGCCGTCAGCACGCAGATGACCAGGACCTGGCCTGCGGAGCCGTTGACCGTGGCTGCGTCCCACGGCCCGCTCCCGTCGATCAGTCCGTCCGTGAGCAGCAGCCCGTAGGCCAGCACGCCGAACAAGAGCGCCAGGCGCTTGCCGGGGGCCGAGGTCAGCCAGAGGGCCAGCAGCAGCAAGACGGCGACGAGCACGGCGAGCAGCGACGCGTTCCGGTGCAGGCTCTCGCCGCCGAGGTCGTACAGGACGGACCCGAAATCGCGCGTCAGCACGGCGGCCAGCGCCGACCCGGCTGCCAGCAGCGCCCACTCCCGGCGCCGCATGAGCTGCCTGCCTCGGCGCGGGCCTGGCGCTGCCAGCAGCGCGACTGTCTCGCTGATCGGCGCGAGCAGCGAGAACGGGACGTACAGCAGGCTAATCGAGATGCCAACCGGCAGCGGCGCGTGAAGCAGCGGGAGGACGGCTATGCGGCCCAGGTAGAGCGCGGAGGCCGCTGCGGCTGCCGCCGCCCACCGGCGCAGGCCGAGCAGGGCCAGGACCGCGACCAGGCCCTGGCCGCCGATCGCCACCCAGGTTGCGATAGTGATCAGCAGGTCGCCGGAGCTGAGGGGCTCGGGCATCATGGGCACCCCGTCAAAGCCGATGAGGATGAGCTCGGGCATCATGGGCAACCCGGCATGGCCGCCGATATGCGCTAGCTCGAGGCCTGCGGCCAGCCAGCTGATGAGCTCGGAGAACAGCACCAGCAACGGTGCGGCGATGCTGTACACGGCCAGCGCGTCGCGCCAGCCCGGCCCGTCGGAAAGGGCCCCGCCCGGCCGCAGGCGGATGCGCGCCGCGCCGAGCAGCAGGTCAGCCGACTCCATCAGGCCTGGCCGGCTCCGGCCAGGCTCGGCGCCCGCCATCAGCACGCCGAGCATCTCTTCCTGGTGCACGGCCCGGTGCCCGGCCGGGTACCAGCGCAGCAGGCGCCGGTAGCGGTTCTCAAGCCCGGCGGGTCCCATCAGCTGCCCGCCAGGCGCAGCCGCTTGGCTGCTACTGCCGCGTTGGCGCGCAGCCGCGCGGTCTCGGCCGCGAGCCTGGAGCGGCCGGCCGGGGTCAGCCGGTAGTACCGCCGCAGCCGGCCGTCCGCGACCTCCTCGCGGTCGGCCTCCGCCAGCCCGTCCGTGCTGAGCCGGTCCAGCGCCGCGTACAGGGTGCCGGCCCGCAGCTTTACCCTGCCATCGGAGATCTGCGCGACATCGGCCATGATGCCGTAGCCATGCTGCGGCCCGGCGGCCAGCGCGGTCAGGATGAGGAAGGAGGGCTCCTGCATCTGCCTAATACTCATGTCAACTTTATATACCGATGATCGATACCTGTAAACCGGGGTGCTCCGCGGCCGCGACTCCCCGACGCTCACGTCCGCCCGGGCAACGGTCACGTGAGAACTCCAGAGCACGCCCGAACCTGCCGTTCGCTCCGGCGCCTGGAAACACTCCAATTCGGCGATCGAGCCGCAACGCGAGGTACTTTCAATCACTGCCTGTAATCGTCGCGGCCTCAGTCTCGTGCCCGTCAGAGCGGGCCGCTGCTGTGCCGTTAACCCGGCGCCATGTCGACGAAGCGGCTGTAGTGCCCCTGGAAGGCCACCGTCACCGTCGCCGTCGGGCCGTTCCTGTGCTTGGCGATGATCAGGTCCGCCTCGCCCGCTCGCGGTGATTCCCGTTCGTAGGCGTCCTCGCGGTGGAGCAGGATGACGACGTCTGCATCTTGTTCGATACTATTGTGGGCATTTATCCCATTTGCCACGAAATTGTGGGTTTCCTTGACCGTGGCGTCGTAGACCGGCTGCGGGCCGAGTGGCTCAATCGCGACGATCTTGTCCCAGAAGATGTCGCTCGTTGCTATCTCCCGCAGCGCCGCCGAGTCCAGCACGTCAGCGCACCGCATGAGGCGTTCCCGCGACGGGCAGCTCTTGTACAGCGCCGTGCCGCAGTAGTTGGTGCCGACCGCGGCCTGGAACTGCCGCTCGGTCAGGCCGGCGCGGACCCGCTCTGACCGGACCAGGTCCCAGACCTCGAGCGGCAGCGTGTCCACGTTGGTGTTGGCGGCCCGGCCGTGCAGCCAGTCGCCCAGCTCCCGCGCGGTCGTGCCGCGCCTGCCGTGGGCGCCCACCCGCGCGCAGAAGGTCCGCAGGCTCGGACCGTCAGCGACGATCACGTGATAGCCCGGCTCGTACCCCGCCTTCTCGACCTGCCGGATGCGGGCCACGATCCCCAGCCTGGCCAGCAGGTGCGCCACCCCGTCGGCGAGCGCACGGCTCGACGAGGCGTAGTAAACCTTGGCCGCGGCTTTCCCGCGGGGCAGCCAGACGCACCCGTCGGTTGCCCACAAGTGCCGCAAGAACAGGCAGATCTCGTCGTCGCTGGCCGCGTAGAGGGCATCCGGCAGGCGCTTGTCGCGTGCGCCCCGGTACTCGATCCCCAGCTCGCGGAACCAGTCGTGGATGGGGCCGAACTCCGCCGCTGCCGCCTGCTCGACGAACTCCAGGTTCTCCGGGTCATTCGAGGTGTAGTGCACCGGCTGCTTCTTGATCACGCAGCCGTCGCTGATGAGGTGCGCGAGTAGTCCGATGCGGTACTCGGACCAGCCGAGTCCGGCCGCCACCGGCGCGGGGACGCGGCGCGGAATCCCTAGCCGGCTGCCGACCTGCAGCTCGCCGAGGGGCGTCCACCCGGAGAAGGTGAGGAAGGGATGGTTAGCGGTCGCCTTAACCTCGCGGCCGGAAGCCAGCCGGAGCCGGAACACGTCCTTCGTCCCCGACTCGAAGACGTTGGTGACGGGAGCCGCGACCAGCTGGTGCCGCTCGTCCAGCGACCACACAAGGACGTCTTCCCAGCCGTGCCCCATCAGCTCGCCGAAGGTGACCGGCGCGCCGGTGTCCGCCCGGAGCAGGGTCGTGTCGGCCGTCATGCAGCCCGACTCGCGCAGGTCAGACAGCATCGGCTTCTTGTCCTGGCGCTGCTCAGGCCCGCGGTTGAGCTGGGAGAGCGCGACCACCGGGACCTCAAGCTCCTTGGCCAGCAGCTTGAGCGACCGGGACATCTCGGATACTTCCTGCTGGCGGCTCTCGGTCCGCTTAGGCGAGGACATCAGCTGCAGATAATCGATGATCACGAGCTTCAGGTCATGGCGCTGCTTAAGCCGCCGGCACTTAGCCCTGATCTCCATCAGCGACATGTTGGGCGAGTCGTCGATGAACAGCGGGGCGTCGGCGACCTCGCTCATCCGCTTGGCCAGCCGCCCCCAGTCGTCGTCGCTCATCTGGCCGGTCCGCATGACGTGCATGGGCACCCGCGCCTCGGCTGACAGCAGCCGCATGGTGATCTCGTTGCGGCCCATCTCCAGCGAGAACACGACGGTGGGCAGCCCGTGCCTGATGGTGGCCGACCGGGCGAAGTCGAGGGCGAGGGCGGAGTTGTGGGTCGGGATCATGCCCTGCCCGGCTAGGTAGAGCTCGTCCGCGTTGTCGACCTGGACGCAGCGCACCGGCCTGGGGAAGACCGGCCGGACTGCGGTGATGAACCGCCAGCGGGTGTCCTGCGGCGCGCCGGCTGGCAGGTCAGCCGTGTGCGTCAGGCCAATGGCGTGCCCCGGCAGCGAGCCGGCGATCTCGCCGGTGGTGACGACGCTGGCCGACTCCTGCGCGCCGGGACGGCCCCAGGTCCGCCACTGGTGGTTCTCGTCGGCGATGATCACCGAGCCGTCGGAGAACTCGACCTCGTAGCACGGGCGGCCGTGCAGCACGCCGGTGGCGGCCAGCACCCGCGTCGGCTTGCCGTTGGCGTCGAGGAGGTAGTCCCCGACCCGGACCTCGCCCATCGTCGTCCAGCCGTCCGGCATGGGCAGCGGGGTGTCAAGCGCCAGCGCCTTGCCCACGGCCGGGCGGGCCGCGACGACGACCATCTGTCCGGCGTGCAGGCCGTTGGTGAGGGCGTCCAGGTCGGCGAAGCCGGTCGGGACGCCGCTGATGCCGCCGCCGTGCGCGCCGATGGCCTCGATCTCCTCGAGGGCGGCGGGCATGATCTCCGACAGGGCGTGGTAGTCCTCGCCGGTCCGCCGGTCGGCGACCGCGTAGACCTCGGCCTGCGCGCGGTCCACGAGGTCGTCGGCGTCGGCGTCGCCGGCGTAGCCGAACTGGACGATCCGGGTGCCCGCCTCAACCAGCCGCCGCAGGATCGCCCGCTCCCTGACGATCCGCGCGTAGTAGCCGGCGTTGGCCGCGGTGGGCACCGAAGCGATGAGCGTGTGCAGGTAGGGGGCGCCGCCGATGCGGGCGAGCTCGCCGCGCCGGGTGAGCTCGTTGGCGACGGTGATCGGGTCGGCGGGCTCGCCCCGCGCGTACAGGTCGAGGATCGCCTCGTGCACCAGCTGGTGGGCGGGCCGGTAGTGATCGGTTGGCCTGATCGCCTCGATGACGTCGGAGATGGCGTCCTTGGACAGCAGCATGCCGCCGAGGACGCACTGCTCGGCGGCGACGTCATGCGGCGGCATCCGCTCGAATTCCTCGCCGCGCTGCGACAGCTCGGTAACGCTCACCTGACGCCTCCTCCCCCGCGCGTATCAGCCCGCCCCTGCCGAGACCGTTCTACCAAAGGGGTACGACAGCCGGGCTCTGACATTCTGGCCTGCCGCCGCCGCCCTGCCAACACGGCCTTGTGGATAACGTGTTGACAACCTGTTGCCCACTTGTGCGCAGCCAGTGGATTGCACTGTGGACAGCCGGCCGCCGCGCGCCCATCCACACCGATTGAGCTGCTAAAACGCAATCCACTGGGTGTGCAGGAGAAAAAGTCGGTCACGTTTTGACCGAGGCTTTTCCACAGGGAAACACACAGGGCGCATCGCACTGCCTGTGGAAAAGGGGTGCGGGTAGTTCCCCGGCTGAGGTCTTTTCCCCAGCTGCCGAACGAGTGCGGCGGAATGTCCACAGGCACGCGCAAGACGGCCGGTACGGGCAGCCGTGACGCGGCCGGGCCGTCGCCCGCCGGATAGCCCGCCCGTGCGGCCGAACACCGCCCGCCGGGAAACCCCGGCCGGCTATCATTCGCGTGTGTGTTCGAGCACGGGGGATGCGATCGACCGCATCGCGGCGGCGATTGACCAGCTAGCGAGCGATGCCCGGAACGGGCACGACACACCGCTCGACAGCGACATCGCCACCCGGATCGCCGGGCTGTGGCAGATGATCAGCGACCTTGACCCTGGTCTGGCGCGCCGCATACCGCGGTACGCGAGCCCGGCCGACGGCGCGCCTTCGGCTTGAAGGCGCGCCGCGGCTAGGTCACTGTGGACATAGCAGCCTGACTGTGGAAAACCGCTCCCCTGTGGAAACTACTGTGGAAGAACGGTGCGGCAGGCTGTGGACAGCGGGGCGCTAGGCGCCGGTGACCTCGATGCCGACCGCGGCGGTCACCTCGGGGTGCAGCCGGACCTGGACCTGGTACGAGCCCGCGGCCTTGATCGGGTCGGGCACGAAGATCTTCCGGCGGTCGAGCTCGGGGCCGCCCGCCGTGCGGACCGCCTCGGCGATGTCGCCGGCGCCGACCGAGCCGAACAGCCGGCCGTTGGTGCCAGCCCGCCGCTTGAGCCGGACGGTCAGCTTCTGCAGCTGGCCCGCCACCGCCTGCGCGTCCTCGATGGTGCGGATCTCGCGGGCCGAGCGGGCCCGCTTGATCAGGTCCACCTGCTTCTCGCCGCCGCGCGTCCAGGTGATCGCGAACCCGCGGGGCAGCAGGTAGTTGCGCCCGTAGCCGGCCGTCACGTCCACCACGTCGCCAGGGGTGCCGAGGCCGCCAACCTCCTGGGTCAGGATCAGCTTCATGCGTGCCATTGGTCTGTCCTCCCTCGCCCTAGCGAGCCGTGCTCGTGTACGGGAGCAGGGCCATCTCACGCGCGTTCTTGATCGCGGTCGCGACGTCGCGCTGGTGCCGGGTGCAGTTGCCGGTGACGCGGCGCGCGCGGATCTTGCCGCGGTCCGAGATGTACTTGCGCAGCAGGCCAGTGTCCTTGTAGTCCACGTAAACGATCTTTTCGTGGCAGAAGGCACAGACCTTCTTCTTGGGCTTGCGAACTGGAGGCTTCGCCATCGTGGTGCTCCTTAGAGCCCCGCGCGATGCGGGGATGGTCGTTTACTTGCTTGCTTACTTGTTAGAGCTGTGCTGCCAGGGAGGGGGCTCGCTAGAACGGGGGCTCGTCGGAGTACCCGGCGTCGGAGGACGCCCATGGGTCCTCGTTCCGGCTGCTGCCGCCGCCGGACGGTCCCTGGCCGCCACCGCCACCGCTGTAGCCGCCGCCACCGCGGTTGCCGCCGTTGCCGCCGGCGTTACCGCCGCCGAACCCGCCCTCACCGCTACCGCGGCTGACCCGGTTCACCTTGGCCGAAGCGCTCTTGAGGGACGGGCCGACGTCGTCGACCTCGACCTCGTAGACGGTCCGCTTCTCGCCTTCCTTGGTCTCATAGTTCCGCTGCTTCAGCCGACCGGTCACGATGACCCGCATGCCCCGCTGCAGCGACTCGGCCACGTTCTCGGCCGCCTGCCGCCACACGTTGCAAGAGAGGAAGAGGCTGTCGCCGTCCTTCCACTCGTTGGTCTGCCTGTCCATGATGCGCGGCGTGGAGGCGACCCGGAAGGTCGCGACCGGCTGGCCGGACGGGGTAAAGCGGAGTTCCGGGTCGGCGACGAGGTTGCCGACGACCGTGATGGGGGTGTCTCCTGCCGCCATGATGGCGCTCCCGGTCTTAAGCAGAACTGATGGATGAACCGAAACCGCTCGAACCGCTAGCGGTGCTCGGGCCGCAGGACCTTGGTCCGCAGCACGCCCTCGTTGAGGTTGAGCTGGCGGTCGAGCTCCTGGACGGTGCCCGGGTCCGCGGTCAGGTCGACGATGGCGTAGATGCCTTCCGGCTTCTTGTCGATCGGGTAGGAAAGCCTGCGCTTCCCCCAGATGTCGAGCTTGCCGACCTTGCCGCCGTCGGTGGTCACGACCTTGAGGAACCCTTCGAGCGACGGTTGGACCGTCCGCTCCTCGAGGTTCGGGTCGAGGATGATCATGATTTCGTAGTGGCGCATGCGCGCTCCTCCTCTGGACTGACGCGGTCACGGTCTTTCCGTGACAGGAGGGTGCGGACAACGGGAGGACCCCCGTCCGCAGCCACTAACTGTACCAAGGCCCACGGACATTCTGAGCCGGATTCGCAGCGGGCCCTGTTCATCGGCCGGGAAAGGGGGAACAGTGGACGGTGAGACCCAGACGAAGATGTCCCCCTGGGAGGCCGTCATGGCAGGCACCGTCCAGACCAGCAAGCCAGGGCTCCTTGCGCGCCTGAACCTCAACTCCGACGGCCGGCCGCACCCGCTGCTCAACGCGGCCGCCTTCGCGACCCTCATCGTGGGCCTGCTGTCCTTCGCGCTCGGCCTCTACCTGCGCACCGGCCCCAGCAGCGGGCACGCCTGGGCGATCGCCACCTCAGTGACGGGGCTCGCCGCCATGCTCGTCGGCCTCTTCTCGCAGATGCTGTCGGCGACCAGGGAAGAGCGGATCATCCTGGTGACCGGCATCATCGCGGGCTTCGTCGGCCTGGCGCTCGGCCTCGCCCACGGCGGCTTCAGCTAACTCCCGGGGGGACGACCCCCCGTAACCCCCCCGATGCCGGACAGTTGCCGCGGCATCTTTGTCAGCCCGGGGACTAGGCTCGTGAGCATGATGCGTATAGGCGGTCACTTCCACTCCGACCACCCGCTCGACGCCGCCGTCGCGTGCGGCGCGCGGGTCGCGCAGTTCTTCCTCGGCGACCCGCAGGGCTGGAAGGGGCCGGTGATCCCGGGCGACGACCCGGCCGCGCTGCGCGACGCCTACGCCGCGGCCGGAGTTGACGTCTACATCCACGCCCCGTACGTGATCAACGTGGCGTCGGCCAATAACCGGATCCGCATCCCGAGCAGGAAGCTGCTCGGCCAGCAGCTCCAGGCGGCCGCGTCGATCGGCGCCAAGGGGCTCATCGTGCACGGCGGTCACGTCACCGCCGACGCCGACCCCGCGGCCGGGGTGGCCAACTGGGTCAAGGCGGTCGGGCAGCTGGAGCGGCCGCTGCCGCTGCTGATTGAGAACACCGCGGGCGGCACCGGCGCGATGGCGCGCTCGCTTGACGCGATCGCCCGGCTCTGGGAGGGCGTCAGCGAAGCGGCCGATGCCGCCGGGGGCGGTTCCGGGGAGATCGGCTTCTGCCTTGACACCTGCCACGCCAACTCGGCCGGCATCGAGCTGGCGGACGCGGTCGACCGGGTAAAGGCCATCACCGGCCGGATCGACCTGGTGCACTGCAACAACTCGCGCGACGAGTTCGGCTCGGGCGCGGACCGGCACGCCAACTTCGAGTCGGGCACCATCGACCCGCAGGCGCTGCTTGACGTGGTGCGCGCGGCGGGCGCAGCGGTGGTCTGCGAGACGCCCGAGTCCGGCCTGGCGGCCGACATCGCCTGGCTCCGCGACCGGATCGGCTGACCGCCGCGACCTAGCCCGCCGCGACCTCGGCGGGCAGCCGGCCGAGGCCGTGGCGGGCGAGCACCAGGCGGTCCGGCGCGCCGTCCAGCACCCCGCCCGCCGGGTCGTCGCGGGCGCCGGACGCCCGCACCCGGTCGCGCTCCGGCTGCAGGATGTCCCGCACTACGGTGGACGCGAGCAGCGCGACCGACAGCAGCCGGACGGCCAGGATGGCGAAGTACCAGCCGGTGCTGATCCCGGTGTAGCCGCCGTCGCCCGGCGCCCGGTACAGGAAGACGAAGTAGCCCCAGATGCCGAGGAAGTAGGCCACCTCGGCCAGCTGCCAGAGCACGTAGGCCCAGATCCGGGGCCGGGCCAGCACCGCCAGCGGTACCAGCCAGATCACGTACTGCGGCGACCAGACCTTGTTCAGCATCAGGAACGAGGCGAGCAGCAGGAAGCCGAGCTGCGGCAGCCGGGGCCGGCGCGGCGCCGCCAGCGCGAGCACCGCGATGGCGGCCGCCGCCAGGGCGAAGGCCCCGGAGGAGAGGAGGTTGAGCTGGCCCAGCGCCGAGTTACCGATCACCGGCAGGTTGAAGTGCTCGAACAAGTACCAGACGGAGCCCCAGTCGGCCCCCCGTGACCGGCTGAACGTGTAGAAATCGGCCCATCCCGAGGTCGCGCTGAGCGCCACCGGCAGGTTGACCACCAGCCAGGCGACCAGGCCGGCCGCGAGCGCGCGGCCGAACTCACGCAGCTTCCCCGCCCGCAGGCAGAGCAGGAACAGCGCGCCGAACAGCAGCAGCGGGTAGAACTTGGTCGCCACCGCCAGGCCGAGCAGTGCGCCCGCCAGCCACGGCCTGCTCGCCGCCCAGGCGGCCACCGCGCAGGCGGTGAGCGCCATCGCGAACAGGTCCCAGTTGACGTAGGCGGCGAGCACCAGGCCGGGTGACAGCGCGACGAGCAGCGCCGTCCGCCAGCCCTGGTCGTCGCTCTCCCGGCGTGCGGTGGCGGCGGTCGCCAGCACCCCGGCCAGCAGGCACAGCGCCAGCAGCAGGACCGATACGTAGTAGAAGTCCTTGCCGCGGGCGTAGGCGTCGGCGACCGAGTGCACCGCCCAGGCGGCGGCCTCCAGCATCCAGCCCATCAGTACCGGGTACTCCACCGGGTGCCCGAAGTAGGGCACCTTGCCCGCCGACAGTTGCTCGGAGTAATAGAGCGGGTAGATGTCGGTGTAGCAGGCGTCGCGGAACTGGCCGGTATAGGTGTTCCACGCGCCGCCCGAGCTGCACGGCAGCTTCTGCGCGAAGCCGAGCAACGCCGCCAGCGCGGACGCCGCGACGCCCGCGCCGACATACGCCGGGTACCTTCTCCGCACCATGACCCTCCGCGACTCGCCGCCGTCCCCGGACGCTACCGGGACGTGCCCGCCCGCCGCCGCCGGCGGCGGGACGCGGCCCCCCACAGTAGCGAGCCGGGCAGCAGGGTGAGCCCGCCGCCGGCCGTGAGGCCGGCCTTGGTGCTGCCCGCGGTCACCCCGGGCGTGCTGGTGCCTGAACTGCTGCACGTCGGATCACCCGGGAACTGGCAGGTCGGCGAGGCCGACGGCGTGGCGCCGCCGCCCGGGGTGGTGCAGTTTGACTGCCCCTGGAAGGAGCAGGTCGGCGACGGCGCGGCGGTGGCGGTACTGCACCCGTCAACGAATTGCTCGCCGTTGTAGGAGCAGACGGGCGTGGGGGTCCCGCCCGCGCCGGTCACGCAGTTGGTCTGCCCCGGGTAGGAACAGGTCGGGGTGGGCGTCGGCGTCGGGGTCGGGGTCGGGCAGGCCTTGCCGTTGACCTTCTTCTTCTGCCCGTTGATGACGCAGGTGACGGTGGGCTTGGGCTTGGCGAACTTGCCGACCTGGTTCCAGGCCGCGCCGGTGAAGACCGGGTTCTGGAAGTTCTCCGACGGCAGGTTGGCGAACTCGGCCTGCGCGAAGGTGTTCCAGATCTTGGCCGGCCAGTAACCACCGAAGCCGCCACCGGTCAGCGGGACCAGGCTCTCGGTCGAGTTAGGGTTCTGCGACTGGGTGAACATGCCCACGGCCAGCGAGTACTGCGGGATCGCGCCGATGAAGAAGCCGGCGTGGGAGTTGGTGGTGGTTCCGGTCTTGGCGATGATCTGCCGGTTGCCGAGGCCGTAGGCGGCCGAGGTGCCGGTGCCGTTGACCGTCGTCATCTCCATCGCGTACTGCACCTGGGAGTCCATCTGCGCGTTGGTGGTCGGGTTGGCCGGATCGAGCACCCCGTGCGACTCGACGACCGGGGTCTTCTCCGGGCCGTCGGGCGACTGCCAGTACTTGATGACGTGCGCCTGGTTGTAGACGCCGTTGTTGGCGATCGCGGACAGCATCGTGGTCTGCTCGTTGACCGTCAGCGACGCGGTACCGAGCGCCAGGCCCACCTGCCCGAGCTTGTCGGTCAGGCCGGACCCGGCCGGGTAGCTCGCGATGCTGACACCGAAGTCCTGCGCCATTCTGATCACGTTGGTTGTGGTGACCCGGTGCGTGAGGTCGGTGAACGCGGTGTTGGAGGACTGGGCGAGCGCGTTCTGCACGTTGGTGCCGCCGCCCTTCTTCGGGTCGCCGATCACCTCGCCCCCGTCGTTCTCGACCGCGAAGTAGCTCGACTCGCTCGACGGGCAGGACAGCGTGGCGTTCCCGCTGTTCCCGGTGAACACCACGTTGGGCTTGGACAGCGACATCTGGCTGGCGACCGGCGAGTCGGGCGGCACGCACAGGTACGGGTTCGCGTTCAGCGTGCTCGTCTTGACGTTCATGCCGGCGGCCACCGCGGCGGACAGCACGTACGGCTTGAACGACGACCCCACCTGCTCACGGGTATAGACGGCGGTGTTCAGGTCGCAGTCCAGCTTCTTGCACTCGGCCGGCGACATGCTCTGCCCGGGGCCCGGGTACATAGCGATGATCTCGCCGTTCGCCGGGTTCTGGAGCTCGGCGCCGATCCGGATGTAGGACGGGTACTGCGCCCCCGGTGTCGCCTTGATCGCGGCGATGTTCTCATTGACCGCCTTGTACATCTGGGCTTCCATCGGGTGGCTGATGGTGGTCACCACCTTGAGGCCGCCGGTCTCCAGCTGCTGCTGCGAGACCTTGTCCGGCCCGGTCAGCTCGTTCTCCACCACGCTCAGGATGTACGGCGCCCACGGGTCGCTGGTGTTAGCGGTGAGGGACGCCCCGCTGCTGGCCGCGCCGGTCTTGTCGGTCAGCAGGGCCGGGAACGTCATTGAGTCGGCCTGCGCCTGGGTCAGTGCCTTCATCGACACCATGCCGTTGAGTACGTAGTGCCAGCGGGCTTTCAGGTTGGTGCGGTACGCGGGCAGCGGGTACAGCGACGGCTGCTGGATGATCGCCGCGATGACCGCGTCCTGGGCGATGCTGAGCTCGGTCACCGGCTTGCCGAAGTAGGTCTTGGCCGCCGCCGCGACGCCGTAAGAGTTCTCGCCCCAGTAGATCAGGTTCATGTAGCTGGTCAGGATCCACTGCTTGGACTTGGACTTGACCAGCTTCTGCGCGATGAAGATCTCCTTGACCTTCCGGCTGACCGTCTGCTGCGCGCCCACGCCGTCGTAGTAGTTCTTGACGAATTCCTGGGTGAGCGTGGAACCGCCCGACAGGCTGCCGCCGCTGCCGCTCACGTCGTCGTAGGCGGCCCGGAGGATGCCGGTCGGCGAGATGCCGCCCTCGGTCCAGAACGACCGGTCCTCTGCCGCGAGAACCGCGTTCTGCAGGTTCTTGGGTATCTCGTTGAACGTCAGGTCCTGCCGGTTGACCTGGCCGATGGTACCGAGGACGGTCTTGCCGTCGCTGTAGTAGATGGTCGTGTTCTGGTAGTTGGCGCTGGCCAGCGCGGCCGGGATGGTGGCGGAGCTGGACAGGTACTGGTACACGCCGAACAGGCAGAGCACGAAGAAGAGGACAAAGCCACCGGTTACCGCGAGCGCCTTCTTCCATGTCCAGTGGCGCCACCAGCTGCCCTTACGCTTGCCCGACCGGCCCTGCGGCCCGCGCGGGCCGCCCGGCCGGCCAGGGCCACCCGGGCCGGTGGGACCACCAGGGCCACCCGGCCGGCCGGGGCCAGCAGGACCCCCGGGGGGGCCGGGCACGCCGAAACCGCCAGTCCAGTCGGGGCCCCCGGGGGCAGCGGGGCCCCCAGGCCCAGCGGGGCCACCAGGGGCAGCGGGGCCACCGACCCCGGCACCACCGACCCCGGCACCGCCGGCACCGTAACCGCCGGCACCGCCCGGTCCCTGGGGTGTGAAGCCGCCGCCGTAACCGCCCGCGCCCGCGCCCGCCCCCGGGCCGAACGGTCCCGGCTCCGCGGCCTGGCCGGGCCATGCGTTAGCATCCGGCCCACTGGGCGCACCCGGTGAGTTCTGCCAGCCCGAGCCGTCGGACCAGTAGCTGTACCCGGGGTCCTCGCGGTGGCCGCCGCTCGCCGGGGGGACCGGGTTGTGCAGCCCGGTCTCGTAGTCGGCGTCAACCGCTGAGTCGCGCCAGAAGCCGTCGTTCTCCCACCCCTCGGGCGCGGGGTACCTGGCACCGCCGCCGCCCGCTCCCTGCTCGTCAGCTCCCTGTCCACCTTCGGGCCGATACTGAGACCCGTCAAAGTCGTTGCTACTCACACGTCCTCGCAGTGGCTTTGAGCGAGCCCTTGTAGCCCGACCCCGGCTGGGGAGCTGGGGAAACGTCTGGCCGTTTCGGGCACGCCCGTGGCTGAAAATGCAGAGCCTCGTCCCGCCGACCCCACACGTTACCTGCCGGTGTGGGACGCCCAGGCTCAGTGAACTCTTCTTCCCGCGCCGCCCCGGCCGGTCAGGCCCCAGGCCCGGGAGGCAGGTAGAACAGTTCAGCTCGGACGCGCGCGGCGGCGGCGAGCAGGCGGCTCACCTGTCCCGAGCACGTACGACGTGGCGAGATGGTTCCAGCCACAACTTTGACAGACCTCAACCACATAGACCCGGAATTCTCCGTATTCGGCTGCCATCTCCGTCAATTCAGGCGTCCGCTTGACCCGTCCCGCGTACTGTCCGAGTTCGTCTCCGTACACATAGGTAACATGCGTGACGTTCGTCTTACGGCAGATCGGGCAGCGCTCCTCAGTCGGCTCGCCGTGGTACTTGGCCGCGCGAAGCAGGTACGGGTGCGCGTCGCAGGCGTCCGACATGGTGGTGTGGCCGGAGCGAACGGACGCCAGCGCGGCCCGCCGGGCCAGCGCGTAGTCCACGACGGAGCGACGAGCAGTGATGCCTGCCATGGCATCCAGGGTACGGCGGAACCCGCGCCGCCTTCGAGACCAGTTCGCAACCTCAGCTCAACCCGCTGGTGAACACGCGGTTGCCCGGCGGAGAACCGTCACCTATGCTGGGGATCACACACCCGATATATCGAACCGAAATATCGGGAAGAGATATCGTCTAGATACACACGAACCCTACCCAGGGGGATGCCGTGGGCCGGAACCGGACTGCCGTCCTTGAGTTCGCCGTCCTCGGGCTGCTGCACAGGGCGCCCATGCACGGCTATGAGCTCAGCAAGCAGCTCAACATGCTGCTCGGCACGTTCCGCGCGCTCTCCTATGGCACCCTCTACCCCTGCCTCACCAAGCTGTTCGAGGAAGGCCTGATCGCCAAGGAAGGCGACGGGCCGCCGCCGGACGGCGCGGTCCGGCCCGGCCGGGCGCCCGGCCGGTCGAAGATCGTCTACCGGCTGACCGCCGAGGGCAAGGAGCGGTTCCAGGACCAGCTCATCAACTCGGGGCCGGTCGCCTGGGAGGACGACGAGTTC
>Ga0265338_10004031_pt1 | contig 20158 bp, 13 predicted proteins | sample 42126metaG_FD_193579 | JGI IMG/M metagenome (GOLD analysis project Ga0265338, IMG submission 193579) | Rhizosphere microbial communities from Carex aquatilis grown in University of Washington, Seatle, WA, United States - 4-21-26 metaG | ecosystem: Host-associated > Plants > Roots > Rhizosphere...
TGCTTTGCCAGCGGAACCATGCAATCGTAATAATTCGGCGATTTGCAGCCCCACATCGCGAGTCCTGCATGTTTGCGATACACGAGTTCCATCGCCGCCGGCAGGCCCGCAACTTCCTGCGGAATGGTCGCCACGTCAATGTGATGACGGCTCAGTGCGCCGTTCCAGAACTCCCAACGCTCCACCCAATCACGCTTCGATTTTCCGCCGCGAAATAGAGCCGCAAGTAACGGCAGGTCGCCTTCATACATCAACGCGATCTGCGGATGCAGGTTCAACAAGGCGTACAGCAACGAGGTGCCGGAACGCCACATTCCCACCACGAATACAGGTCCGTTCGAAGACTCCGGGGAAGCTGATTTGGTCGTTCCAGTTTTCATGTCTGTATGCCGTTACTTGCTACAAGCTGCCGCGTACGTCGGCAGTCCTTCAATCGTCTTTGCCAGTTGCTGACCTAGCAGCGCATGTCCCGCCGCCGTGGGATGCACGTGATCGAGGAACATGCCGGACTGATCGATCGAGCGGAAGCTCTCCATCGCATTCACCAGAGGAACATTATTCGCCACCGCGAAATCCATCATCGCCTTCTGGTAGGGATGCATCTCACTGCCCTGGTTCTCCGACGGCAGCAGCAGCAGCACAAGAGGAACCTGATGAGACAGGCAGAACAGCCGCGTCGACTCGAGGCCTGCCCGGTACCGGTCGACGTTCACCGATGTCTTTTCTTTTTCGGTGGTCCACGAACCCTTCATCATCGCGTTGCGCAGCCTGTAGTACACCAACTCCCGAAGCAGGTCCTCGATCAGGAAGTTGTAGATCGCACTTCGTCGGATGTACGACTTCACCCGCACGCGATTGAGAAACTTCTCGCGCTCCGCTCCCTGCAACTCCGGCATATGCTCCACGAATCCTATGTTGAAGCTATAGGCCAGAATGACCATGTCGGGCTGGTAGCCGTCTTCCACAACTTTCTTGATGCGCTCCTCGGCGAGCCCTGCCGGATAGGCATTCGCGCCCGCTGAAACAACCTGCACTTTGCTCTTGGAGCAATTGCCCCTGAGCAGTTTCTCCAGCTGCGCGCTGTAGGTCTGCCCGTCGCTGACGCCCCAGCCCATCGTGACCGAATCACCGAAGGTGAAGATTCGTACATCTCCCGGATTCTTCGCTCCCAACGCCTGCGGATAGCGAAATCCATCCGTGCTGATAGTGATGGGTAGATGATTCACTTCCGTGACGCCATGCCCCGGACGTGGGACCCACAGCAACCGCTGATCCGGCACGTAGATGGTGTATGACCCATAGCCAAAGAAGCGCAGGCCAATCTCGCTGACGGCGACAATCACCACCAGCCACAGCACAAACTTTCCTAGCTTGCGCAGGAAGCTCTTCTTCGGTTTGACCGCTACTGCCGCGGTCTCGGGTTCGGCCATCAACGTACTAGACACGTTCGGTGATCACTCCTTCGTAGATATCCGTCAGCATTTCGTAGTTGCGCTCCGCGGTGTAACGGGCCTCAAATTCGGCTCGCGCGCTGGAAGACATGACCGCCAGCTCAGCCGGATGGCTCCAGGCCCAGCGCACCTGCGACGCCAGTGACTCGGCGTTTCCCGCTTCAAAGTGAAGGCCGGTTACGCCGTCGGCAACGATCTCCTGCATCGATCCCAAGCGTGAGCAGATTACTGGAGTAGCGCACGCGAACGCCTCGGCGATGGTGACCGGAAACCCTTCGTACCACTCGCTGGGAAAGATCAGAAACTTGGCGCGCTGCATTGCGGCCAGCGTATCCCGACGGGAAAGCTGTCCCCGGTACTGCACCGTGCTCAGGCCGGCGCTCTTCAGCTCCGTTTCCAGCTGCGCGCGATATGGTCCATCTCCGGCGATCATCAGTGGAATCGGCTCCGGTAAGGACTTCCAGGCCTTCAACATCGTCGGAACGCCCTTCAAGTCGACCAACCGCCCCACGAACAATGCGTAGTTGCCTTTCTCTATTCCGGGCCCCGGATCGGGAAGCACGAAGTTCGGTTTGACGACGATTCGCTCCGCCGGGATGCCGCCTTCGATGAATTTCTGCCGAGAAAATTCCGTGAGTGCGACGTAGCGGTCTACCATCGTCGACCAAGTGTGCTTTTTGCGGTGGACGTTCAACATCCTCGCGAGCACCGCCGTGCCTACGACCGAATCGCGATAACACCCGTGCACCACGCCATTGAGCAGGCTGCCATGCAGGCAGTCTTCACAAACCCTGCCATCGCGATAGAACGCGGCCCCTGGACACAGCAGCCGGTAGTTGTGCAGCGTTTGCACCACTGGAATCCCGGCATCGCGACATGCGTAATAAATTGACGGTGAAACGATGGGGAAGAAATTATGGACATGAACCACGTCCGGCCGGATTTCCTCGAGTTGCTTGCGGAATTTCGTGTACCAGTCGTCGGACCATGCCGCATTGATCGCAATCTTGGCCTTCTCCACCAGCCCAGCCGGTTGCGTCATCTCATGACTGATCATCTTCACCGTGCAGCCGTATTCCTGCAGCAGCCGGGCCTCCGACTCGAAGACCTCGTCTTCCCCGCCCCGCATCAAGTAGCGATTGTGGACGGTGACGACGTTGAGCGGCTTCGCCAGGGAACCCCTGCGCTTCGGCTCAGAACCCGCGACTAAAGTTGAATCAGTCATTTCGGATTACGCCTGCAACGCCACTTCTGCTTCCACCACTTCTGGAACAGCCTCCACAACCCGATCTCGTTTCTTTCGCCGTAGAAATTCCGCGTAACCCAGCACCGCGAGGAAAAGAAACGGCGCATGCCAGCTCATTTCCACGTTGAAGAACGAGCGCAGCGTGATGATGCCCAGAATCGCCAAAGCTTCACCCGCCAGTTGGCGTTCGCTCTTCGTCAGATCGCGATCCCAATAACTGAGTCCCAGGAACCACCAGCAACCCAGCAGAGCAATCGTGAAGGGCAGCAGTCCCCAGAAGCTGGTTCCGGCGAGCACTTCCATCCAGTCGCTGTGCATTTGCGACGCGGTGCCGACGCCGAGTTGTCCAAGCACGGCAAACTTGCCCGCGGCATACGCTCCTAATCCGGTCAGCGGATGATGCATGAATTGCTGCCAGGCAAACGTCCACCAGTCCATTCGGCTGCTCATGCCTTCGATCTGACTCTCGGTCTGATCGCGCGCAAGATAAGTCGCAATGTGAGGACCAAGACTCGTGAACAGAAGCAACGGAACGGTCAGAGCAACTCCAACCACGCCAATCCATTTTCTGCGCTCATACCAGAGCAGCAATCCGATGCCGAATACCAGGCCTGCCATCGAGTTGCGTGTTTGTGACGCCACCAGCGAGACGAAACCGAAGGCGAACATCAGCAAATACCAGGATCGCTCGCTCTTCTCGGCGGATCGGCCCACCAGTCGCGCCAACGCGACAATGATGACGATCGCCGACGCTATACCGATACTGTTTGACGCTGTAACCGGCCAGATTCCAGAGAGCCGGCCCAGTTCGTCCAGTGCTTCGTGCGGCCATATCGCCGCATTCACCCATGTCCAGCCCAACTCAAGGGCATAGAGGCAATAGATGAAGTTGAAGACCTGGCGAAAGCCGTTGACTGTCTCGACCGTACAAAGAATCGCCGACAGCACCGCGACGTCGAGCAGAAACTCCAGCGACTTGTACAGAGTCCAGGACGCGTAGACCGACCAGGTGGACGACAGCGCGCAGACCAATCCGTAGATCGCCAGCGCCCCGAGCAATCCCCTGAACATGGGACGGAGCCACTCGGTGCGATGGCTGATCAGTCGCTTGATCAGCACACCGGCCACAATCGCTTCGGGCCCGAGTCGTAATAGTGCCCACGCATCCACAGGCGATGAAGTTGCCGCCTGCACGTCACGAATGCGGAACACCAGCGTGCTTACGAATAACAAGAAGAGCAGCCAGTGCCACCAGGTCCAGTCGGCCCGCAACTCGACAAAGTGCTGAAACCCGCGGCGCAATCCCATGATTCCCAGGGCGATTGTCACCGGGATCCCGAGTACGACAGCCACGGCCATCGGAACATTGAGCCGCTCGAAATCCGCAGAGGCGTAGTACGCGACCAGGCTCAAAACAAACCCCAAACCTACGAAGCCGACAAGCATCGTCGCACCTCGCAGATTCAGTGTCCGGGTTGGTATGGGCTGCGTATTCATTTGCTCTCGAGCGACCGCTTCAGGGACTATGCCGTCTTGTCGACGACGAAGTTCTCCAAGACCAGCGTATCCATCTCACTCTTCGTGAATGTGCTGAAGGCATTCGCCGGAGTGTTGACGACCGGCTCTCCCTTCAGGTTGAACGACGTGTTCATGATGACCGGCACGCCTGTCGCCTGGCCAAAACGCTCGATCAAGCGGTAGTAGCGCTGGCTCTGCTCGCTGAAAACCGTCTGCAGACGGCCAGTACCATCGACGTGCGTGATGGCGGGTAGAGTGCTCTTCTGCTCTTCCTTCACGGGCACCACATACAGCATGTAGCGCGCCGGGTAGTGCTTCTTGGCCTCGGGAAGCTCAAAGTAGCGCTCCGCCGAGTCGGCCAGCACCGAAGGTGCAAACGGACGATAGGGCTCGCGGAACTTGATCTTCGAGTTCACGATGTCCTTCATCTCCGGATTCCGCGGATCGGCGATGATGCTGCGACTGCCGAGAGCGCGCGGACCCCACTCAAATCGTCCTTGCGACCAGCCCACAACTTTGCCATCCGTCAGCCGCCCCACAACCGTATCGAGCAACTGATCTTCGTTGTCGAAACGCGTGTGCGGAATCTTGTTCTCGGTGAGAAAATCCGAGATCTCTGCATCGGAGTTCTGTCGTCCCCAGTAAGCATGCTTCATGACGAAGTTGCGAGGTTTACCCAGCAGGGTGTTCCACGCCCACAGGGCCGCACCTAGCGCGCCGCCGCCATCGCCCGCCGCCGGCTGAACATAGAGTTCTTCAAACGGCGTCTCTTTCAGAATGCGCGTGTTGGCCACGCTGTTCAGGCCCACGCCACCGGCGATGCAGAGCTTCGTTAGCCCAGTCGTCTTGTGCAGGTTGCGCGCCATGCCCAGCAGCAATTCCTCGGTCACCCTCTGGATGCTGGCTGCCATGTCGGCATAATGCTGATTCACCGCGCACAGTTCTTTGTAGTTCGACGGAGGATCGCCGAAATATTTCGGGAATCCGGTTTCTTCCGTGAAGAACTGCAGCTTCGGATCGCGCGGCTCGCCAAACAACTTCACGAAGTTGTTATTGAAAGTCTTGTCCGTCGAGTGGTGGAAGCTGAAGTAGTCCATGTCCAGGGTGAACGATCCATCCTGATTCTGGTGAACTACCTTCCACACTTTGTCGACATAACGCGGCGTACCGTAGGGCGCCATGCCCATGACTTTGTATTCGCCTTCGTTGACTTCGAAGCCGAGAAACGCGGTGAAGGCGCTGTAGAGCAGTCCAACGGAGTGCGGGAACTCGATCTGCTTGTCGAGCTTGATCTGGTTTCCCTTGCCCGTGCCGCAGGTAGCCGTGACCCATTCGCCGACGCCGTCGACCGTCATGATCGCGGCCTCGTCGAAGGGAGAGCACAGGAACGAACTCGCCGCGTGCGACAAGTGGTGCTCCGAGAACAGGACCTTGTCCTTGGTCACACCCAGCTTGGCTTCGAGCGTGCTGGCAACCCACAGCTTGTCGATGATCCAGCTGATCATCGATTCGCGGAAGACCTTCCAGGACTTCGGATAAGTCTGCAGCACGGTCATCAGGATGCGATCCAGCTTGCGGAACGGCTTCTCGAAGAAGACCACGTAGTCCAGGTCCGGCCCCTTGATACCTTCGCTATCGAGGCAGAACTGGATCGCCTTCTCGGGAAAACCGTAATCGTGCTTGATCCGCGAAAAGCGCTCTTCTTCGGCCGCTGCGACCACGCTGCCATCCTTCAACAGGACAGCTGCGGCGTCATGGTAGTAACAGGAAATTCCCAGGATGTACACGAATCACTGCTTTCTGGCCCATTCAAGATCAATGGGCTCGTTCGGATGGTCCAGCCAGGTGGTCGGAAGGCGCTTGATCCGCAAGGGATCGGCAAACAAACGCGCCGCCAGTCCAAAGGGCAGGACGAGGATGGCGTAGAAAACGGTTAGCAGCACGCGCGCCTGGAAGTTGCCGATTACATGCGCAATCTTCTTCCAGGCTTCCCACGCCTGCTTCAACTTGGTCCAGATAAGCTTCAGAAACTCCATGCAATCTCCTGACAGGTCTAGAACAGCGTGTAGATGAACGGTGCGATCGCAGAACTCTGTGCCACGACGATCAATGCACCCAGCAAGAACAGGGTGAGGATCATCGGCAGAATCCACCAGCGCTTATTTCCGGTGAAAAAACCCAGCAGTTCACCGACAGTCGACAGATTGCGCCTGGCCTTCAGCAAAAAGCCCATACTTTCTCCTTGAAAATGGTTTGGAATTGCCGGGGCGACATTGAGGGAGTAGTCTGTCGCCCGAAATGCCCTGGGGAGGCGGGTTAATGTACTTGCCGGCCCTGCTTCAGCGCTTCCAGCACGCCGTAATACGCCGGCTTTTTGCCAAACTGGTCGTCGAACAAAACCGGGTTCGCGTCGAGCAAACCCTTGTGCGTTCGCAGCCAGGTTAAATCGTCCTTGATGCCCCACACCGTGAACGAAGTGCAGTTCGAATCCTGCAAGCAGGCGCGGACGACCTCGTAAAAAACTTGCTTCTGCTTCTCGTAGGGATTCTGCACCGCTCCCGGAGGTCCCTGATACACATCCATCTCGGTCACCTGCGCTTGCACTCCGGCGGCTTTCGCCTGCTGCAGAAAATACTTGAATTCGTCGATGTAGTTGGCGTGCAGTTGCTGCGCCTCGAGGTGCATCTCGCAACCCGCCACGTCAATCGGTCCACCCAACTTCTTCACTCGAGCGATCAGAGCAAAGAATCGATCCGTACGCTCTCGATCCACACCCGACTGGCCGAAGGTGTCATTCAGCACCAGCAACGCGTGTGGATTCGCCTCGCGTGCGTACTTGAATGCGTTGGCGATCATCTCGTCCTGCCCTATCACGCGGCTCCAGCATCCGTTCTGCACCGGCGCCATGGGCTCGTTCACGACTTCCCACGCGTAGTAGGTATCTCCACCGCGCCGCACGACGGCCTGAATGTGCTCTTTCATAATCTGGTCCAGCTCTTTCGCCGACCATCCACCGCAGGTAATGCGTCCAAAATTCAACCAGTCCGGCTCGGTGTCGTTCCGGTAAATCAGCGTCGCCCCAAACAGCTTCATGTTGTGCTGCTTGGCGAACCGTGCGTCATCGTCAATCGAGTCGAAATCAAAATGCCCGCGCTCAGGCTGTGTGAACTTCATGAAGACAATCGACACAGCATGATTAAATTCTCGCGCCAGCGTTGGCTTGAACCCAGGATCCTTGTCCCAGAACCGCCGCTGAATCGCGGTACCCATGCCGAAGTTCATCGCGTCGGCATATTGCCTAAGGCTTTCAGTTTTAGAGGAGTTCCCGACGCCCGCCCATGCCCCTAGAAGAAGCACGCAACTTGCCAGAAACACTGAAACAACTGGAACTAACTTATTGATTCTAATATCCTTAAATGATTATAAGTGGCGCATGGAATCGCTCGGAGTGCAATGATTTGCACTTTACGAGGAAGATTCGGCTCCTGCCGGCTCAAGTTGTCCGCGCGCTGAGACCCTCCGCCGCAGCAACGCCATACACATCACGAAACCGACCGCGTTGGTCGCCACAATGCCGACGACGCATCCCCACAGGCCGTATTTGAAGGTCAAGGGCAAACCCACCACCAGCGACAACGCGGTGGCCGCGAGTCTAGCCTGAAAAACAAGCTGTGGAGATTCCATCGCGCGCAACACGATCGTCGGACCGAATGCCGCGCTCCACAATGTCGTCTCGAGAGCAACCAGCGGAATCAGATATGCGACCTCGAGATACTTCCCGCCGTAGAGCAGATGAAATACTTGCATCTTCAACGGAACCATGGCCGCCCAATAGACCACCGCACCCACAGTGAAGAGCAGTGTCAGGCGCCGCGTGATCATGCTGCTGCCTTTCGCGCCTTCCGCGTCCCAAACCCTCGCTGCATAGGGCAGAAACAAGCACGACAGAGCAGTAAAGCTTTGCTCCAGCGGCAAGGCCAAGTTCATCAGCGCGCGCAACTGTCCGGCCGGTGCCATGCCAAACCACATACTGAGCAGCGGGTAATACATGTAATACGGAACCCACGTTGCCAATGCACTGGCCAGTGCCCAGCGTCCATACCCCCAATGCTTGCGCCAGGCCGCTCGCGCCGTCGGTCCCGCTTCATCGTTGCTCAGGACCTTGCGCAAGTTGGCGAACAGATACGCCGCTGTAACCAGCGCTCCCGTCGCCATCAATTCATAAGCCGTCAACGGCGAGAGCAGTGCCTTGCGGTAGAGAATGAACAACCCGGAAACCAGCAGCACACAGTAGACGAGAGCTCCGGTCGCCGCGCGCGCCGGACTCAATTCCATGTAATAGGCGCGGCGGGCCAGCCAGAACAACAGAATGCATGGCGCCGCAATCGTCACCCCGAGCAGCGCTCCCGGCAGTCCGTTCCCTTCACCGCGCAGGAACGCGACCCCGGCCGCCCCGCCCAGACAAGCGATCGTCAACGCGGTGATCGCGAGGTGAATCCATACCAGCGCGCCTAAATATCCGCGCAGCGACTTCTGGTAAGCCGAACCGCTGAACACGGCCATCGGTTCAAGCAACAGCGAGTGGTACAGGAACGACAGCAGCAGGAACAACGAAAATGCCAGGGCATACGCGCCGTACTGTTCAGGAGCCAGCCAACGTGCCAGCAAAATACCGAGCAGGAAGTTCGATCCTGAGATCAATCCCTGGTCAACGATCGCCAGCCCGCCCTTGGTCGCCCATGGCAGTGCTTTGCGCAACTTGCCTTGCAGACCTTTGGCGGCAGGCGCCGTTTGTTCTATCGCTGGTGTAGTCGAGTCTTGCAGATTCATGAGAAGGGATTATCTTTCGCGATCAACGGGTACAAAGTTGTTCTTCCGATTTTTTCGACTGCGCCTGCTCCAGACAATTCCTCAAGTGCTTTGTGAGGATGCGAACCTGCGGCTCCAGGACGATACCGACGTGGTCGCCGGGGATTTCATGGATCTCCAAGCCGCCGAGCGCCAGTTCCTTCCAGCCCGCGTACGGATCGTGCGCCCCACGCAACGACTTCTTGCTAGCCCGGAACAGCACCACCGAACCCTCGTACGGCGCGGTTGTATGTCGAAAACCGGCCTGCTGAATTCCCTCTCGGACCTTGATCAGAGCGGGGGGCAGAAATCCGTGCTGCAGTTTTCGGGTGAACGTCTTGGCGTACTGCTTGCTCTTGTGCGTGAGATACGATACCTTCTCGGAAAACGGCAGCCGCCAGAGCTTCGTCAGGAGTTCCCGATTCGATTCCTGTCTGCCGGCGAATGTATCGAACAAGGCGAGCAATCCAACTTCTTCCCCTTCTGCCCGCAGCATTCGTGCAATCTCGAGTGCCACGGTTCCGCCAAAGGACAACCCGCCCAGGAAGTACGGCCCTTCCGGCTGGATGGTTCGCATGTCCCGCAGATAATGCTCCGCCATTTCCTCAACGCTGTTGAGACGTTGCTGCGATCCGTCCAGACCCTGCGCCTGCAGTCCATACACCGGCTGATCGGGACCAAGATGTTGCGCCAGATCGCGATAGATGATGACTGTACCGCCCGCACCATGAATGCAGAAAAATGGCGGCTTCGTTCCTTCCGGCTGAATGGGTACGAGAGAGGACCACGAGGGCGACCATCCATCCCGTCGCAGAAGCTCCGCCAGTTGTTCAATCGTCGGCGCCATGAACAGCGTCGTGATCGGCATCTTCTTTCCGAAGATTTGCTCCAGCCGGTGCATCAACCGCACCGCCAGCAGAGAATGTCCACCGAGATCGAAGAAATTCTGGCGCACACCGATAGGGTGCTTACCCAACACCGATTCCCAGATCTTGACCAACTGGAACTCCAACTCATCCTGCGACACCACGAACTGTCCGGTCGTCAGAGTTAACTCTGCTGGCTGCGGCGCAGGCAGCGCGCGACGGTCGACTTTGCCGTTCGGAGTCATTGGCATGGCGTCGAGCACCATAAACGCCGACGGCAGCATGTATTCCGGAAGCTTGTCTTTCAGGAAACTCCGCAACACCGTGCCCGTAGGCGCGGGCTGGTGCGCGGCCAGAAAATATGCAACCAGGACTTTTTCTCCGCGCCCGTCTTCCCGAGCAACAACCACTGGCTCATGCACGCCCGGATGCTGGCTCAGAACCGTCTCAATCTCTCCCAGTTCCACGCGAAAGCCGCGAATCTTGATCTGATCGTCCGTGCGCCCAAGGAATTCAATGTCGCCGTTCGGCAGGTACCGCGCCATGTCTCCCGTTCTGTACAGCCTCGCTCCCGGCTCGTTGCGAAACGGATCGGGAATGAATTTCTGTTCCGTCAGTTCAGGACGATTCAAATAACCACGGGCCACTCCCGGCCCTCCGATATGCAGCTCTCCGCGAACTCCAATCGGCACCGGACGCAGCGATGAATCCAGGATGTGAATCTGAACATTTGCGATGGGCTTGCCGATCGGTAGCAATGCTGGAGTTTCTTCCGCTGCGGGCTCGTACGCGGTGGAGATTACCGTGGTCTCGGTTGGGCCGTAGGTATTGATCCAGCGCACATGGCCGTGCTTATGGTGATCGGTCAGCTTTCGCCACGACTGAAATGCCGCCGGCGATGCCTTTTCTCCGCCGACTACGACCAGTCGCAACTCTCGGGGCAAAGGCGAGCGGCTCTCCGACAACTGGTACACCAGCTCGTGCCAGAAAGCTGTCGGTAAATCCAGCACCGAGACGCGGCGCTCGTGAATCCACTTCAAGAAGTCCACCGCAGTCAGCGGCATTTCGTCGGTCTTGCAAACTACGGTACCGCCGCTCACCCAGGTGGGGAACATCTCTTCGACGGCGATGTCAAAGCTCACCGACGAGAACTGCAAAACGTGATCTTTCGGAGTGAGTCCGTAGAGCTTGATGACCGCAGTATTGTGATTCACCAAACCACGATGAGTGAGCAGCACCCCTCGTGGCTTCCCCGTCGATCCCGAGGTGTAAATGATGTACGCCAGATTCTCGGGCGTCGTGAGCCGTTCCGGATTGCGATCGCTCTCTTTTGCAATCTCCTCGCGGCTGCTCTCCGGGTCGACGATGACGGCGGGCCCGTTGGCTCCTTCCGGCAGCATTCCCTCGCGCGTAATCAGAACGGGCGCTTGCGCATCCTGCAGCATGTACGCCAGCCGCTCCTCGGGATAGCCCGGGTCCAGCGGAACACACGCTCCACCCGCTTTCATGATCGCGAGCAACGACACGGCCAGATCCGGTGAGCTCTCCAGGCAAACGCCCACGGGAACGTCCGGCCCGACTCCGCGCTTGCGCAGATAATGCGCCAGCTGATTCGCACGGCCATTCAACTCGGCATAGCTCAGCGCGTTCTTTTCCTGGATGACGGCAACCGCATCCGGTTTCAAACCTGCCTGCAACTCGACGAGGTCATGCACACATCGTTCCGTCGGATAGGCTGCCTCTGTGCGGTTCCAATCCACCAGTTGCTTGGTTTCCGCCGGAGTCAGAATCGACACAGCCGACACCGGCTGCGCAGGCTCGCCGACGACCGAAGCCAGCAGTGTTTCCCAATGGCTCGTCATCCGGACAATCGTGGAGGCTGCGAACAGGTCGGTGTTGTAAACAAAGCGACCGCGAATCCCGTCGGGACGATCGTCGAGCTCAAGATCAAGATCGAACTTCGCGACTCCGACATCGATGCCCATCTGCGTCACGTCCCATCCGGGCTCAGAAATCGTGGCCGGCGGTGAGAGTGAGATCAACACCTGCAGAAGCGGGTTATGGCTGAAAACCCGATCCGGATGGAGTTCTTTCACCAGGCTGCTAAAGGGCACATCATCGTGGGATAGCGCCCCTAGCGTCACCGTCTTCGCCCGTTGCAGGAATTCTTGGAACGTCGGATCTCCGGATAGATCCATGCGCAAAGCCAGCGGATTCTGGAAGCACCCAAGCAGCCCTTCGAGTTCGGACTGTTTGCGCCCTGCACTGACGGTGCCGACGATGAAATCATTCTGCCCGCTATAGCGGTGAAGCAGGGTCGAAAAACCGGCCAGCAAGGTCATGAAAAGCGTTGCCCCCTCGCGCCGGCTGAATTCCCGCAGTGCTTCGCTCAACTGACTCGACAACTGGAAAAGTTGCATCGCGCCGCGAAAGCTTTGCGCGGCCGGGCGCGGATGGTCCGTCGGAAGCTGCAACACCGGGAGTCTTCCCCCCAGATGCTTCCGCCAATAGTCCATCTGCGGCAGCAGCGCATTTTCCCGCAGATACTTGCGCCGCCACATGGCAAAATCGCCATACTGCAGGGGCAACTCCGGCAGCGCCGGTTCATAGCCGAGCGAGAACGCGCGATAAAACGCCATCAACTCAGGCAGGAACACGCCATAAATCGAAATGCCGTCAAAAATAATGTGGTGCAAGGTGAGGATGACCTGATACTCCGCATCCCCCATCTGCACAAGCGTGGCGCGAATCAGCGAATCCCGCCGCAGATCGAATGGCTTCTGGCTCTGCTCTGCCGCCAGACGCCGCGCCTCCGCATCCCGTTCAGACGCGGGCCTGCTTCTCAAATCAACCACCGGCAACTTCACTTCCGGCGCTGGGCGAACGATCTGCACCGGCTGTCCACTCGCCAGGTCGAAATTCGTCCGCCACGCTTCATGGCGGCGAATCACCGCCGCAAGACTCCGTTCAAGGACCGCAGCATCCAGCGCTCCGTGCCGGTAAAGAATCACCGGCTCGTTATAAAGCGGAGACGTGGGAGCAATCTCACTATGCAGCCAGATTTGTTCCTGCGCGTCGGAAAGCGGCACGGGCTGCGACGCATCACGACGCGGGATGTGCTGTTGGCGGACCGTACCCGAGAGAAGGCGCTCCAACAACATGTTGCGCGCTTGGTCGGAGCCTGCCAATTGCTTCTCTGAGTTCCCTGCTGAATTCGAGCGCCCGTTCACCGCAGCCGGCTCCTCCGTGGCTGTCAGCTTCACGCCCGCGTGGTCGCCAAACGTAACCCACAACGACTTCAACCCGCGCAGTCCCAGATTCGAGCGCCAGGTCAACTGTTGCTCTTCCAATCGGATGGTTGGCAGACGGCGAAGCAGCGTTTCAAAAGCGATCTGAGCTTCAATGCGCGCCAGGGGTGCCCCAAAGCAGAAATGCGCCGCATAACCGAACGCAAGGTGCCGGTTGTCCGCCCGCGTAATGTCAAAGCGATCGGGATCCGCAAACCTCTCCGGATCGCGATTGGCTGCGGCCATGACCGCAATCACAGCCTGCCGCTTGCGGATCAGCTTCCCACCCAGTTCCCGATCAGTCGGTGCGAGCCGCGCCGTATGCTGACTCGGACTCTCATAGCGCAACATCTCTTCCACCGCGGAAGGGATCAGCGACAGGTCGTTGCGCAACCTGGCCATCTCCTCCGGATGGCGCAACAACGTCAGCAGCCCGTTGCCGATGAGGTTCGTCGTCGTCTCTTGACCACCGACCATGGTCACGATGGTGTTGGCCACAACTTCTTCGTCGGTCAAATGGTCGCCGTCAATCTCTGTCGTCAGCAGCGAATGGATCAGGCCTTCACGCGGATGTTCCTTAACCTGCCGTACCATATCCCGGAAGTAGGCCGTCATGTCTTCTACGGTCTGTAGCATCAGAGGGGTGTGGTCCGGGTTATGCTGAAAGTTCCCCAGCATTTCCGCGAAGTTCGCAGACCACGTTTTCAGATGGCTGCAATCTGCCACCGGCACTCCCAACATCTCCGCGGTCACGATCGCCGGCAAAGGCTCGGCCAACTCCGCAATCACATCCATGCGGCTGTTGTTCGCAACCTTGTCGAGCAGGCGATTCATGATGCCTTGAATGTGGGTACGAAGCGCCTCCACTCGTGCCGGGGAAAAAGCCTTTGACGCCAGGCTGCGCAGTCGCGTGTGCGTCGGCGCGTCCATGAACAACATCTGCTTTACCATCAGCTGCGCGATGGGATTCAGCCGCGATAACCCCATAGCAGTCAGTTGCTCCGGCGACGGAGTACGGTCGGCCGAAAACGTGTGCAGCACTTCCAGAACGTCGGCGTATCGCGTGACGATCCACGCATGCAGAAACGGATCCCAGTGCACCGGATCCTCTCTCCGCAAGCGATGGAAAAGAGGATACGGATTCGCCAGCACCTCCTGATCGAGGAGGTGATAGAGGCTGAGCGCGGCGTTTGGATCTTCCGCCCGCGACAATGGTTGTGTTCCGATGGACACTACGGGTTCCCTGCGTCTCCCTGCGACAGAGCATGCAGAACTTCCTGCGCGCTCATACTGTCAATTTTTTCGTGCGCCAGTCTCTCGATTTCACGCGACATGCCGGCCAGCGTGGGATGGTCAAACAAAGAAAGCAGCGAAAGCTCTACGCCAAATGCCTCCGCAATTCTCGTCACCAACTGCGTGCCCAGCAGCGAGTGGCCGCCCAGCAGAAAAAAGTTGTCGTTCGCGCCTACCCGATCCACATGCAAAAGCGGCCCAATGATCTCCGCCAGCCGTTGTTCCACGATTCCCTGCGGCGCAACGTAAGCTGCCTCTCGAATAATGTTCGCCTCGCCCGGCTCAGGCAGGGCAGAGCGATCTACCTTGCCGTTGTTTGTCAGGGGCAGACTCTCCAATTTCACGAATGCTGCGGGAATCATGTAATCCGGCAGGCAAGTTTCCAGAAAGCTGCGCAACCGCCCGGCTGTAGGAGTCGATCCCGGAACCGCCACCAGGTATGCAACCAGGCGCCGGCCCTCGCCAACGTCGTCGACAGCAACCACGGCGCTGCTGGCAACGTCCGGGTGATTGTCCAGGACGCGCACAATTTCTTCAGGCTCCACTCGATATCCGCGGACTTTGACCTGCTCGTCCGTGCGACCCAGAAACTGAATCTCGCCGTTGGGCAACAAGCTCGCCAAGTCTCCCGTCCGGTACAGGCGTCCGCCCGGGACCGAAGCCTTGTTCACAAACTTCTGCTCGGTGAGTTCCGGCTGGCGGCGATATCCGCGCGCTAAGCCCGGACCCGCAAGACAGAGTTCGCCGGGAGTTTCGTTGGGAACCGTCTGCAGGTTTTCGTTGACAATGTAGGCCTCGATGTTATCGATCGGTTTGCCAATCGACGGCCTCTCGCTCGCAGTGGCACGGCTCGAAACCACGCCCGACGTGGCCACCACAGTGCATTCAGTCGGACCGTAGTTGTTGACGAGAACAAACGGCAGCTTCGATGCAGGTCGACGATGAAGCGTGTCAGCTCCTGTCAGCAATGTGCGCAGAGCCGTATTGCGTGGCCACTCCAACACCAGCATGCGTTCCGCCAGTGGCGTCGCAAGAAATGCAATCGTGATCTGCTGAGCAAAGAACCAATCCCGGATCTTTTCCGGATTCCCGCGCACGGCCTCATCCATCAGATACACACTCGCACCCGCCGCCAGGTACGGCCACAGTTCCCAAACCGCTGCATCGAATCCCAGCGCCGCCTGATGGCTGGCGCGATCTTCAGAAGTCACCGCAAACGCCTTGAGGTGCCACGCGACCAGATTCTGCAATCCTGCGTGTATCACCTCGACTCCCTTGGGTTGTCCGGTAGACCCGGAGGTGTAGATCACGTAAGCCAGATCCTCTTGCCCAATCTCAATTGCCGGAGCGTCGGCCGCGCCTTGCGCAATACGCTCGCGATCGCGGTCACTGTTCACGACTTGCCACGAACCCGAGGGCAAGCGACTCTCCAGACCCTGCCGCGTTACGACGGCTGCCACGTCGGCGTCGTGCAACACATACTCAAGACGCTCTCGCGGCATCGCCGGATCCAGCGGCAAAAATGCGGCTCCGCTCTTGAGGATGCCGAGTGCCGTAACCACCATTTCCTGCGACCGCTCCATGTACAAACCGACGAGTTTTTCGCGGCCTACACCCAGCGAACCGAGATGGCGCGCCAGTTGGTTGGCACATCGGTTCAGTTCTCCGTAGGTCAGAATGTCGCGACCAGAAACGATGGCGGCTGCTTCCGGCTTTGCGGCTGCCCGTTCCGCGACGAGCTGCGACACTGGCAGGTTCGTGATTTCGAGGGTGGCTCGAGATTCAGACATAGATTCTCTACTCATTTGCGGCCGAAGGTTGCAGCCCTGGCTCGCTCTAGCGGCTGAGCTTGTTCGTTACAAAGCGATCAATATCGTCAATCGTTTCGAAGTTCTCCCCCACGATCTCTTCATCCGAAATCCGCACTTTGCAGTTTTCTTCAAGAAAGGAAACAAGGCGAAAGATTCCGAGCGAGTCAATCACTCCGCTCTGCACGAGCGAGAGCGTGTCCGTCACGTCAGTGACGCCCTTGCGCTGGGCGGCTTCCTTCACAAACTCACGTATCTGGTCTTTGGTCGACTGCACTTGCTGGCTCAATGTTCCTCCTGGGTTCGGTCAGATGTGTTTCGGCTTTGATTGCAGTTACTGCGCCGCAGCCTGCGGCACCTGTGCCAATTGCACGCGGTCGATCTTGCCCGTTGAGGTCTTCGGCAGACTCTCAAGCAGCTCGATCAGTTCAGGAATCATGTACTTTGGGATTCGCGTTGCGCAGTGTTGCTGCAACTCCATTGCGCTGAGCGCTCCGAAATTGTGCGGAGCCACCACAGCTTTGAGCCGTGCACCGATTTCGTCGTCGGGCACCGCCAGTGCTGCCGCCTCCCGTACCCCGGGATGACTCATCAGCGCGGCCTCGATCTCCCCCAGTTCAATCCGGTACCCGCGGCTCTTCACCATGCTGTCGCGGCGGCCGACGTAGTAGTAGTCACCATCCACCGACAAGGTGACGATGTCGCCGGTGCGATACATCTTTTCCTCGAAATTCGGCTGAAATCGATTCGGCAGAACCGCTCGCTTCGTCTTTTCGACGTCGCCCCAGTAACCCGGCGTCACGCCCGGACCGCGCACGTAAAGTTCGCCTTCGCGGCTGCTGCCGGCCTCAACGATCTGATCATCCGCATCGACGGCAAAGACTTCAGTGTTCGCGCAGGCCTGGCCAATTGGCAGATGCTTCATGTCGCCAATGCGCTGTCGATCCACCTTGTGGAAGGTGCAAACATTGGTCTCTGTCGGCCCATATAGGTTGTAAAGCTCGACATGCGGCACCAGGTCCGCGAGTTGGCGCAGATACTTCATCGCGAAGACTTCGCCCGCAAACAAGATAATGCGAAGCCGTTTCAGATTCTCCGCTTTCAGATTGGCGTGAAGCAGCAGCAAAACCAGTGCAGATGGAACGGAATACCAGATCGTAATCTGGCGATCGCGGATGAAATTCGCCAGACTCGCTGGAAACAGCGTCAGATCCTCTGTAACCAGATACAGCGTTGCACCCGCTTCGATCGTGTTGTACACGTCAAATACGGAAAGGTCGAAGTGCAGCGGCGCGTGGTTCGACAAATTGTCGTCCGCCGTAACCTGGAACATCTCTGCGCACCATTCCACAAAGGTCAGCGCATTCTGATGTGACAACATCACGCCCTTCGGACGTCCCGTCGATCCCGAGGTGTACAGAATGTAGGCGAGATCGGTCGTCGTGGCCTGAATCGTCGGAGCGCTCTCCCCGGGATATTCCACCAACGCGCCCCACGGCATCGTGTGCACAACGCTTCCGTTTTCACCGGGACCCAGCAGGATATTGAACTCCAGACAACTCTTGGCAGCGTTATCGAGCGCGTGCAAACGATCGGGCGTCGTGATCAGGGCCTTGATGGCGCAGTTCCCGATGATGTAGCTGATGCGATCCGCGGGCGCCTGCGGATCCAGCGGAACGTAGACGCCGCCAGCCTTCAGAATCCCGAACATGCAGGCCAGCGACTCCACCGCCTTCGGGAAATAAATGCCGACGCGGTCGCCCTTCTTCACTCCATGGCTCTGCAGGCAGTGCGCCAACTGATTGGAGCGCTCCTCCAGTTCCTGATAGGTGAGGCTCTTGCCACGGGCTGCCACCGCGGTCTTTGCCGGATACAGTTTCGCGCTTTTCGACAACAACTGCTGCAGGAGATACGCCATCGTGTCCTCTTCTAGTAGATGGAAAACTTACCGGAGGGGAGACAAACTCCGCGGATCGCTCACAGCCCGTGCAGGCCGGCGATGATCATCTTCTGCACTTCCGACGTGCCGGAGTAGATCGTTCCTGACACGGCGTCGCGCAGCTCGCGTTCAATCTGGAATTCGGTCATGTAGCCATAGCCGCCGTGCACCTGGATGGCATCGAGCGCGCTTTTGATGCAGGCCTCGCTGGCGAACACCTTGGCGATGGCCGCCTCGCGCAGCGGATGTTTGCCTTGCGACTTTAGCCACGCCGCCTTGTACAGCAACAAGCGGCTGGCCTCGAGACGAATGTCCATTTCGGCGATCTTTGTTGCGACCGCTGGAAATTTTCCGATCGCCTGGCCAAACTGTTTTCGATCGGTCGCGTAGCTGGCGGATGTTTCGAGCAGCCGCTGCATCACTCCGAGATGGCTCGCCAGAATACAGATGCGCTCCCACTCCATCGACGCGGTGAAGATCGCGGTACCGCTGCCCTCTTTGCCGAGCAGGTTCGTCACCGGAACTTCGCAGTCCACAAAGGCCAACTCGGCCATGGGAGAAGTGCGCAATCCCATCTTGTGAAGCTTCCGGCTGATCGTGAACCCGGGCGTCCCCTTATCGACAATGAACGCGCTAATCCCCGCCGCTCCTTTGGCTGGATCAAGATTGGCAAACACAATGATCATGTCCGCCATCTGCGCGTTCGTTATGAACGTCTTGCTGCCGTTGAGGACGTAACAGTCGCCCTTGCGTTCGGCTCGCGTCTTCAGGCTGAAGGCGTCCGAGCCCGACATCGGCTCGGTCATGGCATGAACGCCAACCCAGTCTCCGTTCACCAGCTTCGGCAGATATTTCTTTTTCTGCTCCTCCGTACCAAACGAGACCAGAGGAATCTCAGAGCTCCACATGTGGGCGTTGATGGAAAACAGGAGCCCGTTATCCCGGCAGGCATAGCCCAACGCTTCGAGCGCGCAAACCGTAGTCAGAATGTCCGCACCACCGCCACCGTGCTCGGTGGGAACCGGAAGCCCCTGGATTCCGAACTGAGCGCACTTCTTCCACCCCTCCATCCAGAACTTTTCTTCATGATCGCGTTCGATCATGTCATCATTCAGTTCCTGCTTGGCAAAGCGGATGACTTCCTTCCGAAATGCTTGTTGCTCGTCTGTCCAGGAAAAATCCAAGTTCGTTGTCTCCCCGTGGGTCGTTATGAATTCGTGAACTGCGAAATAAGCTGGCTATGAAATCGTCTTCGGTGGCGTGGCGGCCACCTTCTTGAAGCGCTGCGGACGGCCGCCCCGCAACTTGATTCGCGCCGGCACTCCAACAATCGTGGTGTTGTCGGGAACGTCGGTCAGTACCAGGCTGTTCGCCACCACCACAACATTGTTCCCTATGCGCGCGTCACCAATCAGCTTGGCGCCGGCTCCAAAGTAGACGTTGTCGCCGATGCCTCGCGAACCAGCCGCGATCAACACTCCACTCTGCACCGTACAGTTGGCGCCGATCTTGGTACCACCCACGTTCAGGCCGAAGGTAGTGTGAACCAGAAAGCCCGGACCGATCTCCGCATCCGCGGCGATATAGGAACCCGTCAGCATGCCCAGGATTCGGTAGAACACCGCTCCGCCGATGCGCAGCAGCATACCCAGTCCCGGGACCCGCACTCCCAGCGCCCAGTGCTGAAAGCGGTAGGCCACCACGAGCAGGGTGTTCATGCGAAAGAAGGCAGAAAACTTTTCGCCCGTGCTCGGCTCGTGACGCTCCAGGTTCTTATCAAGCGCAGCCCGCCGAACATCGGCTCGCACGTTCTCAAACCACCGGCGGCGCGGAACCGTCATCACCGAAACCTCACTCTGACCGGCCGCGCTCATGCCGCTCCCGAACCTTTCAGGATGGCAG
>Ga0265338_10004033_pt1 | contig 20156 bp, 23 predicted proteins | sample 42126metaG_FD_193579 | JGI IMG/M metagenome (GOLD analysis project Ga0265338, IMG submission 193579) | Rhizosphere microbial communities from Carex aquatilis grown in University of Washington, Seatle, WA, United States - 4-21-26 metaG | ecosystem: Host-associated > Plants > Roots > Rhizosphere...
GTCTGCTTGAGCCCCGGCGATCCCGACGTCGACGGCTGCTATGTCGCTACTCCGCCACGCGCCCTGGCCTTCACGATCAACAACAAGCCAGTCGCGCCGATGAAGGTCGTCAACGCCCAGATATTAGGAGCGAAACCGGCGAAATTCCCGGATACGAAGCGCTACTTTTATATTCCCAAAGGCGGCCGCTTCACGTTGTCCGTACAAATCGACGGCGCCGCTCAAGTCGATCAAGGCTTTCTCGAAGGCAATGCGGTCACCGACAAGCAGCAAATGGCCGCATTCACCGGCCCGCTGATCTCGGATGACAAGTTTCTGGTCAAGTCGATGACGGTTAAGAAAACTCCGACTGGCGTAATCTTGAATTTCGACATCGAACTCTTTCAGCAGTTCGACAGCGGACTAAATCTTATGTTGCTGAAATTTACCCAGTTGTCTTTTGTCTCGCACGGCCTACAAGCCGCTACGATTAACTTCGGCGATTACGACTTCGCGGTCATGTTTGCCGACTATGTTCCGGACCAATACAAATGAAATCGCTTCTCCTTCTCGTTTTCACGCTCAGTTCCCTAGCTTGGGCCGGACCGATCATCGTCGGTTCGGGCGAAGGTTCCGCGGAATTCTACGTGTACTACGCGCAAAAGTCCGCTGAGCGCACGATTTCGTTCTGCGCGAACAATGCCATGTGCTCCAAAGGGATCGCGCCCGCACTGAAGGAACTGCTGCAGGAAAAGCCCTACAACTCCAAAATATTGATTTCTCCGCAGACGGAAACCGGACCAGTGGATTTCGTCACGCAAACGATTCCTGGCGCCGACATTCGCATCAATCAGGACCGGCTGTGGAACGGCGATCAAGCGTTCGGCTACCAAGACGTGTTCAATCGCTTAATGACGGCTTGGCTCTATCAGTTGAAGTGGCCGGCGACGACCGTCAATGCCGTAATCGCCAATCTCGCTCCGTTCCTGAGCAGCAGCTCCACGCGCGCGCCGTGGCCTGGCGGCGGCGGTACAACGCTCGCGCTCGTGCAATTCGGCGTGGATCCGGACCTGCTCTTTCTCGAGGATGACTCGAACATTGCCGGCTCAGTGAGCCGCGATGTGAGTTTGGCGTCGACGTTTGACTGCCAGTCTTCGACCGGAACCAAAGCTAACCCCAAGGTCACTGCCGCCGCGGACTTTCGCTGGCTGCAGGCGGTCAGTACCTCCGGCCAACTTTATGCCACGGCGATCAGCCGCATTTCTTATGTGTGTCCTGACCACGCGGATCTAACGGCCGACTTGATTTTGTATTTGCCCATCGTGGCGGTCAATCAGCGCTATTTTTTCCGTGACGGCGATATTCATTCCGTGATTCAGAACATCAGATGAAAATCATTCTGTTCGCTATTTGCCTTTTCTGCAGCGCCAGTTTCGCCTCGGAACTGACGTTTCACCTCGAATGCCCTCCTAAAGGTAAGGACTGTAAGGACGTCACGATCGCAAGAACGGGCGAAACGGTCCGGGTTGAGCGGACTCCCTCTCTCACTTATGGGGTAAGTGACTTTTCTGATATCGCCATTAGCGTCGACGACAAGAATGAGCAGGTCTATCAACTCTCGCTTAAGCCCGAACCTGCGAAACAGCTAGCCGAAGTGACGGGCGCCAATGTGGGTAAACTTATGGTGGTGATGGATGGGGACAAGGGGCTGCTCGCTCCGCGAATCAAAGAGGCGCTTAAGACTGAAAGTTTCCAATTGGCCCCGGGAACCGGTGGACCGGACGCGATTCCCTGGCTCAAACAGGCCTGGGAAAATCGCGAACCATCGACGCCGTATCTCACCCTAAACATGTTGGGTCTTCTTTGGCTTGTAGGATTGGCTCTTGCCGTTCCGATCTATTTCTTGGTTCGTGAAAAGAAAATTAAATCAGTTTAATGTAGAATAACTCCGCAGCGGAGTTCATTCCTTACATATTCCTTCCACTCACCTACGTTATATCAACACGCAGAGAGGGGAGAGACTATGAAAATGAGTCTGGTCTTGATTCTGGCGGCGAGTGGCGCTTTGGTTTCCTGTGTGACCGTTGATCCGATCATCGGCCCGGACGGCAATACGAATCAGCTGATTAGCTGTCCTGCCGTTGAAATGTGTTACGAAAAGGCCCATGAGATTTGTAATGGTCCGTATCGAATCGTCAATACGAGCTCGGATTCATGGGGGGCGAACGGCTCGAGCAGCACCACAGTCAAACTCTTGATCAAATGCGGCCAATAGGTTGGCCGCACTGTTAAGACCAAATTAGAAGCCGGCCTTTTCCTTGCACTCTGAAACGCCACCGTTGTCGAAGTTCAACTTCGCAACAAAACTCTTCTTATCCAAAAGAACCTGAATGCCTTCAGTCGTCGAGTATTCAACAGAAGCCGCGTCCTGGGACACTTGGGTGAGAGGAATATCCTGCGGCTGAGCCTTCGGCGCGACGGCCTGGACCGTTAATTTACAACCAATGACCGATTGGTCCGGCGCAAGGGCACGTGTGCTGCAGCTCAGATGCCAGCCAGCGCCCAACAATACGGCGCCGTCAGCGCGCTTCGGCGAGGTGCAATTGAGTTCGTGATCCATAATGGCGCCCGAAACTTGAGCTTGAGCGAAATATCCAGCGAATCCAATTAAGAGTGAACTGGCGATCAAAAATTTCATTTTTAAACCTCATTTTGTTGATGATACGCTGGAGACCTAACATGGGGAGATCACTATTAAAACAAATCTGATTTGCCTTGGAATTTTATTCGTGGCTGTCAATGCCACAGCCGTCCCTTCTCTGACGGACCTCCAGGCGCAGAATCGCTGCACCAGGGTTACGAACAAACCAACGGCATTTGACTGTATGGTCGACCAACCCGACGGTTCCGTAAAGAGGGTTCGCTATTTCCAAGCGTTCCACAAGAAGCCCAAGAACCCGGATCGCAACGCCAAGACCGAATAGATTGCTAAGAAATAGTTGGCGACAAAGCCGCGTCGCCCTGCTGGCGGCGCGCAATCCTTTGGTGAATCTCGTCCGGCCAAGTTGCCGGATCTTCCGCAAGATACGTACGCATACGTTGACCTGTATTTTTGAACAACGAATTGCGGTCGCACTCAAGCAACGCCGCGGCTGCATCGAGGCCAGAGTGGGCCGCGCCGCTCACGCCATGAGCCGATGTACTCGCGCCCGCCAAAAACAATCCGGGGACTTCGCTGCGATTCTTGTACGAGAACGGTCCGAGTTGGCTCAAACGTTTGTCGGTGCCGTAACTCGCACCCTCGGTGGCATTCATAAAGTGCCGGCACGTGGTCGGCGTTCCAAGCTCACTGAACACAATGTGCTTCGATAAGCCGGGAACCGCGCGATCGAGTGTATTGATCATCATGTGCATCAACTTGTCTTTGAACGCGAGATAACCGCGGGAACGCGTCTCGGGATTCGTGCCTTCAAAGGTCTTAAACGCGTCAAAGCCGACAAACGTGACGGCTTCCAAGGTGTGATGCCGGCCGTTGTACTGCGTCGGGTCCTTGAGGCTGAGTGCCGTTACGAACATGCCGTCGAATTGATCGCCCTCAAACGCTTGCGGCGAGGTTGCATGGGCATAGCAGCCGTCGAAATCATTCATGCGCATGTACCAGACATTGCCGGAACTCATCCCGTAACGGCGCGGATCGACATCCACTGCAAAGAACAAACTGATCGATGGTAAGGAGTAAGAGGTCTTGGCCAATTTTTTCTGCAGGCGTTTGCTGAGATTCTCAGTACCAATCATATTGACATAAGTCTCATGCGGATCCGCATTCGAGACCACGAACTTCGACCGCAGAGTCTGACCGTCCGCCAGTTCGACACCGCAGACATGGCGAGATTCACCCCGGCCTTCAATCAAAATACGGCGGACAAAGGACTTCAGGCGAATCTCTCCGCCGTGCTTCTTCAAACCCTTCCGCAATGCCAGCGGAATCGAAATGCCACCGCCAATTGGATAATATCCGCCATTGAAATAGTGCCCCATCACGCCCGCATGAAGCGCGAAGGGCGCAAGGCCCGGCGGCAAACCGTGATCGCCCGCCTGCATGGCGAGCATCGCGCGGGCGACAGGATTCTTCACGCCCTTGAGCATATGGCGAAGCGTGAGAAGGCCGTAGCGTCCCAAATGGCGCGTGCGGTACGGAATCGTGATCTTTTCCCACAGCGTGTTGACCTGAGGCACGATCGGAATTTGATCGAAAACATTCTTTGCGAAAAACATATACTGATCGATCGCCTTGGCGTCGCTCGCGTACTTCGTCAAAAAGCGTTCGCGTAAAGCCTCATACCCGCGGCAATATTCAAAAAATTCACTGCCGACCTGGCACTGCTCCAAACGCTGGCGATCTATCTCGAAAAACCGGAGATCGTCGGCGACGCCGAGACCTTCATAAACTTTGGCCGTGGAATCCCCGGCTTCCAAGAGTCCGACATAGTGCACGCCGGGAGAAAAATGGTACCCGCCACGCGTAAAACTGTGGCACCAGCCGCCGGGCACCTCGTGCTGTTCGAGGACCAAAACCTTTTGGCCGGCCTGGGCGAGCGCCAAGGCAGAAGTTAATCCCCCGGAACCCGATCCAATAACAATGACATCTGCGTCTAACACGGACCCTCACCTGAAAGCGCGAGATGTAACACCCTTTGCGGCACAGGGCTAGACGCCAAGCGTATCATATATGCAATATGCGAATATTAAATTACCTATCATTCATTGGAGGAATTCGTCTGACCCTCGTATATTCCGCCGCACACCTGGCTCAATCGCGAGTCAGCAAAACACGGAGTATTTATGAAAACGACGCTACTCGCACTTCTCTTAGCCGCTTCTTCCTTCGCTATGGCCGACCAAGCCACTGACTCGTCAATCGACGGCGCCATTACCTGCCGCGGACGCGGATTTACAGTCACAATCTCTAAAGACCGCAACACATTGACCATCCGCAAAGACGGCGCGAAACCCGAAGTTTATCGTGGCTTGGACCAGATGGCCGGTGACACTGAGACCGATTACACGCCCAAAGGCAAAAGCGCTCCGCTGCTGTCGTTTAACGATCAGGGCGACTTCTTGATGTTCAACAGCCAGCAAAATGGCGTCGGTATCAGCTGCCCGCAAGGCGATAACTAGACGGAAAATTGATTTTCAGTAGCGTGAGATAAATTGACGGTCGCCCCGATGTCCCCTACGATTTGCAGACTAAATAGAATCAAAGGGGGAAAAATGATTCAACGCATTCGTGTTCTCGCGGTCTTGCTCGGGATGATCGCCAGCACTCCGGCATTTGCCTGCTCCTCGTTCGCCTTCGGCACGCCGCAAATGGGCGGGCTCGCGCACAACTTCGATTGGTACAATCAGATGGGCTACACCGCGGCCATGTACATCAACGCCCGGAATACCACCAAAGACGGCTTGAATCTATTCACCAAAGACCCTGTCGCGCATTGGACCTCAAAATACGGCAGCGTTACGTACTCGCTCGTCGGCCGCGAGTTTCCGGTCGGTGGCCAGAACGAAAAAGGTTTAATCGTTCACGCGCAGCAAATCACTGGCGCCGTCTATCCGACAGATACGTCTTTACCCGTCACCGACGCCCTTCAGTGGATGCAGTATCTGCTCGATACGTCGGCCACGATCGACGAAGCTGTGGCCAACGCGAAACTCATTCGCCCGATGACCAGCTTGAGCCTCCACTACATTCTCTGCGACGCCAGCTCAAACTGCGCCGTCGTTGAATTCGTGAATGGTCAAATGGTCGTCTATTCGCATGATCAATTGCCTGCTCGTGCAATGACGAATACCGATTACTCGGTCAGCCTTTCGACTTGGCAAAGCTGCCAGCAAGACAAGAGCACGTGTCAGCAGTCCGATAATTCTCTGCAGCGATTCGTTCAATCTTCTGGCCTCAGCGCGCAGTATCAGTCGCAAGAGCCCATGCAATACGCTTTGGCAGGGCTGAACTTCGTCGCCCAACACAATTCGCAGATCACTACGCGCTACCATTTCTACACTCCGGCGGCCGCGAACCCCACGATGTATTTCGCGAGCGATGCACAGACCGCATGGCAATCGATCGACATGTCGAAGATCGATTTCTCCTGCGCAAACGGCGGAAAATACTTTGAGGTGGATTTGAACGGCACCGGCGAGCAGTCGGCAAAGTTTATTCCGTACGATGTCGCCGAACAGACGAAGCTCGTGAATCAGGTTCCGGCTAAGCCCGAGTGGAAGCCCCTAATGATTAACTATCCCACGACAACGACCTGCCACTAACGGCTAGAGGCCTTTGAGCTTGCGAAACGAAAGCAGCGGCTTGAAGGCCTCCATCTTGCGCATTCCCATTTCATAAACGGCATAGAATTCATAAGGTGGCGAGATCCCCGGCGGGATCTCGACTTCCTTCACTTGGTCAGAGTGACCGGTCACGTAGAATGGGAGCGCCGAATATCCCGCGCCCTCGTCGATGAGCGATTGGATGAGAGACCAACTTTCCGAAACGAACTTTATGTCGAGTTCACTAATGTCTATTTTAAGCGGCCGCAAAACATCCCGCAAAAGATGGCCTTCCGGCCGATACAGAATGCAGGGTGTGGTTTTCAAGAACTCGGGGTCCTCAAAGAGATTGCCCTTGCGCCTACCCACCCACTTCTCATGCACCCGCAACAGCACATGGCTGCGGAAAAGCGGTTTCGCGTAAAGTGTTGTGGAATCGGGACGCTGATACGTAATGGCCATGTCGATTTCGTGGCGCTGAAGCCGTTCGACCGCCTCGTCGCTCGAGCAGTCGATAAGTTCGATTTTGCCATCGAACTCGAGCCATTGAACGACGTAACGAAGGACATCGAGCCGCCCTCCAATCCGCAGCTGGAGGTGTTTGGCCGAGGCATACAAGCGCTTAAGATTTTCAATTTCCTGATCGAGCCGGGCCGTCCCAGCTTTGGCGCGTTGGTACAGATCCCGCCCATAGCGAGTCAGGACCTTCCGCCGGCCCTCGGCCATAAAGACGGGAACTGGATGCAAATCCTCCAGCTGCTGCATTTTAAGCGTTACCGCCGGCTGAGAGAGGCCTAAACGGTCGGCCGCTGCCCTGAAATTGGGCGATTCAGCGACTGCAATGAGAGTGCGAAGAAGGTCAAAGTTCCCATCATTCATGATCAATATTTTTATCAATTATATTAAAACATGTCTATTTTTTTATCATAGCACTCCGGGTACAAAGTCTGAGTCGGCCGAATGATCGGCCACTAAAAAAGGAAACACGGAAATGAAAACGCAAACTCTCTTCTTCGCTCTCGCTCTCTCACTCGGCGCTAACGCTTTTGCAGCAGCCCCGAAAAAGGCAACAAAAACCCTCAGCGGCGCTGAAGCCCAAAAGCTGCTCACCAGCAACTTGATCGATGTCAAAGACGGCTTCGAAGGCGACGGCTGCTTGGTTGAAGCTAAAATGCGCGGTCAAGACATGGAAATCATCTTCAACGAAAACGGCCACCAAAAAGTGTCGATCGAGATCTTCGCCGACACTCAGTACACACTGAATGACAAATCGAAGGATGACGATCAGGTCCTGACGTTAAGCGCCGGCAAAGCTGAAATCACGATGGAACAAGCTGACGACGCGTTCAACGTGGTCTCGGCGACTGTGAATGGTGTCTCGTCGAGCTGCGAACAGGATATGTAATTAGGCTCAAAACCCGCGGAGAAGTATAACCGGCTTCTATGTGACCTATCGCAAAAGACCCTTTGTGCTTTTGGTCCGCCATTGTTAGATCTCTTCGCGGGGGTATCGCATGAGAATTTTAGCTGCCCTATTCTTGATTGCCTCACTGGGGCATGCCGATACCGACCTGCGCTCTCAACTGGGGCCGGTCGGCGATCAGGCTGACCGCAATACCTGCAGCGCCTTTGAGGCGGTTACGCTCGCCGAGTTTCTCTTGGAGCAAAAGTCGCAAAAGCAGTTTAGGCTTTCGGAAAACTACAACTATTATGCCGCCAAGAATTTCGCACTCTCCACTGACTATCTAAAATCGCTTTACGCCCACGTCGATGGCATGGCGGCTTATCTCGCGGTCGAGGCCCTCAACAGTGGCATCATGCTCGAGGCACAGTGGCCCTACGATCCGGAAAACGGGGTCACGCGCAAAGAGTCGGCGTGCACAGGCGATTCGCCGCCCACAACGTGTTTCACCGGAACGCCTCCCCAAACGGCGCAGGTGACGCCGCTTAAAGTCAAAAGCGTCTTCATACCGCGGGATCAGATTCGCTCATATCTTGAGACCAATAAACGTCCCGTGTTGATGAATATCCATTGGTATTTCGATTTGGCGGACAAGAAGGGAAATGTCCGGATGCCCACGAAACAAGAGGCTGCCGAGTGCACCGGCAAGGGGACGAACTGCGGCGGTCATGTCATCATGCTTGTCGGCTACCTCAGCCAAAGCCAGCGTTTTATTTTTCGCTCGAGCTGGGGCGCCCGGTGGGGCTCGAATGGCTACGGGACAATGCCCGAATCCTTCGTCAAAGAACAATGTGAGGCTTGCCAAAGCGTTAATGACACAAGTCTGTCGCCTGATGAACGAGATCTGGTCAATAAAGCCAGCCAGGGTGTTTCGGCGGAGTTAGAATAACGTCTCCTCGACGCCCGGCTGTCCGCCGAATTGCTCCATAAATTTCACGAAGTGGGGATGCTCGCTAATTTTAACTGTCTTCGCGCGCCTCTCACCCCAATACAGATAGCTCATCAACGACATAGTCGCGAGATTCCAGTCGCGCTGCGGGTTCAACTTTTCTGTCCAAGTGCGAATGTACTCGAGGTTATTGGGAATGCGCTCGCGCTGCCGGCTGAGGTAAGAATTGTTCGCGGTAATATCGTAGCCGCCCATGTTCATTAGAAAGAGCGTTACGGACGTGTCGAGCAAACTGTAAATCGCCGACAGCATGTTTTCTTCTTCCAGCGTCAAGGCCGATACACCATGCTCTCGCATCAAGTAGCCCGCAATGACCCGCGACTCGAACAATTTTTGGCGGCCGTCAATTTCGAGAACCGGCACTTTGTTAATCGGCGTCTCTTTGGCGAGCGCCATCGCGTCTTCCCTTACTTCAACGAAATTTAAAAGACGGAGCTCGAACGGAATTTTGTGAGCGATCATCAACAGCCGGATGATTCGGCCGAAAGGAGAGCGCTCGCTTGTGATCAAGGTGTACGGCATGCTGCCAATATGTCTCAAGTCTTGAGCAAATTCAAATACGTCTGCGCGTTCAGCGACAGAGGGTGCGAACGCCGGCGTGCCATCACCAAATCCATGCTGAACGACTGAGGCAGCGGATATTCGGCAAGAGTCCCCGCCTTAAGCTCCTTCTCCACCATAAAACGCGCGAGATAGGCGACGCCGCCGACAGTTCGGCAATAATTCTTCTGTGCCTCCTGGCTATTGCACTCGAAGATCACACGCGGAAATTCGCCGAGTTGTCCGATCAAGCTCTCGGACGGATGATGCTGATATTGCGAGCCGATCGAACTCAAATAGCCATGGTCGCCGATAAACTTGCGTAACGCCGGAAAAGTCGCCTTTGGATTTTTCAAAAGGCGCGGATGGCAGACAATTGCCATTTGAATCGGCATCACCGGCTCATAGATCAGTTGCGGAATATTGATCTTCGTAAAGAACAAACCGAATTCGGATTCGTTACGCAAAATTGAAGCGCACACTTCGTTGGGACCGCCGTTGAAAATACTCGGCACAACCTTGGGATACTTCTTGATCATCTCATACACCGGATCCATCAAGAGGTAGCGAATCACATGGTCGGAAGCGGCAAAGCGCAAGTATCCCTCGCACTCCGCCTTCGTTCCGCGAACGGTGTCTTCGATTTCCGTGACCATCTCGAAGATTGCCGCGCTCCTTTGGAAGACCTCGTTGCCAATCGGAGTGAGCGCCACTCCGGTCTTACCGCGTGTAAATAAAGCGACACCTTCTTGGTCTTCGAGGAGCCGAACGGCCTTGCTCAAAGCCGATTGGCTGATGTGAAGACGCCTCGCCGCCTCGGTAAAACTGCCCGATTTAGCCACCTCATAGAAGTATCGCAAGTGATTTAATTCCATCGTTTCAATAGTTTACCATATGTATTCCAAAATGGAATGGATATAATGCGAAATCACTGCTTTTTTCATTGCTTAGTCAACGATAGATTCCGCATGAGTTTTTGGTAACCCACACAAAGAAGGAAGTTATGAAATGTACTCTCGCGATCCTAGCTCTTACGATGCTCCCCGTCTTCTCCCACGCGGCGCCCACTTTGACTTCAGCTCAGAAGGTCGAAGCCGAAGCTGTAGTGAACAGCAAAGAAATCAAAGCGCTTTTGGCGACGGAAATGAAATTCCGTCACTTGGCCTGCAACAAAGTGACGATCAACGACGTCTTAATCACGCCGGACGCCGACATGGATGGTTTCGCCATAACTTATGTGTGCAACGATCCGAAATACGGCGCCAACGTGCAACGCATCGACTTCTCGGGTGGCGTGTACACGGCGAGTCCGAACAGCACGACGGCTGAAGTTGTGTTGACCGGCCTACAAGTTGAGATGTCTGAGTAACTTAAATTTAAAATATAGATAATGGAGAATTTGAAAATGAAATCCGCAATCTTCGCAATCGCATTCGCACTCGTATCCTCGCAAGCTTTCGCTGGCGCCACCAACGAAGTCATTAACTGCTCGAGCGCTGACAAAAAAGTCGTGCTCACGGGCGATGTTCCCGGCGATATCGGTGAATTTCACCTCGACGTGAAACTCGCTACCAAAGGCCCGCAAGAGTTGAAAATGTACTCTGAGACCAACCAAACGACAGGCAACACCGACGAAAACGCGCACATCGTGAATGTCGACGATCTCCGCAACGGCGTCTTTATGTTCCAAGCTGACCTGCTGCCCGACCAAAACTCGAATGGCGCAACGGTTAAGCTTTACGCTTTGCCGAAAACGATCAGCCTCAAAGCCTTGCCGAGCGCGGGCCTGAAATCTTCGTTTAAAGCACGCATCCAAGTGTACGGCGACAACGTCGACGCCGACACGACGGTGACTTGCACGACTGTGTATCAGATCTAGGACGCACGTACCAAAGACTCGTCCGAGGGCCAGGGTAAAACTTGGCCCTTTTTTATGCGCTCAAGCGGTTCCGCACGTCCTCGATCTCTTTCTGCTTCAGCTGGAGCGCCTCGAACCGATGTTGCAATTGCACGGTAAAGATCGACATCATCCAATGGCCCATGGGATTGCGTAGCCATTGCCAAGGATATTTCGGGTGAGCCCATTGTATGCTCGGATAACAATCGTCGCAGATTTTTTCATCGGCTTCTTTCGTGAACTGATAATATTTATTGATTGTTTCGTTCGGAAGCAGAGCTCTCCGCATCGACATGCGTCTCAATATTTCAGGCGAGCCCTCCGGCAGCCAATCGTCAGCGGCATGATTCAAAATCATCGGCATAGCCGCGGCAAAATGGCGGAATTCGGATTTCAGCGCGTCGTGAAACAAGACTTTCGTTTCCGGCATTTTCAAAGCGGCCACCGTTTGCGGGGTAACTTTTAGTTTCGGTTCGAGCTTTTTTTCATCGTTGAGAAAGCGCGCATCGGATTGAACGATCACCGTTCCGACCATCATATGGAGCATGGGTTGATATTGCCAAAAACTTCTTTGGAAATTGGCTTCGAGCCGCACCAGGCGTTCGGCTTCGCTCCATTTTTTCTCAGTCACCAATTTTCCGAGATAAACGTGCATCCATTTCGAGCCTTTGAGCAACATGGTCGGTGGAATTTGCGCGGCCGTATATAAATCGCGCGTATGCAGCGGCGCGATCTCCCCGTACTCCAAAAGTTTAATATACTGCTGGACTTGCGGTCCGACTTTCGCGAAGGCGTCCTGCACCTCCTTGCGCTTCCACTGCTCGCGATCACTCTCGTTCCGGTGTTGCGAAAAAGGCAGACTGGTCCAACGGTCTTTGAATTTGTCTTTAAAAAAGACGGCTTCTTCTTTCTCGGGAACCGCTTCGCCTCTGTTCCAGAGATCACGGCCCGTCGCCTCAGGATTTTTTTCGTCGCCGGCGCGAAGGCCAAGCAAATAGTAAAAGGCCTTGGTTCCTTGCTCGGTGACGGGAATTTGTTCTTTCAAAACCGCTTCGGCGTCGGGATCGAGGCGGTCATCGACGGCATTCGATGCCTTGAAGATAAGAATCAAACCAAAAATTATTCCGGCGACCGCATACACAACCCATTTTACGTACTTCATGAAAACAGTATCGGCGCGGATCAAAATGCACGCAAGTCTATGAGGGAATTTTAATCAGGCCTTAATCTATCCGCCGGATTCGAGCGCTTTCTCCAAGGGCTCAGCCAAGAGCACATGGCCGCCCTCATAAGACTGCATCTCAACCGGCGCCTGGAGATCTTGCAGAGTCTTGAAAGCTTTTTTGGTGCCCTCCGCGGCCGGGTCCTTGTCGCCAATCACTAGCAAAAGTTTCGGTTGGCAGCTTGAGAGCGAGGCGGGATCACTGGCAACCCGGCGCAAGTTTCCGCCGCCAATGGCGATCAAACGCGTATAATCACTCGCCGTGCACGAACGCATGAGGCTCTGGACAAAACCTGCGCCATTAGAAAAGCCGACTAATCCGAACTTGGAGCCGCCGAAGCACTCCTTTGCGACCTCCTCAATCATGTCCTTCACCGCAAGGGTTTGCCGGTCATGCTCTTTGCCGTCCGTCCAACAGCTCCGCTCTTTGTCCCAATCGCAGGTCATATGCGCTATCGGCAAGGCAAAGCGGATTTTCAGCTTCTCCCCTACTTCGGTCAGAATTTTTCGCGTTCTATAATCGGAGTCGTAGCCTGCCGTACGATGGGCGCCATTCAAATAGACAAAATAAGTCGTCGCCTCACTTGGGCCGATACAGGGACCTTTGGTTTCCACAGTCCTAGCATGCGCCGACACATATATTAGTAAGGGAAGCAACCACCGCATTTCACAATTAGGTCACCGCGGGGTAGCGGGGTCAACTACCAAGCGGGTGCATCACTCGCCGGAAAGGATTCCATCGACGCTTCCTCCACCGGATCGTACTCGGGGCTTTCTGTCGGTGGAGCCCGCTTGCCTGCGTCATCCGTGTCTCGACCCGCGAGTGTGAACAGCAAAAAAATTCCTGCGCCTGCCGCCAAAAACTTAAATATAAGTTGTGTTAGGTCACGTGTTTTCATAGCTCCATGGTCTGCAATCCGGGGACCGAATTGAAGCTTTTGTGGTCAGCCTTGAACACCTTACAAGCGTCGAAATGTCATCTAATACTGAGGGGCTGCTCGCGAGTGTTCAACCTGGCATCAAACGTGCTCAAGAACGGATAAAATCAGAATAGAAAGGTCACCCCCCATGATCCGTTGGTTCGCGGTCCTTACCCTCGTCCTTGCTCAATCCGTCCACGCCATTGATCTGAAAGATGAAGACACGTACTGGCAATCGGTCACGTTTACGATCGACCAGGCGCTCACCTTCCTCGATCTCTTCAACAAAGTAAGCGTCATCCCGAACGGTGCTTGTTACATCAAGACCGATAACGGGAAGCCGGCTCCCAGTGCTGAAGGTTATGGGTCGTGCGTAAAGGCCGTCCAAACTCTCGGCTCCTTCCTCGAACCCATGGAAACCATGATCCCCAAATCCGAACTGAGTGACCCCCAATACAAAACAGTAAAAGTGATCAAGGACCTCGGCTCCTTCGTGTTGGTGGAAGGCACACCGGATCTCTCCGCCTTCGCAAAGATGAAGCCCCAAGAAAAAGTGGCCTCGATCGCGAACGACCGCAAGCAGACTATGGACGCCGCCGCTGTTGAGGTCCAAAAGATCGTATCGACCGGCAAATTCCCCCTCGACTTCCACGCTCTTCTAAAAGAAATGGCCGCCAAAGCGCCCAAATCGGTTATTCCCGCGAAAATGGCCGTCGCCATCGCAAGCGGTTACTTGCTCGCGACCGACGCTCACTCGCATATCGATCTCACCCAACAGATGCAGGACACCGAAGCCAATGCGGACCAATCGCTCACTGGTATCGGCGCCGAGCTCACGATGACCGACGAAGTGACAACTATCGTGCGGCCCATTCCCGGCGGACCGTCTGAAAACCTTTTGAAAACCGGCGACCAAATTGTAAATGTTGACGATCATGACATTGCTGGAATGAAGCTCAATCAAGTCGTGGATATGATCCGCGGCCAAGAGCATACGACGGTAAAACTCGTGATCAAACGCGGCCCCGAAACGCTGCCGTTCTCAATTCAACGTGCCAAGATCGTCATCAAGAACGAACAGCCTAGCGAAGTGAAAGACATCGACGGCCTCAAAGTCGGCGTGCTCAAACTTTTAGCTTTTACTGATGGCAATGCGTGCACAAATCTGAGAGCCGATATCAAACGTATGGAAAGCGCCGACAAAGTTGACGCCTTCATCCTCGACTTACGCGATAACGGCGGGGGCTTGCTCGATCAGGCCACTTGTATTGGCGGTCTCTTTGTCGGCCGTCAGCCGGTCGTTTACACTAAAGATATCAATACTGGCCGCGTCGTTTACACGGGATATGGTCCCGATAGCCAGGCGACCGCCAAGCCGATGGTCGTCCTGATCAACGCTATGTCGGCCAGTGCGTCGGAAATCGTGTCGGGAGCACTGCAAGGTTATCAGCGCGCCTGGATCGTCGGTGACCGCAGTTTCGGAAAAGCATCGGTGCAAACGGGCGACATGCTCACAATCGATCAGCATCTGACTCTATTCCACACAACGGCCCGTTTCTACGTTCCGATGAAAACTGCCAATGGCAAATTGGATATGCGCACGAATCAGCGCGTTGGTGTCGTGCCGGATTTCAGTGTGCCCAAAAAGCCGGATGCAACGGCAGACGAATTGTTCCAAATGCGCGAAGCCGAAATCTTTCCCTACGCTCTGACCGCGCAAACGGAATCATGGGACTCGCTGCGCCCCCAAGAGACCGCGAAAGTTCAAGACTGCTTGGATAAGGGCAAACGCGCTGACGCGAAGTATGCATCGTCTCCGAATCAGGACTATCAACAGTTGAAGGCCGAAGAAGTTCTCGCTTGCTCTCTCGGCAAGTAATCTAGATTAGACAAGCCACGGCAGGTTCAGTATCCTGACTGCCGTGGATAATCTCGGATATTTTCCCATAAATTATGCCAATTCACGCGCGCGCTGGCAGTCGCTCCAGCCGCTCTATCCGGTTCCCGCATTTTTTGGTGGCTGGAAAGTTCCGAGCGCCACCGATAACGATTTGTTTACCGATCATCTGTTTATCCCGCACTCAAAAGAAGGCCGCACTCTACTCGTGATCACTTCCGGCGTACATGGCTCCGAAAGTTATGCCGGCTCCGCGATCGAGCACATGTTCATTAAAGAAATTTTGCCGACGATCGATTTCAGCCATGTCGGCCTTTGGCTCGTCCACAACATGAATCCTTGGGGCTTTAAACATCATCAGCGCTGCACCGAGAACGGCGTCAATCTCAATCGCAATTTCTCGATCAACGGCGAAATGTTCAAACGCGACACTCCTAAAGCCAGCCAACTCAATGACAAGTTCATTCCGAAGATGCCGGTGTCGTCGCGAAAAAGCCATTGGCTGCAAACGATGGCGATGAAGGACGGCCAGCCGTATTTTGACGGACTCTCGCTCGACGAGTTCACCAAGGGTGTGTCGCCGGGCCAATTTATCCGCAAAGAGTACGTCGAATATGGCGGCAAGGAACTCGAGCCGTCGAGCACGCACTTCGTTCACGGCATCCGCGAGATGATGCCGGCGTACAAGAATATCATCGGTCTCGATCTTCACACCGGCCTCGGTGAACGCGGGCGGCTGCACTTGATCGCCGGGGGCGGCAACGAGCGCGTCGATAAATCGTTGCTCAATGAAGTTTTTGATCCCAAAGGCGACGCTGACTTTTATGAGTACACCCCGCCTGAAGTCGAGGGCTATTACGAAGTCTACGGCGGAATCAATGCCGCCTTTGTCGAACTTGCCAAACCAGGCCAACGCGTCTGCGCCGTCACCATGGAATTCGGAACCCTCGGCCATAGCATCGAAAAGCAAATCGAAGGCATGAACAGTTTCTTTCTCGAGCATCAAGGCCAATACTACGGCTACTCCACACCGAAACTCGAAGCCGAAATCAAAGCCGAAAATTTCGCACGGTCATTTCCCGATGATCAGGATTGGAAAAATGAAATCATGAATGCGTCGCGCGAAACTTTTAAGCGCGTCATTCAACGTATCACGAGACCCTGAGCCCGCTGAACTGGCCCCGCAATTGCTGCTTAGACGTGTGGAACAACACTCAACTAAGGAGTAGCAGATGTCCAACATGTTCAACGACAACATTCTCAAAGGGAAATGGAACGAGCTAAAAGGCGACGTCAAAAAACTTTGGGGAAAACTCACTGATGACGATCTCGAAAAAGCCAAAGGCGATGCCCAATCGCTCGGCGGAATCGTTCAACAGAAATACGGAATTAAAGAAGAAGAATTCCGCGAGAAAATGAACGATTTGGTCGCACGCTATACGCCGAATGGCGATCCCGGCGCTCCCCGCCACTAGACTTTCAATTCCCCATGGGCAACAGCAAGCCCATGGGGAATTTCGCCCTTTCGGGGCAAAACTCTTGGCCAAAATACCTCAGAACAGCCCGGTATTGCGCCTGAAGCCTGGCACTCCGCTCGCAATCCTCATTGGCAGATAGCAACAATTGCCAAAAGGGGACAGCATGTCATCAATCTTGATTGTCGACGACAGCTTGGATAGCCGCGAATTCTGCGGTCTCATCGTCGAGATGCACAACATACCCGTCAAGCAAGCCGGCAACGTCGATGAGGCGTTAAAAATTCTCGAAGAGGGATTCACCCCCGATGTTGTACTGGTGGATCTCATGATGCCCGGGCGCCGGCCCGAAGAACTCGTAAAGTTTATCAAAGCCACACCCCGCCTCGCGCACAGTAAAGTGGTGGTGATGTCGGCCCTTCCCGAAGTGAAAAACCGCGCCCGTAAAATGGGCGCCGACACCTCGGTTCACAAGCCCTTCACGATGCCCAACTTCGTGAGTGCTTTGGGCCTTCAGACCCTTACCGCCGCTCCCTAGTCACAGAAGACGCCTGTGCCGAAGTCCGACCCGGTGCCGTCAAACGGCACCGGGGCCCGCCCTTAAACCATGTTTATTCTTCCCTACCCAGGCCCATCCCTTGCTCAATAAGATCCGATTTCTTACGTCTAGCCGTTTTTAAACGAGGTACGTTTTATGTACAAAGCGGTTCTTTGCGCGCTTTTGGTGGGCGGATTTTATGCTTTTGCCGATGCCGTCGATCCCGAGATTAAGGCGCTTTGCGATCAGGGGCTTGAGGGCACGGCCATAACCAGTGTCGAACTTGTCCCAAAGGTGATCAGTAAAATCCGTATGAATCTGATTTGCGTGAAAGACGGTCATATGACCGGTTCCAGCTGGGACCAAGACCTCGGCCACACAAATTTGACGTACTCGTTTGTTGAGCACTCGACAAGCCTTGAACTCTCGCAAGTTCCCTTAGGCGACGACTCCAGCAGTACTTCCGATGGAACTTCACTGACAATGGCCCACTTCAACATCTCCAAATTGCTGAATGGAGAGGTCGAAGGATGGTTTATCAACGGCAACATGACCCGCGAGAAACTGATCCGCGGAACCATTGAGAAGCGCTTCCCTCAACTCAGTTCCTTTCCCTCGTTTCCATTGAGCGAGGAGGATTTAAATGGAACCTATGCGCTGAGGGTGCCCTTCGAGGGAAAACTGCATAACACTGAAGTTTGGCTTCGCGTCGCCCAACATGTTGTGAGAGCGCGAATGAAAATCGATCAAGCCTTTGAAAACATGGTTCCTTTTGTCGATGGCCCGGTTTACGACGGCTCGGGTCGATTTAAGACGACGACAGCCTCGGGTAACGGCGAAAAGACTGGCCGGCCCATTTGGAACCTTCGCGGCTACGCCACGGGACCGGGCAAACTCGAGCTCTATTGGATCAATCCAAAAGATGGCCTTCTCGGCCCGTTTGAGGCAACGAAGGTTTTCTCTTCGGCAAATCTATTCACTGATCAAGACAATGTCTTGAATAAGAGGGATTAATGAAAACTGCGCTCGCAATTGTGGCTTTGACTTCATCCCTTACGGCCACTGCTGGAACGGTCTCCGATTTCACGCAAGTCGACGATTCCGGCAGTTTGTCGCAGTTGATCCGCAGCAATGCTCCTCAGTACTGGGCCTACATGCGCTCGAAGGCCAACCTCAAGGATATCAAGCCATTCTTGGAGTTCACGGGCGTGGTGACCGGCGATCCACATTTGGGCAACTTTTCCGCACGGCCGATCAAAAGCGCAAAGGGCGGCGCGCTGAAAATGCGTTATGTCGACATCGACTTTGACGATGCCGGTGAAGCACCGTTTGTCCTCGATTTCGTGCGCTACCTTGTGACTGTGAAGTCGTTCAGTGACGACGTGAAGATTAAGGAAATGCAAGAGGCCTACATTAAGGGACTTCAAGGAAAAGCGATGACGCCTCCAGGAGTAGTCTCCAAGCTGCTCGCGATGGGCGCCGACAACTATCAGAAGCTCGCCGCCGACTACGTCACGAAGCATACGACGGACACCGGCTTCAAATTTGAAGACGGCAAAGTCGAAAAGCCAAAAACCCGGATCGATCAAAAACAGCTCGCCGCGCTCTTTCCCGGCGAAAAAGTTGTAGACGTGGCCGCCCGCCCTAAAGAACGCGGCGGGAGCGTTGAAGGCGAGCGCATTTGGGTTCTCGTGGAAGGTGCCGATGGCCGCCGCATTATGGAACTCAAGGAGCGAGAAACTCCTGGCGTCGCCAAATATCAAAGTCAGCCGGCTGTAAAAACGTGGAGCAAAGAGGTTCACGATGCGTTGTGGCCCGATCTCGACCCCTCTTCATATGATCTCGTGAGCTTTGATGGCGGCGCATTCTGGCTGCGGGAAAAGGGCGTCAGTCTGATCGACGTCCCCTACTCGAGCGAAAAAGCGAAATCGCTGGATTACGTTCATGAGCTGGCCGTTTATGACGCAAATGTTCTCGGCATTCTCCACGGCAACCAGTCGTCGGAGTATGCAAAGGCCGTCGACAAGCAGTCCGATGCCTTTCACGACGCTGTGAAGGCGCTCGTGAACGAGTATTTGGACTTTGCGAAAAAAGCTTACAAAGACAATTAAGGAGTGTTTATGAAGCGCCTCGTTCTCCCGATGTTGATTGCAATTCCGGCAACGCTTGCCTTCGCCGATGTGATCGGCCAAGTGCACCCGTTCACAAGTCCGGGTGGCGTGACCGAGCGCTGCGTACAGGTCGATCCCATTCCGGGAGTGACGCTCAATAAAAAAGACCTCGAGAGCGAGGCAGACCTTTGCAACATCAATGTCTATAGCGAAGACGTCGCGATGTGCCCCAAAGAAAAAAGCACGAGCCCGGGCACCTATATCTATTCGACGCAGATTCCGAAGGGCGCGAAGCTAACGCAAGCCCAGTTTGAGGCCACGCGCTGCAGTCCGAGCCTTGCCGACGCCAACAAAAAGCTCGCGAAGTTCAAGAATACAATGAACTCCAAGGACACCAGCGGAACGTATTCACAGGCATCCCTGCTTTATTACCAATTGTCCCGCTACTTTGACACCGATGTGGACGTCGCGGTTTCCGTGTATCGTTCGATCGATAAGAATGAACACTACAAGCGCGTGTCCGTACATGCTCCCGGCGTAGGCGGCATGAATATCGCTGGCTGGGGCGTCGAGCGCGCGGCCGAGCAGAATCCGAATACATACACTCCCGTGCGCGATCTCTTCACTCCGGACCTCAAGCAGATTTACGGCGTCTTGATTGTCGGTCATAGCGGCACTCGTTACGGCGCGGAGATCAACGGCATCCGTTCGTCATGGGGCATTGGACAGAACAATGACTTTCAGGCCACTCCGGCCTACACGGCTCTCCGCACAGATGCTCCCTTTGCGCAGGCGGTGACGACGGGTCTTGGAGCCGCTCATGCAAATGCTAGTATGGCGGGAGA
>Ga0265338_10004034_pt1 | contig 20154 bp, 18 predicted proteins | sample 42126metaG_FD_193579 | JGI IMG/M metagenome (GOLD analysis project Ga0265338, IMG submission 193579) | Rhizosphere microbial communities from Carex aquatilis grown in University of Washington, Seatle, WA, United States - 4-21-26 metaG | ecosystem: Host-associated > Plants > Roots > Rhizosphere...
TTATTCTCTGAATTAATATATAAAAAAATACATAATACAGATTAATATTCAATAATAATATATATTCACATAATTATTTAATGTGTGAATATATGAAACATAATGGAATTGATTATGATGTTATTGGGCTTTCTGATGAAGAATTTAAAAAATTGAAAAATAATCCAAGATGTGAACAATACAAAAAAGATACTATCATCTTTAATACAGAAGATAGAACTTATTTTCATTGTGGTGAAAATAAACCGAAAAAAGATACAATAGATAATGACTTAGATAATTATTTTAAGAAATGAATTCATTTTGTACTATATTCTATTTATATATATGAATAAAATATTAGTATGAATAAAGAAAGAGAAAATGAAATAATTAAAAAATTAGTCGATAATGATGTTAGAAGTATAAAAACTTTCGATAAAGATGGTAATGAAGTAGAAGCATACTGTCTGCTTGATAATTATACATATTTTTATAGAAATTCAGCAAAACCTTTTCATAGAATTGATACTTTTGGTTTATTCATTGAAATATTACAACAATAATTTTTTCATATATTCACATAATTATTTTAAAAGTGAATATATGAGACATAATAGAATTGATTACGATGTTATTTGGATTTCAAATGAAGAATTCGAAAAAAGAAAGAATAATCCTAGATGTGAACTATATAAAAAGGAAAATATAATAGTCAATAAGGAAAATATGATGTATGTACATTGTGGTGAATTTAAAAATAGACCAAATACTAATACAATAGACCAAGATTTAGATAATGAATGTAAGAAAAGAATTTGATGTCATCAGTCAATAGTTAGACTAGTGCCAAATGATTCAATTCAAGATGAATATTAATTTTACGATGGTACAAATATTCCTTGCACTCTATTTCAATTATATTTCTAATTTATTAGCTATTAAAGGTCTCTCAGAAAGCATTAATAACAATATCTTAATTTGATTTTTAGACCTTGCTTATAAAAATAGACTCAATGATAAGGATAGACTAAATAGAAAACAAGCGACAAAGCCGCTAATACCCACAAGGCTTTTGGTACTTCACGAACACGACCTGTTGCAAGCTTAAGCAATGGATAAATAATTAGACCTGCTGTAATACCAACTCCAATATTATAAGTAAAGCTAATGAGTGTTAATGTTAAAAAGGAAGGAATGAGTTCGGTGAAATCATCAAAATTAAGTTTTGCTGCCGATTTAATCATAAAACAACCGATTAACACCAATACCGGTCCATAAGCATACGGAGGTGTAACCGTTAATATTGGTGTTAAGAAGAGAGCTAGCAAGAAAAGTAATGCAACCACAATGGCGGTAAAGCCAGTGCGTCCACCTTCTTCAATTCCTGTTGCCGATTCAATATAGGCACCTGTAGTTGTTGTTCCCAAAATAGGAGCTAATATATTTGATAACGCATCGGCTAAAAGAGGTTTCTCAATATCGGGAAGATTTCCCTTTTTGTCGAGAAAACCTGCACGTGCTGAAAGTCCGATAAGGGTTCCAATGGTATCGACAAATGCCATTACAAATATAATGAGCACGATTGGTAGTGCTTTAAAAGAAAGTGCACCCCAAATGTCTAATTGTCCTAAAATTGGTATAGGTGATGGAGGTAGGCTTACTAAAGTATGGGGCAGTGATGTTAACCCAAATGCAATTGATGCTGCTGTTACCGAAAGAATACCAATTATGAGAGCTCCATGAACTCGTTTTACCGTTAAAATAGCAATTAAGAAAAAACCTGCAATTGCTAATAAAGTAGCGGGATTCGATATATTTCCTAAGCTAACGGGAGCACCGGAAATACCCAATGTTACCACACCGGCCTCATTGAGTCCCACAAAAGCTAGGAATAAACCAATACCTACTGTAAAGGCATGTTTTAGGTTCAACGGAATTGCTTCTGCAAGCCATCCACGTACTTTTAATAAGGTGAGAATTGTAAATAATATTCCAGCCCAAAAGATTGCACCCAATGCTATTTGCCATGTATATCCCAGCACTTTTACCACAGTAAACGCAATAAAAGCATTTTCTCCCATGTAGGGTGCTATAGCAAAAGGTCGTTTGGCAATAAATCCCATTATAAATGTTCCAAATGCTGCTGAAAGAATTGTTGCAGTCATCGATGGTCCTTTGGGAATTCCAGCAGCTTCAAGTATAGCAGGATTTACTACTATAATGTATGCCATTGTTAAAAAGGTTGTTAATCCTGCTAGAATTTCGGTTCGGTAATTTGTGCCTTTTTGTTTAAATTGAAAATAGCGATGCATATAATTACTTTTTAGAAAAAGGTAGTTTTGATATATAAGAGAGAACAACTGTTGCAGAATTTTCAGCTGCAAGTTTACCAAAAGTACGACCTTCATTCTTACCAGGTCCACCACCGGCAAGATCGGAAAGTGATCGGAAAGCTATAAATGGCACACGATGTACATAAGAAACGAAAGCTACTGCTGCCGTTTCCATATCCAAAGCATCGGCATGAAATGTATTCCACACATACTTGCGATATTCTGCATTATCAACAAAAGTTGGTCCGCTTACACCATTGCCACCAACAACGAGGGTTGGTTGATGATCTAAACAGTCTTTGTCGTTTATACAACGTTTCAGAGGAATATCTTTCGAAATTGTTTTTGCTATAGCAAGTAGGGTACTATCTACAGGAAACCAAAAGCGACTTTCGAGACTGTCGGGAGATAGTCCTACTCGTGCTACGGATGAATTTGTAGGAAACATCATATCATAATTTGGAAATGTTTGTTTGCTGCGTCCGGCATCCCATCCATTTTCGGTTTTACGTGCAAATCGCTGTTCCTGATAATTTCCCCATTGGGCAGCCACCGTTACATCTCCAACTTTTAAATCGGGGTTTACTCCACCGGCAATACCTGAAAAAACAATGGCTTTGATTTTAAATTTATCGAGTAGTGCTTCGGTAGTTAATGTTGCATTAACAATACTGTAGCCACTTAAAAGGAGTATTACTTTATGATCTTTTAATGAACCAAACCACAAGGTGCGTCCATTTACTATTGCTTTTGAACTTATTTCCAAACTGTCTAATAGTTTAGCTAATTCATTATCAAAAGCCGACACAATAGCAATTCTGGGAACAGTATCTTTTTCTACTATTGGTACCGACAGTTGTTTATAATATTCTTTACTCCGAGGATACATCGCTAGAGATGAAAAAAGAAAAAGGATAAGTATGACAAACGATTTTTTCATATGTTTTAAAGTTTATTTATTAATTGAGATAATCTTTCGATAGGCTCAGGGTGACTATCATAATAACTCGTACGTTGAGCTGAGCTTGTTGAGTAATCTTCTTTATGTATGGTTGTTCTCATCTGAAACCCCCTATATTTATTTTTAGATATTGGTCAGTTTGTACAGTGTATCTTTTGTAACTAATTCATAAAAAGAATGTTTGAGCATTAAGACGTAGTCTTAATAACTCAAACAATTCTAACTTCACAGGTCTACTAATAAAATTCTATTTTATTCAAATGTTTTATTCTTACGGTAATTCTAAAATTTAATTTTTAGATTCTTCCTAAAGTTTAATGAATGCTTTTTATGATTCTATGCAACAATTAATTCATAAATCTAATTCTCTATTATAGTCCGAATGCAGCTTTTATTTCGGCTTCTTTATCTAGTTTTTCCCAAGTGAAAAGTTCAACCGTTTCTGAAAACTCTTTGCCATTTCCATCTTTAAAGGTCTTTGTAATAGTTACCGGAGTACGACCAACATGACCATAAGAAGCCGTTTCTTCATAAATAGGGAAACGTAATTTTAATCTTTCTTCAATTGCTTTAGGACGTAAATCGAACAATTTTTCAACTTTAGTTGCAATTTCAGCATCGTTAAATTTTACTTGAGCTGTTCCGTAAGTGTTAATGTATAAGTTCAATGGATTTGCTACACCAATTGCATACGCTACTTGAACCAATACTTCGGTTGCCACTCCGGCTGCTACTAAGTTTTTAGCTATATGACGAGCTGCATAGGCTGCCGAACGGTCAACTTTTGAAGGATCTTTACCCGAAAAGGCTCCACCACCGTGTCCACCTTTTCCACCGTAGGTATCAACAATAATTTTTCTACCTGTTAAACCGGTATCGCCATGTGGTCCACCAATTACAAATTTACCTGTTGGATTTACGTGAAGAATGTAATCGTCTTTAATTAATTGTGCAAATTGATTATCCAAAGCTTTAACACGTGGAATCAAAATGTTTTTAACATCTTCTCTAATTTTTGACAAGATTTCTTCGTCAGCTTGAGCTTGTGTTTTAGTTTCAGTTGGTTGAACAAAATCATCATGTTGGGTTGACACAACAATGGTATGAACTTTAACCGGACGATTATTGTCATCATATTGAACCGTTACTTGCGATTTAGAATCGGGGCGTAAATAAGGAATTAATCCTTCGCGACGTATTGCTGCAAGTTCTTGAACTAATGCGTGTGATAAATCAAGTGAAAGTGGTAATAGATTTTTTGTTTCGTTGCTTGCATAACCAAACATCAAACCTTGATCGCCAGCTCCTTGATCAATGGGCGTTTCACGTTCAACTCCTCTGTTGATATCAGCCGATTGTTCATGAAGGGCAGAAAATATTCCGCATGAATCACCATCGAATTTGTATTCGCTTTTTGTATAGCCAATACGGTTAATCACTTTTCGAGCAACATCTTGTACATTTACATAAGCTGTCGATTTAATTTCTCCTGCAACGACTACTTGTCCGGTTGTAACAAGCGTTTCAACTGCAACTTTCGATTTTTTGTCTTGTGCCAAAAAGTTATCCAAGATGGCATCAGAAATTTGATCGGCTACTTTGTCGGGATGTCCTTCTGACACCGACTCTGATGAAAATAAATATCCCATTTTTAAAATTTAAATATTAAACATTTTTTATTTTTTACCACTTTCTAACTTAATTATTTCATCTACCGTGGTGTTTTCACGTTTTGCTTTATCTCTATAATACTCGTCAACAAAACGAGAATCGTAAAACTTCTCTGTCGAATCGGCCAATGTTCCTTTTTGAGGTACAGCTTTTAAATCTTTTAAGAATCCAACTATTTGTTTAAAACTTAACTTTGTAGAGTCGGTAAAACCAAGATATTTTACTTTACTAAGATTTCTACCATACTGTCTTTTTAACACATCAGCAGGAATAGCTTTGTAGGTGATTTTTTTACCAATCATTTTTACTGCTTTATCAGGATTGTCAATTATCCAGTCGTTAGCGTCTTTATATGTGGCTATAATCTTTTTAATTAATTCAGGATGATTTCTGTATATATTCCCTGACACTAATAATATATTTGAATAGGTTTTTGTACAATGCGATTCTTTTATTTTGGCAGCTACTTTTCTTTCCTCCAAAAGCGAGATGGTTGGTTCACTCAATACTGCGGCATCGATTTCTTTTGTCATCAATGCAACTGATGCATCGCCACCTGGGACATTCAACATTTTCACATCGCTCGGTTTCATCCCAGCTTGATCGAGTGACATAAATAGCCAATGCTGATTGATGGTTCCGATTTGAACGGATATTTTTTTCCCTTTCAAATCTTTCATCGTCTTAATATTTTGTGAATCGGCAACCATAATGTATGTACTACGAGGACTTGATGGAAAATTTGCTATAGCTTTAATATCTACTCCTCTTAACCAACCCATTACAGAAGGTTGATCGCCGAAAGCTGCAACATCAAGTTTTCCTGCTAGAAACGATTCCATTAAAGCTGGTCCATTTGCTCCGGCAGTATATTCAATAGGTACGTTAATGCCATTTTTCTTAAATAAATTGGCAGATTGTATTCTTATTACCTGTGGATTTGTTACCGATAAACTACCTATCCGAAGAACCGTTATTGGTTCCGATTTGTTCTCTCTACTTGTACAGGCACTTATTGTTAGTGCTATAACCAGAATAAATACTATTTTATTGCAAATTTTCATATATATGATTTTAATGTTTGTTACCTAATTTTTACGCGGTTCTATTTTTTTACTACTCTCACTTTTAATAATTTCGCTTACCGTAGTATTTTCTTTTTTTGCCCTATCTTTATAATATTCATCGACAAAACGTGAGTCATAAAACTTTTCAGTAGAATCGGCCAATGTTCCATGTTGAGGTACTACTTTTAAATCTTTCAAAAAGTCAACAATTTTTTTAAAGCTAAGTTTAGCTGAATCAGTAAATCCTAGATATTTAACCTTACTAAGATTCTTTCCATATTGACGTTTTAAAACATCTGTAGCAACTGCTTTATAAGTAATTTTTGAACCGATAAGCTTTACCGATTTGTCGGGATTATCTATTATCCATGAGTTTGCTTCATAATATGTTGCAATAATATTTTTAATTAATTCAGGATGATTTCTATAAAAATTACCCGATACGAGTAACACTTCCGAATAGGTTTTTGCACAACGAGACTCTTTTAATTTTGCAGCTACCTTTCTTTCTTCCAAAAGCGATATAGTAGGTTCACTCAAAACAGCTGCATCTATTTCTTTTGTCATTAATGCTATTGATGCATCACCACCTGGAACATTTAGCATTTTCACATCACTTGGTTTCATTCCTGCCTGATCAAGTGTTAGGAATAACCAATGCTGGCTAACGGTACCAATTTGAACCGATATTTTTTTCCCTTTCAAATCCTGCATTGTCTTTATGTGTTGCGAATCGGCAACCATGATGTATGTGCTACGTGGACTCGATGGGAAATTTGCTACGGCTTTAACATCAACACCTCTTAACCAACCCATAACCGCAGGTTGGTCGCCAAATACGGCGATATCAATTTTACCTGCAAGAAACATTTCCATTAATATTGGACCATTAGCACCAACGATATATTCAACTTTAGCATTTAAGCCATGTTTTTTAAACAAATTTTCCGATTGAATTCGAAGTGTCTGAGGATTAGTAACCGACCGAGAACCAACTCGCAATACTGTTAATGGTTCAGATTTATTTTCTTTTTGTGTACATTCACTAAACGCAAGTGCAATAGCTAAAACATATAATATATTGCCTAATATTTTCATAAAATCGATATTGTTATGTATTTATATTTCTATATATAGTAGTCTATCAGTTTATTATCGTCCTTAAAAATCACTTCGTAAATTTCACGTTTTATATCAGTAAATGCAGAACTACTACGATCGCGTGGTCGGGTTTCATTTACATGTATTACTTTACTTATAGTACCTGGTCGAGACGATAATACAACAACTTTATCGGACAAATAAATTGCCTCATCAACATCGTGTGTTACAAGTAAAACGGTTGTTTTTTCAATTTCCCAAATGCGTAAAAATTCTTGCTGCATTTGTAATCGGGTAAATGCATCAAGTGCACCAAAAGGTTCATCAAGTAAAAGTATTTTGGGATAATTTACCAATGCACGTGCTATACTTACCCGTTGCTGCATTCCTCCCGAAAGTTGATGAGGATACGATTTCGCAAAACCATGTAAATTCATCAATTCTATATGCTCATTAACAATTTTATTTCGTTCTGTTTTCGGAAGATTTTCATCGACTAACCCAAAAGATATATTTCCTTCAACGGTGAGCCAAGGGAAAAGTCGAGCTTCTTGAAACACCATACCTCTATTTATGCTTGGTCCTACAAGTTTAGTTTCTCCAAGTTTAATTTCTCCTGAAAATTCACTTTCAAGACCTGCTATTATTCGCAACAATGTACTTTTCCCACATCCACTAGAACCAACAAAACTGATAAATTCACCTGGATTAATGGTCAGATTAACATCTTTTAAAGCATGAACATCACCATTTTCAGCATGATAAATTTTATCCAGATTTTTGATGTATAATGTTTCTAAAGTTCCCATATCTATTTTATCCTTCCTACACGTTTGTTGTTGCTATTGCTTACATTCCATTTAATCAAATGATTTTCAATGAATTTAAATAGTCTTTCAATGATTAAACCTATTATACCGATGGAAAATGTACCTACGAATGTAATATCGGGCTGCCACATTTCACGTGAATACATTAGAAGGAATCCAATGCCCGATGTTGATGCAATTACCTCTGCTGCAACAACAGCTCCCCAAGCCATTCCTATCCCAATTCGCAAGCCGGTAAATATTGACGGCAATGCAGAAGGTAATACAACCTTAACGAGTGTTTGATATCTGCTTTTTTCTAGTATTGATGCAACTTCAAGATACTTTTTATCTACAGATTTTACTCCAGCTATAACATTTAACAAAACAGGCCAAAAACAACCGATTGCAATTATTGTTGTCTTAGTCGTTTCGCTTATTCCTAACCACAGTATAATTAAAGGCATCCAAGCAAACATCGGAATGGGACGCAGAAAGTTCAGGAGCAACGACGTAGCCAAATCGAAGCGTTTAAAGATTCCAATAAGAAGTCCCAATAAGAGTCCTAAACCTGCTCCAACAGCATATCCTTTTGTAATACGCACAAGACTGATGCCTAAATGATGGAATAATTCACCCGATTCAATTTGCAAATATCCTGCTCTTAAAATAGCTGATGGAGCTGGAAGAATAAGTGGTTTTAGATAACCCAAACGGCTGGCAGTTTCCCATCCTAAAATTAATAATAATGGAGGGATTACTTTTATTAACCAGTATTTATCGAAAATCGTTTTGTTGGCTGTAGATATAATTTTCTGACATACCGTTTGAGGATTATATGTTATTGTACTCATTGTGTATTTTTAAGATGGTTTTATTTTATCCTTCAATAAGGAGTTCGGACTCTTTAAAAATGGGGAATAATTCTTCTTCAATTTTGTAAATATCATGAAGATAAGATGATGCCATAAACGTAGCATCGTATAGCTGATTGTAAGTGATTCCGTTTTTACGTAATATTTCTACGTTTTTATATGCTAAATCCATATACCATTCCAAAGTAGGAGCTCTATGTCCTTCAAAAGCCGATCCCGGATTTGCACGCCAAAGCGATGATGTAGCTACAATACCTTTTCCGGCTAAAGTTTCAAGTCCTTCAATGGTATATGATTTTGGCTCAATTCCTGCTACAAAATTTGAACGGACACGTCCTCTGCCAAATACCTTAACAGCATATTCTAATGATTTTACCCAATGATCGTATCCGCCTTGTTGTTGATGCTTGCCTGGACAAACAGCTCTGAAAAAGTCTTTATTCCAAACTTCTAAATTTATAGCAATGCTGCGGTATCCGGCTTCTTTATATTTGTCAATTACCGATATATCTGCTGGAGCTCCAATTACTGCAGTACCATTGAAATCGTTGAGTCCGGTATGATTTTTTATACTATCGGCAATGTCCAAATAAATATCTACTTCGCGACGCTCCGGCACAAAACCTCCTGTAACGGTAAGATGTCGACCTCCTTCTTTGTATGCAGCAGCAACTGCCTCGCCTATTTGTTCGGGATATTTCCATCCTATTCCTTCCGACTGAGCATAGTGTTCTTTTGTAGCATTGGCATTGCAAAACAAGCAATCTTGTCCTTTCTCCTTCAATGAACATTCATTACTATACACTACCGAAGCACTGCCCAATTCAACACTAAGCTGTACAATACTTTTTAGATCAATTCCAGTACTTGTTTTATATTTATAATATTCAGGTCTTTTTTGAAAATCAACCTTAGCTAATTCAGTATCATTTTCAACGATATTGTAACTATCGTTATAATATTCCAAGCGTAATTTTGAATTACCATTTGTTCTATAATTGGCTAACATACCGTTAGGTAAAACTAATCCGGTAGGTAGATTTTTTTTTGCATGCAAATCATTAGAAAACAAAGCATGGATTTGTTCTTTATATTTTCCTCCTACATCAAGCGTATTATATAAATCGTCGCTATGATTCAAACCTTCATTTGCTAAACGAATTTTTAAATCAAGTTCCCCGTAAAGTATTTTTTTAAAATCATTCATTTTAGTGCTCCTTAAATTTTTGATTTTTTGCAATCGTTAAACCAATCAATTATTTATGATTGGTTTTTAGTTTAAAATAGAGTACAAAGGAATCTAATATGGACTAGTCTCACAATACTCATTTTGTGGTATAATCGTACCCTTATTATGTTATATGTGCGATATAAATAAAAATATTATTTCGATTTACCTGTGGTATAAAAAAATAAGACATCTACAATTTATAGATGTCTTATTTTTTTACAACTACAAATTTTGATTATTTATGTAGTGCCGGGAATTTCCATTGAGGAAGTTTATCTCCTTCAAATTCATAGCCTTTTATCCTAAAAACGCTTGCACTATGGTTTCCAGAGGCCGGTCCATTGTACATTTGTAGCGTTGTAAAACCATAACGATGGTAAATATCTGTAGCTTTATCTAATAAATCCCAGTGGAATGCTGCTTCCGGACTACGATATTGTTCAAGAGGAGTATCTTTTCCAGGTCTGAATTGACTGAAATGACATACAATACCTTTCGATGCAAAATATTCAATTCCTTCTAAGGTCGATTCTTTCGGCTCAAGACCACCAACGATTGTTGAATGCACATTTCCTTTCCCAAAAATATCTACTGCAGCTTCAAGCGAATCAATCCAATGACGATATCCTCCATTACGTTTTTCTTTTCCGGGGCAAATATGAGCAAATAGGTTTTTATCCCACACTTCAATATTATGCGAGATGTTTGCATATCCGGCTTCTTTGTATTTTGCAAGAACAGAAAGATCACCAGGAGCTCCAATAATAGCAACGCCATAAAAATCGTTATATTTTTCTTTGATTTTTTCAGCAACATCGATATAATATTCCAACTCGCGACGTTCAGGCACAAAACCTCCAGTAATGCGGAAATGATTTCCTACACCGGCTTGACGAGCTAAATCATAAGCCTCGGCTACTTGACGAGGTGTTTTTATTACCACTTTTCTAACTTCACCGTCGGTAGTTCGATGGTTGATAGTACAGAATAAACAATCTTCGCCTAAATCTTTTAATGCACATTCATTACTATAATTAACATGTAAGCCGCCTGTAGCAGCAATACCTAGAATATCGCTAACCTTTTCGCCTGTACTCAAAAGTTGTTTCGATACCGGATGTGTACCTTGAGGAAATGAAATTTCACCAATGCGATTTTCCTCGTCGTATAAGATTGGTTTGTTATCTTCAATTACAATCGAATAAGGAGTCCAACGTGATAAATGTCCACTTGAACTATTACCATGTGGCAGAAAAAATGAAATATTATCTCGACCTCTAAGGTTATTTTCCGATTCTGCTCCAGTAAGAGCTTTTATTCGTTTTATTTCTTCCGGATTGAATGAAATACCTTTTTCTACAAGATCTAAACCCAATCGGGCTTCTTTTAAAAGAAGCTCTTTAATAGCTTCTTTATTTTGTATTTTTGTTTTAGTTGCAACTGTCATTTGTCCATTATTTTAAATTAGTCTTGTTTTATTTATTCTTAGATATTATTTTCTGGGAAGCCAATAGTTTTAAAATGTTATTTTATATAAAACTTCTAAAAAAGTCAGATTTAAACTTACAATTATGGAAATTGTTTTTTATCAAAAGACATTAAGGATTTTTAAAAAATGTGTAAGGCAGAAATTGTGATTTTAAGAAATCACATATTGTCTTATAATTTTAGGGCTAAAGAATGTAAAACCATCATTTCTAACCTTACACATTGATGTTTAAGAATGAAAACTAGTCCAATGAAGGGAACTTCCAAGTGTTAAGTCTTTCGTTTTCAAAATCACCGCCTTTTATTCTGAATACTCCTGCACTATGACCACCAGAAGCAGGTCCACTGTACATTTGATATGTCGTAAAACCATAACGATGGTATATGTCGGTTGCTTTATCTAACAATTCCCAGTGGAAATTTGCATCAGGACTGCGGAATCCTTCCAATGCTGTACCTTTTTCAGAGCGGAAAGCACTGAAATGACAAACAATTCCTTTCGATGCAAAGAACTCAATACCTTCGAGTGTTGATTCTTTAATTTCAAGTCCACCCACGATTGTTGAATGTACATTTCCTTTTCCAAATATATCTACTGATGCCTCAAGAGAATCAATCCAATGACGCCAACCACCATTACGTTTTTCCTTACCTGGACACATTACTGCAAATAGATTTTTATCCCAAACTTCAATGTTTGTAGAAATATTAGAGAATCCAGCTTCTTTGTATTTAGGAAGAACAGAAAGATCGGCAGGTGCACCGATAACGGCAACACCATTAAATTGGTCATGTTTTTCGTGAATAGCTTCGGCTACATCAATATAGTATTCCAATTCGCGACGTTCGGGAACAAAACCTCCAGTAATACGAAAATGGTTTGCTACTCCTGCTTTGCGGGCAATATCATAAGCTTCTGCAACTTGTCGAGGTGACTTTAAAAGTACTTTATTCGTTTCACCATCTTTGGCACGTTCATTAAATGCACAGAATAGACAATCTTCGCCCAAATCTTTTAATGAGCATTCATTGCTGTACATAACATGTAAACCACCTTGTGCACTTATATTTAAGATATCGCTTACCTTTTCACCAGTACTTAGCAATTGTTGTGACACGGGATTAGCTTTTTGAAACTCGATTTCTCCAATGCGTGTTTTTTCATCGTATAAAATAGGTTTTTCATCTTCTACAATTATTGAATAAGGAGTATAACGATTAAATTTACCACTTGCAGTATTTCCATGCGGGAGAAAAAATCCGGGCAAACCATCTCTTCTTCCAAATTGGGAATTAGCGTTTGTTTTTTCTTTAATTCGTTTAATATCTTCGATATTGTAAAAAATACCGTTCTCTGTAAGCTCTAAACTTAATCTGGCCTCATCTAAAAGAATTTGTTTGATTTCTTCTTTACTTTTTGACATATTCTAGTATGTTTTATTATTATTAGAAATGAATGGATTGAATTAATAGTAAAATGATAGTACTATCTTTAAATTAATCTATTGATGGATATTTATATACACCTAAAGTATTGCCTTCGAATTCGCCATTTTTAATGCGGAATATTCTTCCGGCATGATCGGCAGATGCAGGTCCACTATACATTTGCAATGAGTTGAATCCATAACGAAGGAATATATCGGTAGCTTTATCAACTATTTCCCAATGGAACGATGCTTCCGGACTACGATATCCTTCAAATGGAGTACCTTTTTCAGGACGGAAAACACTAAAGTGAGCAACTATTCCCTTTGATGCCAAATATTCAATACCTTCAAGAATAGATTCTTTGGGTTCCAAACCTCCAACAATATTGGTATGTACATTTCCTTTTCCAAATATATCGACAGCTGCTTCTAATGATCCAAGCCAGTGTTCCCATCCTCCATTGCGTTTGCTTTTTCCTGGGCAAACTAATCCAAAAAGGTCTTTGTTCCATACTTCCAAGTTGTGTGAAATATTAGAGAATCCAGCTTCTTTATATTTGGGAAGAACTGATGGATCAGCTGGAGCACCAATAATTGCAACGCCATAAAATGATTCATAATGTTGACGAATTGCTTCAGCTACATCAATATAGTATTCCAATTCACGACGTTCAGGCACAAAACCTCCAGTAATACGGAAATGGTTAGCAACTCCTGCTTGACGAGCAAGATGATATGCTTCGGCAACTTGTTTCGGGTTTTTAATTAATGGTCTTTCCGGATCTCTTTCACGAACATTATATGAGCAAAATAAACAATCTTCGCCCAAGTCTTTAAGTGAGCATTCATCACTATACGATACATGTACTCCTCCAAATTGTGAAATATTTAAAATGCTTTTAACTTTCTCTCCTGAGCTAAGCAATAGCTCCGAAACTGGATTTGGAGTATTATTGGGGAATGTTATTTCGGCAATAACATCTTTGTCATTGTATAATATTGGTTTATCATTTTCTACTTTTATTGAATATGGTGTCCAACGATTATATTTTGCATTTGCGGTAAAACCATGAGGTAATGCAAAATTAAGTCCGTTGGCATTTCTTCTAAATCCATTTACATCTCCATTATTCCCTCTGAATTTTTTTAATTCTTCAGCATTATAATTGATGCCTTTTTCATTAAATTCAAGAGCTAATTTAGCTTCTTCTAAAAGACGTTTTTTTACAACTTCTTTTTCTAATGGTTTATTTTCTGTTACAATTGACATATTATTACTTTTAAATTTAAAATTGGTTTATTTGAATATAAAAAACAGACGGTGTTTTATCTGTTTCGATTTTAATTAGTCGATGGCAGGGTATTTGTATGTGTCCAAGAAATTACCTTCAAAATCACCCAATTTTGTGCGAATTACTCTACCTGTATGATCGCCTGATCCTGGACCACGATACATTTGTTCGGTAGTAAAACCATATCGAACTTGCAGGTCGGTAACCTTATCCAGTATTTCCCAATGGAAGGATGCTTCGGGACTACGATGACCTTCTAAATCTGTACCTTTTTGAGGTCTGAATGGACCAAAATGAGCTACGATTCCTTTTGAAGTTAGATATTCAACTCCTTCAAGAAAACCTCTTTTAGTATCTAATCCGCCTACAAAGTTAGAATGAACATTTCCCCAACCAAATATTTCGACAGAAGCTTCTAATGAATCGACCCAATGACGCCAATCGCCTTTACCAGGACATATATACGTAAATAGATTTTTATCCCAAACCTCCAAATTGTGTGAAATATCAGAATAACCAATTTCTTTATACTTTTCCAGTATTGAAAAATCTTTCGGAGCTCTTATCACTGCAACTCCCTTGAATGTTTCGTAGTTGGCATGAATCGCTTCTGCCACATCTAAATAATATTCTAATTCACGATATTCGGGAACAAAACCACCGGTAATACGAAGATGATTAGCTAGTCCGGCCTGACGAACAAGGTGGTAAGCTTCCGATACTTGGTGAGGATTTTTCAACAACGGTCTATCTGGATCTTTTTCTCGCACATTGATGGAGCAAAATAAACAATCTTGACTTAACTCTTTCAACGAACACTCGGCACTATATCCTATACTTACCTCGCCATGTTGATTGGTGTTCAATATACCTCTAATTTTTTCACCAGTTGAAAGGTTTTGTTCCATTACAGGTTGCTGAGTGCGATACGTAAAACCAATCTCACCAATTGGTTCTTTGTCGTTATACAAAATTGGTTTGTCATTTTCAACTACAATCGAATATGGTGTCCAACGATTGTATTTAGCATTAGATGTTATTCCATGAGGTAGCACAAAACTAAATCCAACTGGTTCTCGTCCATACGATCTTGGTTCTACTACATTTGCTCTAATGCGATTTATTTCCTCTGCATTATAATTGATACCCTTTTCATTAAATTCTAAATCTAATCTGGCTTCTTCAAGAATAAGCTTTTTGATAGCTTCTTTATCTTGGCTTTTGCTTTGTGTTGCTGTTGTCATTCTTTTAAGGATTAAATGTTATCTACGATAAATATTTTTATAGTTTAGGCAAGTTCTTCTACAAGAACTCCCGATTTATGAAGTGTATTATAATGACTGTTATTATTCAATAATTCTTCGTGTGTGCCTTTTTCAACAATATGTCCATTATCGAGAACCACGATATAATTCATGTGTTGAATTGTTGAAAGCCTATGAGCAATAACTAAGAGTGTTCTATCTTTCGATACTTTAGTGATTGCTTCCTGAAGTATTGCTTCAGTTTCGGAGTCAAGGCTAGCTGTTGCTTCATCTAATACTAGGATTTTGGGATTAAATACCATTACTCTTGCAAACGATAGCAATTGTCGTTCACCAAACGAAAGTGTAGCACCTCTTTCTGACAACAATGTATCGTATCCTTTAGAAAGCTTGTTAATGAAATTATCTGCACCTATCAATTTACATACTTCAATAACTTGCTCTCTATTTATTTCTTTTCTAAAAAAACGGATATTGTCGAGTACCGTTCCTGAGAATATAATAATATCTTGCTGAACAATCCCTACCGTACGTCTTAGGTCGGCAATAGGCCATTTTTTTATGTCTTGTCCATCAATATTTATAGATCCACCAGTAGTATCATAAAAACGTGCAAGTAAACTCATCAATGATGTTTTTCCTGCTCCCGATGCTCCCACAAATCCTACGCTATCGCCTGGTTTTATTTCGAGCGAAACACCTTTTAACACATTTACTCCTTCACGGTATGCCAAATAGGTATTTTTAAACTCAATACCACCTTTAATTTCCGTTGGAGCAGAAGCATCGGCAGCTTCAGTAATATCAGGTTTTTCATTTAATGTTACAACAATCCTTTCGGTAGCAACAAGCATGTTTTGGAAGGTATTAAGTTGCATTGTAATTGATGTTATCGGTTGAACAAAACGACGTATATAACCAATAAATGCGAATAATACTCCAAATGAAACTTCATTTCGAATTACAGGACCACTTCCAAACCAAATAAGTCCTGCAACACCAAAATCGCCAATTGTTTCTGTAAATAGAAAGAATAAAAGAGATAATCTATTTTCCTTAATTGCTGATTTAAGATATGCAGTATTTCTATTTTTAAATTCATTATATTGTTTTCGTTCTTGATTAAATATCTGAACAATAGACATACCAGCTAAGTTTTCGGCCAAAAATGCAACGAGAGTCGATAAACGACTTCGCATTTCTTGGTTCACCTTACGTAACCTCGTTTGGAAATAAGCTGATATTAATACGATTATAGGAATAACGATTAAACAGTACAATGCAATTTTGACGTTTAAACTAAACATAAATACAATAATCATTATTAGTGTAAATAGGTTTCTTAGGTTATTTGCCAGAAAATCGGTAAAAAACGAATTTAATGCTTCGGTATCGCTAACTACGTTTGTTATAATACGACCTGAAGGATTTTTATAAAAATATTTTAATGACAGACTTTGAATATGTCTGAATAAATCCATTCTAATATGCTTAATAATTTTTTGCCCTGTCAACTGAAGTAAAATACTTTGGTAATAGGTTAATCCAAACGTTATTATTACTATAAAAAAGTAGAAGCCGGATATTATCAATAACGTACCATATTCTGGATTTGGAACAGAGATGTGTTTGTCTATTGCCTCTTTCATTACTATTGGTTGCAAAAGATCGGCGGCAACAACTAGAATAACCAGAATAAATATTCCAAAAAGCGATTTTTTGTGATTTTTCCAGTAAGGTAAAAGAACTTTAAGGGTATCTTTAGAACTAAGCGCCATATTCTCCTCCTTCCTTTTTTTCGTCTTCCTCTTCGTTTCCCTCTTCTGTCAATATTGCTTCAATTAAAGTTGCTTTGACAGTTTCATCAACTATTGGAGCATTGTCGTCAATACCACCAGATTGAATACTCCAAAGTTTATTGTAAAATTCACTTGTTTTAAGTAAATGTTGATGAGTACCTCTATCAATAATTCGACCTTCATCAAGTATTATGATTTCTTCTGAATGCATTACGGCACTTAAGCGATGAGAGATTATTATGTTTGTTTTATTTTTTTCGCCTTGTCGTAAATTTTGTAAAATCAAACGTTCATTATTTGTATCTACTGCACTTAACGAATCATCTAGAATATTTATCGGCGAATCTTTATATATAGCTCGGGCAATCGCAACTCTTTGCTTTTGTCCTCCGGAAAGCCTTACACCTCTTTCGCCTATTTCAGTTTTGTACATATCTTTTAATTTTAATATATCTTCGTGAACAACCGATGCTTTTGCTGAAATCTCTACTTTGTCTTTATCAAGCTTATCTTCGGCAAATGCAATATTTGCATCGATGGTTGTTGAAAATAAAAATCCATTTTGAGGTACAAATGCTATTGATTGTCGTAAATCTTTTAAATAATAATTATGCACATCAACGCCATCAACAAACACCGTCTCAAGTGGTGGATCATAAATTCTCATCAGTAAGTTTGCAAGTGAAGTTTTTCCTGAACCAATTGTACCTATAATGCCTAAGGTTTGTCCTTTATTTATCTTAAATGAAATATCAGTTAGAACATTCTTATTCGTTCCAGGATACCTGAAAGAAAGATTTTTGACCTCAATACTGCCATTAATAGCAGCTTGATTTGATGCCGTTTCTCTATCTGAAACAGCTAATGGAGCATCAAGGAGTATTGCAAGTCGAGATAGTGAGGCTGATCCTCTTTGAAACGTATTGAGAGTATTCCCGAGTTGCTCTAAAGGTTGTCTTAGCAAAATTAAATATAATAAGAAAGAGACAAAATCACCAAGACTAATTGTCTTAATAATTGTCAAATATCCTCCATAAGCAATTACCATAATAAAACCGATAGAAACCGTAAAAGGTATTATTGCTGAGAAAATAGCAGATAGTTTAACTTGTTTCATCCGTTCGCGAACAATATCGTCAATTCTTTCTCCAAATCGATTTATAACAACCTCTTCGTTTCCAAAAGCTTTCACTGTTCTTATTCCGCTTACAATTTCTTCAACCGACTGCGACATTCCACCTAAAGTTTCTTGTACTTTAGCCGATTGTCTTTTAATTTTTGGACTATAATATCGAACAATGAAAGGTATTGCTAGCATTGGTCCAAATCCAGCTAAAGCAAGGCTCCAATTAATGTGTATAAACATTACATAGAGAGCTCCCGAAATCATGAAAACACTACTAATAGCAGTGTTAAGACCCATTGATGCCAGCTGTTGAACAACTTGAACATCATTTAACGCATGCGATAATAAATCGCCCGTTGTATGTTCGTGATAATATGCTATTGGTAGTGTTTCCCATTTCTTAAAAAGCTTATCGCGTACTTTATAATTCAGCATTCGACCATGTTTTGCTGAAATAAGGCGACCTATCCAACCGAGAGTTACTCGTACAATACCAACAGCTAAAACAAGCAATCCAAAATACATTGCTAAATGTAAGGTAAGCTTTCCGCTAGAAATGGTATTCGTAAACTTGGCTATTATTCGAGGAATTGTTGATGCTAATGTACTTGAAATGGCAATACTTAAAATACATATTATATATTGAATTGGATGTTCGGCAACATGTTCCCAAACTAAATACCATCCAGATCTCCCTATTTCATTTTTTTTCTCCACTTGTTTTTTTTCGCTCATTCTTACTTTATAATTGAATCTTTAAGATATGCAAACTTACGATGCCCTAGAAGTTTACGAAATACCTTTATTATGGTAATATTATACCGTAAAGAAGGTAGACTTCTATTTTATCGTAGAAATAGACCTTTCATATTTAAATGAGAGTTTATTCTCTTCTTTGAAAATTCAGTTATTCCAATCAGGGGTTAGTACTAAATAGCCATTTTACAGTTATGATAACGTTGGATATTTCCAAGGAGTAAGTTTATCGCCCTCAAAATCGCCCGTTTTAATTCGTAAGACATCAGAACCATGAAAACTTGAACCCGGACCACTTGTTAAATCGAGAACCGTTATTCCTCGGCTAATATATATATCAGTTGCTTTGTCAACCAATTCCCAATGAAAATCGGCAGTAGGAGTGCGATAGCCTTCAAGAGGAGTTCCTACCTGAGCACGAAATTTGCTGAATTTCGCAACAACTCCTTTTGATGTCAAATACTCGATTCCTTCGATGGTTGACGATTTGGGCTCAAGTCCACCAATTATTTGTGCATGAACGTTATTTTTACCAAAAACATCTACTGCAGCTTCAAGGGAATCAATCCAATGTTGCCATCCACCATTTCGTTTGTCTTTCCCTGGACATATATGAGCAAACAAATTTTTATCCCAAACCTCAAGGTTATGAGAAATGCGTGAAAACCCAGCTTCTTTATATTTTGCTAAAATAGATAAATCGGATGGAGCTCCGATAATTGCAGTTCCGTAAAAGTCGGAATATGTCTTTCGTATTTCTTCTGCCACATCAATATAATATTCCAGTTCTCTTCGTTCAGGTACAAAACCACCGGATATTCGAAAATGGTTTCCTACTCCTGCTTTACGTGCTAAATCGTATGCTTCGGCTACAATCTTTGGATTTAATAGAGAGTTGTCTTTTCTTCCATATCTATCCTCGTATTTATCTGCATTTTCACCTCTAATATTAATGGTGCAAAAAAGAC
>Ga0265338_10004035_pt1 | contig 20152 bp, 17 predicted proteins | sample 42126metaG_FD_193579 | JGI IMG/M metagenome (GOLD analysis project Ga0265338, IMG submission 193579) | Rhizosphere microbial communities from Carex aquatilis grown in University of Washington, Seatle, WA, United States - 4-21-26 metaG | ecosystem: Host-associated > Plants > Roots > Rhizosphere...
AAAGCCATGAACCTGGCGTTGCGCAAGCCGATGACGCTGATGGAGTTCCTCGCCTGGGAGGAAAATCAGCCGGCACGCTTCGAGTTTGATGGCTTTCAGCCGGTCGCCATGACCGGAGGCACTGTCGCGCACAACCGCATCATGCGCCGGTTGCATCGTGCGTTGGAGGGCAGGCTCGAGGGCCAAGCTTGCGAGCCGTTCGGGCCGGACGTGAAGATCCTTGTCGATGGCAGGGCGCGCTACCCCGACGCGGTCGTGAGTTGTACGCCGCAGAGCGACCGCTCACAGGTCGTCGAAAATCCCGTCGTCGTCTTCGAGATATTGAGCGAGAGTACGTCGCGCACGGACCGAATCGAGAAGGTCCGCGAGTACCAAGCCACACAATCGATTCTGCGCTACGTCATTCTTGAACAGGACAGCATCGGTGCGACTGTTTTCGAGCGGCGGGATGGGAGCTGGATAGCAGCGACGCTGACCGACGGCGATCATCTCGTTATGCCGGAGATTGGCGTCGATCTCCCGCTCGCGGAACTCTACGCCGATCCGCGCCGTTCGACCTCGGAACCCATCGCGATACTGGGTTGAATGGGATAATTTGGCCGGGACCGGTCACTACCACCAGACAGCTTCATTCCGCCAGCGCCGACACCTCCCGCCGCGCGACAACGCGAGGCGCGGTTTCACTGATCCCGAACACCAACGCGGCCAATACAATCTGCGCCCCGACTGCGAGCCATAGCGCGGAGGCGAGGCCGAAGTGGTCGGCGACGATGCCGCCAACGACCGGCATCACCGCGGTGCCCATCATCACCGCGAAGAAATTTGTCATGCCCAGCGCCGCGCCGCGTAGCTCCCGCGGGGCTTGCTCGCTGACGCAGGTTGCTATGACGATGGGGCTCAGGCCAAAGCCGAAGAATCCGCTCGCCCCGGCCAGCAAACGCATGCCGCCGAGGTCGAACCCGCCGGCGATATACAGCGCCAGCGACACAGCGCAGAGGCAGGCGCTGAGGACGATGACCGGCCGCCGTCCCAGGTAATCCGAGGCGAACGGCAGCAGGAGCTGCCCGGCCGTTCCAACCAGTCCCCAGGTGGAGACGACGGTGCCGGCCTCGACCAGGCTGAACCCACGCACCTTGGTCAGGAACAATACGTTGTAGCCGATCGAGAGCTGCAGCCAGGCCAGCGTGGCGCAGCCCATCAGCGTGACGAGCAAGACCGAGCGGACGCGCAACAGCCCGAGCGTCATGCGCCAGTCGACCTTGGTACGGGCCGTGTGCGTCGCCGGCTCCCGCATCACGGCGAACAGGGCGACGAATACGACGGCGGTCACGAGGCCGATGATGGGGAACACCCACCGCCAGCCCAGATATGCCGTCAATGTGGTGATGATCAGCGCCCCCAGGCCGACGCCGAAAAAGCTGTAGCCGGCATTGTACAGCGCCTGATTGAAGCCGCGCCGCTGCGGTGCGGCTTCCTCGCTGATGGTTGCCTGGCCGACCGACCAGCCGATGCCGTCGCCGAGCCCCAACAGGTCGCGCACGATGAACATCGACAGGAAGTTCCAGGTGGCTCCCATTGCCGCGGTCGCCAGGGCGGTGAAGGCGACGGCCGGCAATAGGATCGCGCGGCGGCCGCGGTTGTCGGACAGCCAGCCGCCGATCCAACTGCTGAACGCCCAACTGATCGAGGTGCCGGAGATCAGCAGCCCGGCCTGCCAGAGTTGCATGTGGAACTCGGGCACGATGATGGGAAAGATGAACCCGATGCCCACCCGGTTGAGCCCGATGCATCCCCAGAACAGGACGAGCAGTACCATGATGTAAAGTTCATAGCGGGCCGGTCTGCGGCTCGGCATTGGCGGATTCCCCCGGCGTTTCCGGTTCGATTTTTGCCCGATCCGAACGCATCGGCAATGCCGCGGGCGGCGCGGCTTGCTTGCCCAGGTGCAAGTCTGGCTGGTCGAGCAGGCGCGCGGTGCGTGGCACGGGCCGGCCGGTGAACGCGGCAGACGTGTTGGCGCCGCCGGCCACCTGCGGAGAAAACGGTGCGGTCGTACCGGACGATGCGACCATGCTGCCAGACCGTGGTGCGGCCGGCCAGACCGAACGGGGAAGGGGGAATGGGGCGAGCAACGGGACTCGAACCCGTGGCATCCAGGACCACAACCTGGCGCTCTACCAGCTGAGCTATGCCCGCCATCGAGAGGGCGCGCTTTAGGACCTCCGGACGACGCAAGTCAACTCGGGCGGGAGCAGGGATGCGTGCGGCGCGGGTGTGGGAAGCGGCGAAGGGTGGGCTGAGCTTTGGCAGGATCGTGCGGGGGGACGCGATTACGTGTGGACCGCACGGTAGGCGTTGGGAACCGCTTGGGGGCCGGTGCCGCCGCAAGGCAGGAAATGTCTCACAAACGGCAGGGAAGGATCAGGAAGCGTTCACAAAGAAGCAGCATTATTGGCGCGGCGCAGGGCAGGAGCGGGGGATGGCAGGAGAGCTTGGTGAACCTTGCCTGTCCTTCCTTCAGCTTTGTGAGACATTTCCTTGCTTCGGCCGCAAGCGCCCCCGCCGATTGTTGCGTTCGACCCAGCCCTCACCCCTTCATCTCCCGCATCACCGGCACCCAACGGTCGAGGATCGGCACGATCTCGTCGTGCTGGGCCGCGGGCAGGCTGATCACCACCCGGGCGACGCCGAGTTCACGGTCGTGCCGCAGCCGCTCCAGGTCCTCCGGCACGCGGAACAGGGTGACCGGCAGGTCGGCAGGATCGCGCCCGGCCGCACGCGCCATCGCGTGGAACTGCGGCAGGAAGTCGGTCACATCGCCATATTCCGGCCGGCCTGAGTGCGGGATCCAGCCATTGCCATAGCGCACCGCGCGCCGCGCCGCGTGCGGCCAGGCGCCACCGACGATCACCGGCGGATGTGGCTTCTGCACCGGCTTCGGCCACATCTGCATTGGCGCGAAGTTGACCATTTCGCCGTGATACTCGGCGGTGTCGTTGGTCCAGATCGCTTTCATCGCCTCGATGCGCTCGCGTGACAGCTTGTGGCGGGTGGTGAAGTCGGTGCCGTGGTGTTCCATCTCCTCGCGGTTCCAGCCGTTGCCGACACCGAACAGGAAGCGCCCGTTGGAGATCTGGTCGATCGAGGACACCATCTTGGCGGTGTGGATCGGATCGCGCTGGTTGATCAGGCAGACGCCGGTCCCGACCTTCAGCGTGGTGGTGGCGACCGCCGCTGCGGTGAGTACGAGGAACGGGTCCATGATGTCGTAATACGGCCGCGGGATGTCGCCCCCGCCGAGAAACGGTGTGCTGCGGGTGACCGGGATGTGCGAATGCTCCGGCACCCATAAGGATTCGAAGCCACGCTCCTCCAGCAACCGGCCCAAGGCGCCCGGCGCCATCGAATCCGCGGTGAAGAACATTGCCGCACCGAACAACATGCCTTTTTGCTCCACATGTAGTTTACCAAAACGATGGCCAACATAGACTGATGGTAGTTTAGCAAAGCGATGCCAGACATAGACCGATGGCGGTTTGGCCTATGATCCCCGTGATCGCGACCCCCGGGTCAACTGCCGGGGGGGGGCAGGCTTCGGCCGGCATCCACGGCTCTGCCGAACGAAACAAGGCAGGTCGTGGATGACGGGCCTTCGCCGGCCATGACGTATTGGTTCGTGGGTTTCAGCGCAACGTCCGGAAGAAGGCCCGCACCTCATTCACAAACAGCTCCGGTTGCTCGAAGGCGGCAAAGTGGCCACCTTTCGGCATCTCGTTCCAGTGACGGATGTTGGTATAGCGGCCCTCCATCCAGCGCCGTACTGGCGTGACAATCTCCTTGGGAAACACCGCTACACCGGTTGGCACATCGACCTGCCGGACGACCCGGCGCCCGGGTCCGAAGCTTTCCCAGTACAATCGCGCCGACGATGCCGCGGATGCGGTGACCCAATAGAGCATGACATTGTCGAGCAATTCATCGCGGCCGAGGATGTTCTCCGGGTGCCCATCGCAATCGGTCCACGCCCAGAACTTTTCCAGAATCCACGCCGCCTGCCCAGCCGGCGAATCGGTCAGCGCGTAGCCGACGGTCTGCGGCCGAGTCGACTGCTGTTTCGAGTAGCCAGAATCCCAGTCCGCGTAATGCTTGATCCCCTTGAGTGCCCGCGCCTCTTCCGGCGTCGGCTCTCCCTCCAGCTTCGGCGCACTGCCGATGGCCAGCGTGATATGGATGCCCGCACAATGCAGCGGGTCCAGTGCGCCGATCGACGTGGTCACCGCCGATCCCCAGTCGCCGCCCTGTGCGCCATAGCGGGGGTAACCGAGGCGATCCATCAGCACCGTCCAGGCGGCCGCGATACGGTCCACGCCCCAGCCGGTGGCCGTCGGCTTGGCGGAGAAACCGAAGCCGGGCAACGACGGACAGACCACGTGAAACGCGTCGCCGGCGCTGCCGCCGTAAGCGGTGGGGTTGGTCAGCGGCTCGATCACCTTGTGGAACTCGACCAGGGAGCCGGGCCAGCCATGGGTGATGATCAGCGGCATGGCGTCGGCGTGCGGCGAGCGGATGTGCACGAAATGAATGTCGAGGCCGTCGATCGGCGTGGTGAACTGCGGGAACCGATTGAGCAACGCTTCGCGCGCGCGCCAGTCGTAATCCTCGGCCCAGTAGCGGCAGATTTCCTTGATCCACGCCAGCGGTGCGCCCTGGCTCCAATCGTCCACCAGTTCCGCTTCCGGCCATCGCGTGTTGCGCAACCTCGATTTCAGGTCGTCGAGCATTGCATCGCCGACGGCAATGCGAAATGGCCTGATGGTGTCGGTCATGAGCAGCGTTCCCCTGCATGTCGACGATGGTGCCGAAGCGACGGCGGGTACTCTACACCACCACCCGGTTGCCGGTATGCTAGCGGAGTCAGGCAGGGAGGTGGCGATGGCGGCGATGTGGCCAGCGGGCGCGGCATATATCAACGGACGGTTCATGCCGGTGGGCGAGGCGGCGATCCCGGTCACCGAATGGGGCTATCGCCGCTCCGACGTCACCTATGACGTGGTCAGCGTGTGGGACGGGGCGTTCTTCCGCCTCGATCACCACCTGCGGCGGTTCCGCGCTTCGATGGAGTATTTCCGGCTGATCCCGCCGGAGAGCGACGCCGACATCCGCGCAGTGCTGCACGACCTGGTGCGCCGCACCGGGCTGCGCGAGGCGTATGTCGCGATGGACTGCCTGCGCGGCTCGGCACCGGCCAACCTGCGCCGCCATCCGGTCAACGCGCAGCCGTACTTGCTGGCGTACGCGATCCCCTATGTCTGGCTGGTGCCGCAGGAGATCCGTGACCACGGCATGCACCTGATCGTCGCGTCCACGCCGCGCATCCCGGAAGTCTGCATCAACCCGCGCGCCAAGAACTTCCATTGGGCGGACATGACCCGCGCGATGTTCGAAGCCGAGGACAAGGGGGCGCATAACCCGGTGTTGCTCGACATGGATGGCAATTTGACGGAAGGCCCCGGCTTCAATGTCTTCGCCGTCACCGACGGCGTGGTGGCGACGCCGGATCGCGGCGTGCTGGAGGGCATCACCCGCGGCGCGGTGATCGAGTTGTGCGAGAAGCTCGGTATGACTTGTGAAGTGCGCACGGTGCCGCTGGAGGAATTGCGCGGGGCCGATGAGATTTTCATTTCCTCCACTGCGGGCGGGGTGATCGGCGTGACCAGGTTGGACGGGCGCATCCTGTCGAATGATCGTCCCGGCCCGGTGACCGCGCGGCTGGTCGACGCGTATTGGCGGTTCCGGAGGGACGGCTGGTGCAACGAGCCCATCGACTATGATATGGCGGTAGCCGCCGAATAGAAACGGCGCGACGCCTTCGCCTCCCCGTCAGTGCGCCGGCGTATCGCCCCGACGGAATGAATCCGCGTCGCGGGATGATTTCTCATGCGTAGCGACCTTGCGCGGGGTCGAATATGTCTTTACTCAATCGTCACGGACTTGGACCGCAAGGCTCCGGTCAACCAATAATTCATGGGGCGGGGTATCGAATATGAGACATGATCTTCTGGCGGGCGTTTCACTGCTGGCGATTTTCGTGGCCGCGACCGATGCCAGCGCCGCACCGACATTCGCGTACACCGGCGCGATCCAGACCTATGTCGTGCCGGTGACCGGCGAATACGACATCATCGCCGCCGGAGGGCAGGGCGGTGGCGGCTTTTCTGGCGTCGTCCCCGGGCTCGGCGCCCTGATTGAAGGCGATGTCATGTTGACTGCGGGCACGTCGCTGTCGATCGTGGTCGGTGGAGCCGGAATTTCCGGGCACGGCAGCATAACGGGGGGCAGCGGCGGTGGTGGCAGCTTTGTCTTCTCGAGCAGCCAACTCCTGGCGGTCGCGGGCGGCGGCGGCGCCGCCGCCATTTCGCTAGGCAGCGGGTCCCCCGGCCTGAGCGGCCTCGGCGGATCGGGCCAGGGTGGCGCCGGCGGGACCAGTCCGGTCGCGAATGGCGGCGGTGGTGGCGGATGGCTCGGCAACGGCGCGGCGGGCAACGGTTCGGATTCCGGCGGCGGTGGCTTCGGACCGACGACGTTCGCCGGCGGCGCCGGTTACCCGAACGGACCATTTACCAGTCCCAACGGTGCGTTCGGTGGCGGCGGCGGTGCAGGAGAGAATGGCGGCGGCGGCGGCGGTGGGTATTCGGGCGGTAATGGCGGCAATGGTGTCGGCGGGGCCTACACCGGTGGTGGCGGCGGCGGATCCTTTTTGGCGCCCGCGTTCTACAACACGACGCTGACCACCGGCGGCGCCACTGCCGGCGGCGACGGCTATATCGACATCACTCTGGTCCCCACCACGGTCGATGCTCCGGAACCGGCCTCGGCACTGCTGCTCACGGCTGGACTGGGCGGGCTCGGGCTGCTCCGGCGCCCGCGTCCCTAAGCGCGGTCAGGCTTGACCAAGCGGAGGCGGGGGCGCTGGTACCACAGCAAGCCGGTACCAAATACCGCGCTTGCGCGCTATCCCCGCCAACGACTCGCCTCGGGTCCGGGTCTCGCGGAACGGCGGTCTCTGCCACGCATCGCGGTTACGAAGGTTCCTTCTTTGTGAAGCCTTCCTAGCCTTCCCTGACCTTTGTGAGACATTTGCAAGATTGCAACGGCCCCAGCCCTGCCGAAGGAGCCCGATGACGGCGCCGCCATAAGCCCCGGACCTACGCCACACTCCGATAAGCCGCCGCCGCGTCTTGCAAAATCATGTCGGCAGCCTTCTCGCCTATCATGATCGACGGAGCGTTGGTGTTGCCGGCGGGCACCGTCGGCATGATCGCCGCATCGGCGACGCGTAGCCGGCCGACACCGTGCACCCGCAGTCGCGCATCGACCACCGTGTCGCCCTCGGGTCCCATCCGGCAGGTGCCGACCGGATGCAGGTTGGAGCTGGCGGTTTGCCGGATGTTCGCCTCGAATTCGGCGTCGCTGTTCACCGAGGGGCCAGGCACCAGTTCCTCCGCGACATAGGGGGCCAGCGCAGGCTGCTGGGTGAACTTGCGGGCCAGCCGCATGCCCGCAGTTAGCGCCTGGAGATCGTACGGCGTTTGCAGGAAATTGAACTTGATCGCCGGTGGCGCGAGCGGGTCCGGGCTCTTGATCAACACGGTGCCGCGCGCATCAGGACGCAGGTGCACCGCGCTCAGGCTGAAACCGGGAAACGGATGCGGGATCGCGCCGGTGCGGTCGCGCGAGGCGTAGCTGAACGGGGAGAAATTGAACTGCAGGTCGGGCCGTTCCAGCCGGTTATCGCTGCGCGCGAAGGCCCCCGCGGTGACACCGTTGACAGCCAGCGGACCAGACTTGAACAGCACGTATCGCGCCATCGCGATCGCCCGGCGCGGCAGGCTGTTGGCAAGCTCGTTCAGCGTCAGCGGCCGGGTGCAGCGATACGCCAGGCGAACGAAGAAATGATCCTGCAGATGCCGGCCTACCGCGGGCAGGTCGCGCACCACCTCGATGCCCATCTCCTGCAACAACGCGCCTGGTCCGATGCCCGACAGTTGCAGCAGCTGCGGCGAGTTGAATACGCCGCCGCAGACGATGATTTCTCCCCGGGCACGCGCCGTGTGTTCTGCGCCGTTGCTGACGTAGGTGACGCCGGTGGCATTGCCGCCCTCGATCACGATGCGCGTGGCGTGTGCGTTGGGCTGCACCACGAGATTCGGCCGGCCACGCGCCGGACGCAGATAGGCCGTGGCGGTGCTCCAGCGACGGCTGAGGCCGGTCGTGCTCTGGAAGTAGCCCGCACCCTCCTGCTGCGCGCCGTTGAAGTCATCGTTCGCCGGCAGGCCGGTCTGGATCGCCGCCTCGACCAGGCGGTCGGCCAGTTCGTAACGCAGCCTCTGGTCGGACACGCGCAACGGGCCGCCGACGCCGTGGAATTCGTTCGGGCCGCGCTCCTGGTGTTCCGCTTTCTTGAAGTAGGGCAGCACGGAATCGTAGTCCCAGCCAGCGCAGCCACGCTGGCGCCATTCGTCGTAGTCGGCCGCGTTGCCGCGCATGTAGACCATGCCGTTGATCGAGCTGGTGCCGCCCAGCACCTTGCCGCGCGGCTGGTACAGCGCTCGGCCGTCGAGTTTTTCCTCCGGCTCGCTTTCATACATCCAGTTCACTTGCGGATTGGCGAACAGCTTGTAGAATCCCATCGGGATGTGGATCCACGGATTGGTGTCGCGGCCGCCGGCTTCCAACAGCAGCACGCGATAGCGGCCGGACTCGCTGAGCCGCGCTGCGACGGCGCACCCGGCCGAGCCGGCGCCGGTCACGATGTAGTCGAACTCTTCCCCGCTGGCGGCCATCGTTTCCCCCCTGGTGTTGCTTTTTGGTGCGGCTGCTATCCTCGCCAATCCGCCGCGTGCCGTCGAGACGGGCGGGAAGGTTCTGGGGAGGATGACCGATGCGCGACTATCGCTATGACCACGTGCACCTGCGCAGCGCCGATCCCGATGCGATGGGACGGTTCTTCGAAACCATGTTCGGCGCCGAGGTGAAGCGCGACATCTACCCGCCCGGCACGCTGTATCCGGGGCAGATGCGGGTGTCGATGAAGGTGGGCGGGCAGAAGGTGCTGGTCGCGCCGGCGCATCCGCACGATGCGACCGCGGACGCGCCGCAGTTTCCGTATTACGGCGTGGAGCATATCGGGCTGACGGTGGATGACGTCGATGCGGCGTGCGAGGAGTTGCGGGCGAAGGGCGCCGAGATCGCGATCGGTCCTCTGACGCGCAGCCCCGGGCTGCGCCTGGCGTTCGTGCGAGGACCGGAAGGCGTGATGGTGGAGTTGGTGCAGTCGCCGTAAAAACCTCTCCCACCTGCGGCGGGAGAGGTCGATGGTGCGCAGCACCGAGGGTGAGGGCGATCGAGCCGCACCGTAGCAGGTAGAGCGAGGTGACCCGATCACCCTCACCCTCGCCGCTGACGCGTCTCGACCTCTCCCGCGCAGCGGGAGAGGTTACTCGGCGTGGAACCGGTTCCCCGCAGTTGTCGCCGCGACCACCCCGGTGCGAATTACGAAATCGGAAAACCGTTCGCCCCAGCGCCGATCCGTCGCGTAAGCGGCAAACAGCGGCGCCAGCGCGGCGAGGATCGCATCATGGCCGATCTGCTTGCGATACAGCTTGGACAGCCGCGTCCCGTCGAATGCTCCGCCGAGATACAAATTGTACAGCCCCGGCCCAGTCCCGACCAATCCGATCTCTGCCAGATACGGCCGAGCGCAGCCATTCGGGCAGCCCGTCATCCGGATCATGATCTCGTCGTCGCGCAGCCCGCAGCGTTCGTATTCCGCCTCCAGCGCGGTGATCAGCTCCGGCAGGTAGCGTTCGCTTTCCGCCAGCGCCAACCCGCAGGTCGGCAGCGCGACGCAAGCCATGGCATTGCGGCGCAGCACCCCCGGCTCGGTCAGTCCGTGCTGCCGCAGTAGCGTGTCGATCGCTGCCTTCCGATCGGTGACGACATCGGCAATGACGAGGTTCTGGTTTGGCGTCAGGATGAACCGCCCGTCATGCAATTCGGCAATCGCGCGCAACCCTTGCAACATCTCACCCTGGACGCGGCCATTCTCGACAAACAGAAAAAAGTGCCAGCGCCCGTCGTCGCCTTCCACCCAGCCCAACGGATCGCCGGACCGCGCGAACGCGAAATCCCGGGCCGGAGCCAGCGCATAACCCAACCGCGTTGTCAGTTCGGCGCGGAATTTCTCCAGCCCATGCGTCTCGATGGTGTATTTCAACCGCGCATGCTTGCGGTCGGACCGGTTGCCCCAATCGCGCTGAATGGTCACGACCTTCTCGCACACGTCGACGACCTGTTCCGGCGTGCAGAAACCGATGAGGTCGCCGGTCCGGGGAAACGTGTCCGGCTCCCCATGCGTCATGCCCATGCCGCCGCCCACCGCGACATTGTAGCCGATGACTCGATCGCCTTCGACAATCGCGATCAGCCCGATCTCGTGCGCGAACGCATCCACGTCGTTCTGCGGCGGCACGGCGACGGCGATCTTGAATTTGCGGGGGAGATAGGTGCGGCCGAGGATCGGTTCGTCCTCCTGTTCGCCACCCACGACTTGCTCGTCGCCAATCCAGATCTCGTGCCAGGCGCGCGAATGCGGCAGCAGATGCATGCTGATCGCGCGGGCGGTCGCCAGCACCTGCGCGTGCACCGCCGGGTGCTGCGGCACCACCGACGCGATCACGTTGCGGTTCACGTCGCCGCATGCGGCAATGGTGTCCAGCATCGCCGCGTTGATCGCCTGAATCGCCGGCCGCAGATTGCTCTTGATGATGCCGTGGAACTGGATGGTCTGCCGCGTGGTCAGCCGCAGCGTGCCGTTGCCGCGTTCGGCCGCCATGTCATGCATGGCAATCCACTGCGCCGGCGTCAGCACGCCACCTGGAACGCGCAGCCGAGCCATGAAGATGAACGCCTTCTCCAACTTCTTCTTGGCGCGTTCGAAGCGCAGGTCGCGGTCGTCCTGCTGGTAGATGCCGTGGAACTTGGTTAGTTGCTGGTCGTCCTCGGCGATCCCTCCGGTGATTTGCTCGCGCAGACCCTCCGAGATGGTGCCGCGCAAGAAGCGGCTCTCACCCTTGATCGTCTCGTTGCGTGACAGTTGTGCCATCAGTAGACGTCCCTGAGATAACGGCCGGCGCGCTGCATCTCCCGCAGATATGCGGCCGCGCCATCGGCATCGCGCCCTGACTGATCGGCGATGACTTGCAGCAGCATCGCGTGTACGTCCTTCGCCATCGCCTTCATGTCGCCGCACACATAGACCGCGGCGCCATCCTGCAACCACCCGAACAGCTCCTGCCGTGCCTCCCACATGCGATGCTGCACATAGATTTTCCCCCGCTGGTCGCGTGAGAACGCGAGGTCGATGCGGTTCAGCACGCCGGATTTCAGCCAGTCCTGCCATTCAAGCTGATACAGGAAATCGTTATTGAACCGCCTCGCGCCAAAGAACAGCCAGTTGCGTCCGCCGGCACTGGTAGCTTCGCGTTGCTGCATGAAGGCGCGGAACGGAGCGACGCCGGTGCCGGGACCGATCATGATGATCGGCGCCGCCGGATCGGCCGGCAGGCGGAAATGCGGGTTCGGCTTCAGATACACCGGCAACGTCTTGCCCACGCCGCGGTGCTCTGCGACGTCGATCGACGCAACACCGTTGCGCGCGCGGCCATGGCTTCCCCAACGCACCGCGCCGATCAGCAGATGCGCCTCCTCGCCGACCGCGGCGCGGCTGGAGGCCACCGAATAGAGCCGCGGCGGCAACGGCCGCAGCAGCCGGGTGAGCTGTTCCGCCGTCAACTTGTTCGGCGCCGCCTGCAACAGATCGACGAACTGCCGATCGTGCATGAATTCCGCTGCGCGCGCCGGGTCTTCTGCCAGCCCACGCAGCGTCGCATCACCGGTTAGTGTCGCGTACTCGGCAATCTGCGCCCGGGTCAGCGTGGTGATGTCGAAGCGTTCGGTCAGCGCGGTGTGCAGCGCCGCATCGCCGTCCTGTCCTGCCAGGCGCAGCACGTCCTCGACCAGGCGGGGATCGTTGCGCGGCACGAAGCCGAGCGAATCGCCAGGCTCATAGGCGATGCCCGAGCCGGCCAGCGATAGCTCGACATGGTAGGTCTCGATGTCGGAGCGCATGCTGTTGAGGTTGGTCTGCGCGGTGATCTCGGCGTCGAACGCACGCGTGCGATCCTCCGTGGCGCCCGGGCGAGCGAAATCGACATGGATCACCGCGGCGCCGGGTTCCTGCGCCGGGGCGATCTCACGCAGTGTGGTTTCGATCCAGCCCGACGCCGGCTTCTGAAAATCCAGGTCGCAGTCGATGCGCGGAGCGATCCGCGTGCCGCCCAGAGCTTCAAGCTGCGCGTCGATCTGCTTGCCGGTCTCGCAGAAGTTCACATAGGCGCGATCGCCCAATGCCAGCACTGCGAATCGCAACCCGGCGAGGCGCGGCGCATCCTGCCCCATCAGTGCTGCGAGAAAGCCTTCTGCGCGTTGTGGCGGATCGCCTTCGCCCCAGGTGCTGGCGATCACCAGCAGATTCTCGACCCCGGCGAGTTGTTCCGGAGCAGTATCCATCATGTCGACCATCTTCGCGGCGAAGCCGAGCCGTGCCGCGGTCTTGCGCGCAGCGCCGGCGAGCGCCTCGGCATTGCCCGACTCTGTCGCGTAGAGAATTGTGAGTTTCGCCTTGGCGGCGGGCGGTGCAGCCGGTGTCGCGGGCGCTTCCGTTGCAGCCTGAAACCCGGCGACGTAGCCGCTCAGCCACAGCCGTTGCTCCGCGGTGGCACTGCTGACCAGGCGGTGGATTTCGCTCAGTTGGTCCTCGGCAAACGGCGCCGTCGCCAAAGCGGTTGTACTGCTCATCATAGTTCTCCTGCGACGGCGTAGGACGTCGGCTGCAACGTCATCGGCGTCACGTGCTGCATGGGGGCAATCATGTCGCGCAGCGCCAGCACCGGGCCGACGACGATCAGCGTCGCTGCGTGCCGGTCGAGCAGCGCAGCCACGGCGCCGGCGGTGTGCAAGGTTGCCAACGTGACGACCTGGCGGGGCGTGGTGGCGTTGCTGACAAACGCAATCGCGTCGCTGGGCGCGCGGCCAGCCGCGATCAGCCGGGATGCGATCGCGTCTGCCTGGCGCAGCGCCATGTAGAACACCACTACGTCGGTGTGCGCCAACGCAGTGAAGTCGAGATCCGGTAATCCGCCATGTGAGTCGTGCCCGGTGGCGAACACCACGCTGCGTGCCAGCGTGCGATGGGTTAGCGGAATGCCGGCGCTCGCGGTGCCGCCGACACCGGCGGAAATGCCGGGCACGATGCGGAACGGCACGCCGGCGGCGGCAAGTGCCAGTGCTTCCTCGCCACCGCGGCCGAAGATCAGCGGATCGCCGCCTTTGAGCCGCACCACGCGATGGCCTTGCCGGGCCAGCGCGATCAGTTTCTGGTTGATCCGTAATTGATGGGTGCGTGCGCCGCCCGCTCGCTTGCCGACGCTGTGCAGGCGTGGCGTCGCGGCCAATGCCAGGATGTCAGGCGCCACCAAAGCGTCGTGCAGCACGACGTCTGCCGTATTGAGTGCATGCAGTGCGTAAAGCGACAGCAAACCTGGATCGCCTGGCCCGGCACCGACCAGCCATACCGAGCCAGGGGCAAAATCCGGGACGTGCAGTCGAGCAGCGGTGGCGAAGTTGGTGGGCACGTGTGAAACCTCGGCGTGGCGGCGGGGCGGGATGGCCGCGCTACCAAGGTTAGAGAATGCTTTTCTCCCGGCTAGGCAATACCCCCGGCAAAGAAAGATTTTTCTTCCAAGTCTGGCTATTATTCGGTGGAACGTTTTTCTTCAGCAGGATTGCGGCAGAGTAATTCTCGCCCCTGGGTGCCGTGCCACTGCTGGCCGCGACGATGCGGCGGCGTCGGACCGCTTCGATTGACTCGTGTTGGGGCATCTGCCTAGCCTCATGCCGAGGCAATAAATCACGATAATCGGTCCGCAAGGTACCCTGGGAGGGGATGATGACGTCGTTTCTCCGGCGCGCATTCGCTGTAGCCGCAATCGCCGTAGCCGCGTTCTGCACGCAACCGTCGCTCGCCACCGCCGATACGATCAAGATCGGCTACATCGATCCGTTCTCCGGCGCATTCGCGCAGGGCGGCGACGCGAGCCTGAAGATGTTCCAGTTCATCGTTGACTACATCAACGACAAGGGTGGCGCGCTCGGGCGAAAGTTCGAATTGGTCACCTTCGACGACAAGTTGCAGCCGGCCGAGGCATTGATCGCCCTGAAAAGCGTCACCGACCAGAACCTGCCGTTCGTCATGTCGTGTGTCGGTTCGAATGTCGGCTCGGCGTTGATCGATGCGGTGACCAAGCACAACACGCGCAATCCGGACAATCGCCTGTTGCTGCTGAATTGCGGCCAGCTTGCCACGGAACTGACCAACGAACAGTGCAGCTTCTGGCATTTCCGCTTCATCGGCAGCGTGGAGATGCGTGCCGTGGCGCGGATCAAGTCGCTGCCGCAATCGGTGAAGCAGGTGTACCTGATCAACCAGGACTACCTGTTCGGCCAGTCGATCGAGAAGGATACCAAGCGGTTCCTGGCGCAATACCGTCCCGATATCAAGATCGTCGCCGACGAGTTCATACCGCTGATGCAGATCAAGGACTTCGCGCCATACATTACCAAGATCAAGGCGTCGGGCGCGCAGTCTCTGGTGACCGGCAATTACGGGCCTGACCTCAACCTGCTGATCAAGGCCGGCGTCGATGCCGGTCTCGACATCCGCTACGACGCCTACCTGGCGCAGGTGATCGGCGCCGCCACCGCGATCGGTGCCGCCGGTGACGGCCGCCTGACCTCGGTCATGGAAGACCACGAGAACGTCCCGGTGGAGGAACACAACGCTTCGGCCGAGGAGTTCTTCAAGCGCTGGCGTGCCACGCACGATTTTGCCTTCATCGCGATCCCCAGCGTGACCCAGTTCGAGATGCTGGTGCGCGCGATCAACCAGGCCGGCTCGACGGATGCAATGAAGGTCGCACTGGCACTGGAGGGCATGGAACAGAAGGACATGTTCGGCGCCACCAACATCATGCGCAAGGATGACCATCAGCTACTGATGCCGTACTACGAGGCGATGTTCACCAAGGGAGTGAAGTACGACGTCGAGAAGACCGGCCTGGGCTGGAAGACCGAGTTCAAGACGACGGTGGCCGATGAGACGCTACCGACCACGTGCAAGATGAAGCGGCCGTCTTCGTAGTTGGACGTAGTTGTGAGTGATGGGTCAAGCCGCATGTCGGTGACATTTTCTCCCCCTCCCCTTGAGGGCTTGGGCCGCGAAGCGGACCAAGGCTGGGGGAGGGGTACGTGCATCCGACTGTTCCGGACGTACGCACCCCTCCCCCCAACCTTGGTCCGCTTCGCGGCCCAAGCCCTCAAGGGGAGGGGGAGGCTGCTTTGACCATGGCCCGCGGTTGACGTCATGCAGATCGGCCTGATCTCCCTGCTCGACGGGCTGGTCTATGGCATGCTGCTGTTCATGCTGGCGAGCGGCCTGACACTGATCCTCAGCATGATGGGCGTGCTGAACTTCGCACACGCCAGCATCTACATGCTCGGCGCGTATTTCGCTTACCAGATCGGCCGCTGGGTCGGTTTCTGGCCGGCGTTCGTGCTCGCCCCCGTGTTGTGCGGCCTGATCGGCGCCGCCATCGAGGTCTGGGGGCTGCGGCGCGTGCACCACAACGGTCACATCGCCGAACTGCTGTTCACCTTCGGCCTGGTGTTCATCATCGGCCGGGCTGTGCAAATGGCCTGGGGCATGCTGCCGATGCCGTATCGGGTGCCAGCGGGGCTCGACTTCCCGTTGTTCAGTCTCTACGGCGAGAACTTCCCCGCGTATCGCGGCTTCATGCTGCTGGTATCGGCCGGCATGCTGTGTGCCACCTGGCTGCTGCTGAAGAAGACTCGGATTGGCCTGATCATCCAGGCGTCGCTGACCCATCCCGGCATGGTCAGCGCGCTCGGCCACAACGTGCCGCGCGTGTTCACCATCGTGTTCGCGGGCGGTTCGTTCCTTGCAGGGCTCGCCGGGGTGATTGCGGGGAATTACCTCACCACCGAATCGGGTATGGCCGACGCGATGGGACCGATCGTGTTCGTTGTCGTGATCTTCGGCGGACTTGGATCGCTCGCCGGCTGCTTCATCGCTTCGATCCTGATGGGGATGGTGCAGACGTTCTCCGTGGTGATCGACTACTCGTTCGCCGATCTCGTCAAGCCACTCGGGATCACACTGACCGCCAACAACCTGCTGGGCGAAATCCTGACCATCCCGGTATCGCGGATCGGGCCGCTGGTGCCGTACGCGCTGCTGATCCTGATCCTGCTGTTCCGTCCGCGCGGCCTGCTTGGGACCCGCGAGACATGAGCGAGAAACTTACCTCGCCCGCGAGGGCGGGAGAGGTCGAGACGCGCAGCGTCGAGGGTGAGGGTGATCGGGTCGGCACGTATGCAAAAATGCTGCGTGCCGACCCGATCACCCTCACCCGCCGCTACGCGGCGACCTCTCCCGCGCGTCGCGCGGGAGAGGTTTTGCTTCCGTGGCTTCTCGCGCTGGCCGTTGCCGTCGTGCTGCCCTGGCTGTTCTACGACTTCCATCACGCGCGTCATTCCGGCTTCGCGCTGTCGATGTTCAGCCAGATGGGCATGATGATCATCTTCGCCCTCTCGTTCAACATGCTGATGGGGCAGGCCGGGCTGCTGTCATTCTGCCATTCGGTGCTGTTCGGGTTTGGCGGCTACAGCACTGTGCATTTCCTCGATTCCGCCGGCGCCGGCAACCTGCCCGTGCCGATGGAGCTGATGCCATTGCTCGCCGGTTTCAGCGGTCTGGGCCTGGCGATTGCGGTCGGCTATGTCGCTTCCAAGCAGCGCTCCACCGCGTTCGCGATGATCACGCTTGGCATCGTGCAATTGGTTACCACCGCCGCGACGATGTTCCACCACTTCTTCGGCGGCGAAGGCGGCATCAAGACCGACCGCGAAATCGGCATCAGCCTGTTCGGCTTGGAATATGCCAAGTCGATCGAGGTGTACTATCTGATCGTCGCCTGGATGATGATCGCGGCTATCGCCATGTATTACCACACCGGCACGCCGCTCGGCCGCATGGCGAATGCCTGTCGCGACAATCACGAGCGGGCGCAGTTTGTCGGTTACGACCCGCGCATGGTGCGCTTCCTGCAATTCGCTCTGTCCGGCTTCTTCGCTGGTATCGGCGGCGGGCTGTTCGCCATCACCTACGAGATCGTCACCTTTGATGCGGTCGCCGCGCCGCTCGCCGCCAATGCGCTGCTGATGGCCTATATCGGCGGGGCCACCACCTTTGTCGGCCCGGTGCTTGGCGCCGTGCTGATCACCGCAATGCAAAGCGGCGTCAGCCTGATGTCGAACTCCTGGCTGATCTACGTCGGCGTGCTGTTCATCGCGATGGTGACCTTCGCGCCGGCGGGACTGACCGGCATCGTCCTGGCCCACGCACCGATCGCGCGGGCCGGCATGCTGCGTCGGCTGTTAGTGCCGTATCTGCGCATGGTGGTGCCGGCATTGCTGGTATTGCTCGGCTTCGTCGGCCTGGTGGAGCTGTCGTCTTTCCTGACGATCGGCGCGGCGCAAGGCAAGCAGCTCGCGCTGTTCGGGCATTCGCTCGCCATCACCAGCACAACGCCCTGGCTGGTATCGTTGATCTGCCTGGGCGGCGGCGGCTATTGGCTATCGCGCGAAGCCACCCGCTTCCGCTCGGTGTGGGACGATTTGTCCGCTGGCCTGCGAACCGCCAGTGCAGCCCGATGACCGCGCCGCCCGTCACGCTGCGCAATGTTCACAAAAGCTTCGGCCCGATCGAGATCATTCGCGGTGTCAGCATGGATGTTGCCGCGGGGGAGCGCCACGCTCTGATCGGTCCCAATGGCGCCGGCAAGACGACGCTGTTCAACCTGATCAGCGGTCGCTTTCCGATCACCTCCGGCGAGATCCGCGTTGGCGAGAACCGCATCGATGGCTTGCCGCCGCATCGGATCAACCGGCTCGGGGTGTCGCGCAGCTTCCAGATTACGTCGATTTTTCACCGGCTGAGCGTGTTCGAGAACATCCGCTGCGGCCTGCTATGGAGCAGTGGCTACCGGTATTCGTTCTGGCATCCGCTGGCGCGGCAGCGCGCGCTGAACGAGGAGACCGAGCGCCTGCTGGAGGAACTGAACCTCGCGGCGCGACGCGACACGATGGCCGGCCTGCTGTCATACGCCGAACAACGCGCATTGGAGATTGGGATGACGATCGCCGGCGGCGCGAACGTGATTCTGCTGGACGAGCCAACCGCCGGCATGAGCCACAGCGAAACCGAATACGCCGTGGCGTTGATCCGTCGCGTCACGCAGGGGCGCACCCTGGTGATGGTCGAGCATGACATGAAGGTGGTGTTCTATCTCGCCGATACGATCACCGTGCTGGTCTACGGCCAGATCATTGCGTCGGGTCCACCGGTGGAGATTCGCGGCAACCGCGCGGTGCAGGAAGCGTATCTGGGGGCGCTCGCCGCATGATGCTCGAGGTGCACGACCTGCACGCCTATTACGGCCAGAGCCACATTCTGCACGGCGTCGATCTTGCCGTGGACGAAGGCGAGATCGTCAGTTTGCTCGGGCGCAACGGAGTCGGCCGCTCAACGACATGCAAGGCGATCATGGGATTGGTGCCGCCGCACGGCGTCGTGCGTTATCGCGGCCGTGACATCGCCGGTTTGCGTGCCGACCTGGTGGCCCGTGCCGGAATCGGCTATGTGCCGGAGGATCGGCAGATCTTTCCGACTCTAACAGTGCGGCAGAATCTGGAACTTGGCCTGAAGCGGGCCGGCAGGTTTGGCCGCTGGACGTTCGAGGATGTGTTCCGGTTGTTTCCGAATCTTGCCGAGCGGCAGAATACCAGCGCGGGTGTGCTGTCCGGCGGCGAACAGCAGATGCTGACCATGTGCAGGACTTTGATGGGCGATCCGGATCTGATCCTGATCGACGAACCGACCGAAGGGCTGGCGCCGCGGCTGGTGGAACAAGTCGGGACGTTGCTGTCGGAGATCGCGAGCCGTGGGGTGGCGATCTTGCTGGTAGAGCAAAAGCTTACGATCGCGCTGCGCATTTCACAGCGGCTGTATGTGATGGGGCACGGGCAGATCGTGTTCGACGGCACTCCGGACGCGCTGGCGGCGAACGGCGATGTTCGGCGGGAGTGGCTGGAGGTCTAAAGTGCTAGCGCAACAATGCGCGCATGTCGCGCCGCACGGTGCCGATCAAATACTCCATTGGTCTGGGTAGCGCGACAGTTTGGTAGCGCCGAGGCTGCGGGTGATAGGTCGTCCGGGCGCCATTATCGGTGACGAGCGGCGTGTAGCCCGGGGGGCGTAGCGGCGGCGCATACGCAGCGTACGACGCGGCTGGCGCAAACGACGCTGTTGGGTCCTCGGTGCGGGCCAACGGCGCGGCGGCCGCCGCCTGCGACGGATTGGCCGTGACCGGTGTGAGTTGTGGCGCCGCCGGCTCGGCCGGCAACACACTCACCGGAACTGTCTTGAGCGGCGCGAGCGAGGGCGGTGCGACGGTTATTTGCTGCTGGGGTGCTACTACCGGAGCGGTGCTGGCCTGCTGCACGGGGGTGGCGCTGGCCCGCTGCTGCACAGGGGCGGCGCTGAGAAGCTGCGCAAGCGTGGCGTCGGCACGTTGTACAGGCGTAGGGGTGCTCGGCTGTACCGCCGCGGCGTTGGCGTCCTGTACCGGCGCGGGCTCGTGCAGGTCTGCCAATCGGTCGTTGATGTGGCGTTGCAAGTCGCCAAGGGTCTGCACCTGCCTGGCGATATCCGCCATCTGCTGGTTGCCATCCCCGTACAACCGGGCGCTGATCGTGGCGGCGCTGGCGATCGCGATCCCGACGACAGCGAGAACAATCGCGGCATACATGCCGCGCCTGGCTTTCCTGCTCGACTCGTGCGCCTCGCGCGAAATGTCCTCGGCATCCTGCGCCGAGGTGAGGGCGATCGCCACCA
>Ga0265338_10004036_pt1 | contig 20147 bp, 20 predicted proteins | sample 42126metaG_FD_193579 | JGI IMG/M metagenome (GOLD analysis project Ga0265338, IMG submission 193579) | Rhizosphere microbial communities from Carex aquatilis grown in University of Washington, Seatle, WA, United States - 4-21-26 metaG | ecosystem: Host-associated > Plants > Roots > Rhizosphere...
ATAAACCAGCGCTTCGAACTCGTGTCGGCATTCCTTGCAGACGTACTCAAAGATAGGCATAAAACAACTCCGCGAAGAAAATCTCTGAGTTCTATTTAAAATCAAAGAGTGGGTGTCGAGCAAACACAGCAAGTAACGGGGAGTTTTGTGCCGCGCCGCTGGCTGCGGGGCGGGCACGTGCAGACTGTTGCCAGTTTCCTGATCCAGCGAAGGTTTCACCTGCCGCCGCCTGAAGAACGCATGATCGAGGTAGCGCCCGGGGTCGAAGTGCTGTGTCACTGCCACTGGCAGACGGACCGGACGAAAGCTCTAACGATTATCGGCGTGCACGGGCTTGAAGGATCGAGCGACTCGCAGTACATGCTCGGCCTCACGGAAAAGGCCTTGGCATCTGGGATGAACGTCATCCGCTACAACCAGCGCAATTGTGGCGGAACGGATGCGCTGGCCCCTGTTCTTTATCACTCCGGGTTGTCGAATGATGTCGCAGCCGTGGCGCGAGATCTGATTGCGCGCGACGGCATTTCTCGTTTGGCCTTGGTCGGCTTTTCGATGGGCGGCAACCTCGTGCTGAAGTTAGCGGGAGAGTGGGGAGCGCAAGCACCCCCCCAGTTTCGCGCGGTGGCCGCGTGTTGTCCGGCGTTGGATCTGGCGGCCTCAGCCGATGCTCTCCATGAACCCTCGAATCGGATTTACGAAACCTACTTCTTGTGGGCCTTGCGCCGTCGGATGCTGCAGAAAGCGCGGTTGTTTCCAGACCACTTCGATAAGGGCCGCCTGCGCGGTATCCACAGCCTGAGAGAGTTTGACGACAAGGTTACGGCGTACTATTGCGGCTTCACCGGTGTTGACGACTACTATGACCGGGCGTCCGCGGCGCATGTAGTCGATCAAATCGCTGTTCCGGCGCTGGTGCTGCATGCAGCCAACGATCCCTTTGTGCACATCACACCCGAGACGCGACGGAAAATCATGGCGAACCCAAACATCACTTATGTGGAGACCGCAGACGGAGGACATTGCGCCTTTGTGGGAGTGAAAAATGGCGTTGAGCTCGGCAAACTTCGGGACGACGGCTATTGGGCCGAAACTGAGATTGTGAAATTCTTGAGTCGATTCTGATGGACGCCGACTTCTCAATCGACCTGGGTGCGGACGATCCGGTGCTCGACTTCCCCTGGAAAGACCCGGCTGGCAAGCTTGTTTACTCCGACTTGAAACGCCAACCGGCACTACTTTCCCAGGTGGAAGAGGCCGCAAAATCCCCAGAATTGGCGGAATTTCTCCGCACGGTGAATTCAGCGCGCAGCCTGGTGGAGAGCGCGAAGTGCGATGCCTGGGCAACGACGGAATTGAATGCGGAAGAAGAGATCTTCGCCGCCTCTCACAAGTTTGCCAGCTACGTGGACTTGGTCGTTACCGACACGGACCGGCGTCTGTCGTTTCCCTTCCACGAAAGTTTCGTCCGAAAACTGATCGGCCTGCTCCGCAAAGCGCCCGAAATGATGGCGTCGGCCGAAGTGTGTGTGAGGCGATGCTTTTTCGAGCAGCCGGATGCGGCTCACGAGGGGTTTTATTTCACCGTGTACGTCAATGGATACGGTAGCGACGAGTCGGGAGCAAAACAGAGCTGGGCGATCGGATTGAGATTGTTGGGAACCGCGATCATTCAGTTGTCCGCGATGCAGTAGCTGTTGAGTTTACTCCGGCGGCTGCTTTTGTTTCCCGCAGCAATTCATCGGTGGTCCACGAGTTCCCGTGGTACCAGCGGTAGAGCTTGCCGTTAGGGTCGATAATCACTGTGCTCAGCGAGTGCGTGATTTGGCCGTCTTCCTTCCACGCTGAAAGCCCGAAGAAACGCGAGATATCGGCGAGGTCCTGCGGCCGTGGCGCCAGGAACTCCCAATGGGCGAACAATTCCGAAGCGGGGATCGATGTTGACGCAAGCGCATACTGGCGCAGGATTTTGGGAGTATCAAACTCCGGATCGAATGTCACCGTGAGCAGGTGGGTGCTGCCGTAGAGCGTGGGATCCTGCCTCAGAGATCTTTCCATGCTGAGGAAGTTATTTGTCATGCGCGGACAGAAATCGGGTAGAGGGCAACGGGTGTAGATGAAGGTCAAAAGTACGGTTTGGCCTCTGTACTGCGTCATGTGAGCGCGAAGTCCATCCTGATTGGTGAAAACAAAATCCGGTACAAGTTGGCCTTCGACGGGAATTTTGAATTGGGTACTTGTCCGCCCAGCGGGCTCACCCGTCGCCTGCCCCGTGACCTGAATATCTTCGAGCCATGACTCTGTGTTGGTGACGAGGAGTGTCGCTTTGATTTGCTGTCCGATTTGCAGCCGGTCTAACACGGCAGGATCCTTGAGCTGGTATGGCATCGTCATGGCTTTCATGAAGTTCGGAATTTCATCATGGCGGACGATCAGTTGGTGGCTGGTTCGGTCAATCGCGATGATCTCCCCCGTCAGCTGAAACTGCCGGCGCGCTGGATGGCAGCCGACCAGGAACGCGAGTACTGCAAAAAACAAACACGCAGCGTTCAGGGGGGCGATTCCGAGGAAGAGGAAGTGGGTGGATGCTGGGATCCCGGGGCGGTTTGCGACTCTCCGTTTTTGGTTCACAGAGAAAACTATTCCATTCGGCGGGAAGGTGCAAACTGAAGGCTACGCCGCCGGTTGAGCGATTCGCGAGCGCAACGTCTGGGCGATGCCTTTCCAGTCGACCCTCGTCCGCAGAATCGCGAGAATCAACATGAACGCAAAAATCTCAACCAGCCCGCCCGTGGCGGTTGGAATCCCTTGTGCGCGCTTCGGAAGAATCGAAAAACGTCCGTAGACGAACTCAATGTGAACCCAATAGACGAGCAGGGAAGCCTGGCCGAGTTGGATGATCGGACTGAAGCGCGTTGCCCACGAACCCAAACTGCCCAGCACCCATTGGCACCAGACATAACTCAGAAATGCGATTACCAGCAGCAAGCCAATCCGCGTCATCAGAAAGTTGGGGCTGGTATGCCAGTAGTCGTACACGGAGTAGATCTGGATCGCGGAGTGGTCGAACTCGTATGCCATCAGGATTGCGACGATCCCGAAACCCGCGAAGGCCGCCAGCGTCGCCGCGGATCGCTCGCGCAAGGCGTCGCTGAAGAGGATGAACCCCGCAGCAAGACCGGCAAAGGCGAAAGCGGTCCAAGGGAACATTGGAAACAGCCAGGGTTGTGGTGCGCCGAGGTTGTGGCATCCGTCGACATAGGATTCGAGTTCCCATGGAAGCCAGGTCGGCCGCCAGGATGTGTACAGGGGCGGAGTGAGAAGACCTATCAACGCCGCCACGCTGGTGGCGGAGATGGCCAGAGTCGCCACCGGAATTCCTGGCGTCGTTGTGCCCATCTGCCGTGTCATGCGCAGAACCACGCCGCAGAGTAGCGCCATCAGAATCATCGAGAGGCCGATGATGTTCAACACATCGACCCGGAACAGATCGGACCATGGAGCCCAACCCCAGGCGATGGCGTATTCCTGAACGCGGAAGAGTAAGCCGAACCCCAGAATCTCCGCACCGCGGCGGGCCATGGTGCGCGTGATTTCGCCGGTGCTCAGGTTCTTGCGAATGAGCTTGCTGGTGACGAGCGCGAACGACACTCCCGCCAGAAAAAGAAAGAGCGGCGCAGGCAATGTGCCCAGCAGTTGCGATCCCTTGATGAAGCGGCCGTTGCGCGCCTCGCCGCCCAGCCACGCGTCATAGCAGTGGGTTTGGAACATGAGTACGCAAGCGAGCCCGCGCATCCAGTCGATCCAAGCCAGGCGAGAAGGAGCGGAGGCCACGGGCGAGAGTGTAACGTGGCGAGCGGTTGTCATCCAAGATGAAAGAGCAGGCGAGTGGTGCCGGTCGCTTCGCCCGAGCTATTTCGCGTTGGCCTCTTTGATCAGTTTGACCAGGGCTTCAATCTCGTCGGACCCGAGTTTGCCGCTGAATTTGGGCATATGACCCTTGCCGTTGGTGATGATGCCTCGAAGATCGTCTGCGGAGGCAGACGAAGTTTTTTCTGATAGGAGAGACGGACCCCCGAAATGCCGGCCTTCCGCGGTTTTACCGTGGCACTTCGCACAGTCCTTTTGATAGACAGGATTCGAAGTAAGGTTGGAGGACTTCGGGGTTGGTTCTTCAGCGGCGGCTAACGCGCACGACACGGCCAGAAAAAACACTAGCAGATATACAGTTTTCAAGAACGACCTCGCTAAGGAATTCATCTTACAAATTTCTTTGATGCAGCCGGGACGAGCTGGGTCGATGCCGGGGAAACCCAGATCATAGCCCCGGCCGTGATGTATTTCTTTCCAGCAGCACGATCCCCGAAAATCTCTTGAAACGCTCCCTCGCCTTTGCCGGATAAAAATTGCCCATAAATCGGAAGACTCTTGCTAAAGGCATGGTGCGATTTAATCGGATTGATTCATCGAAGGTGGGCCGGTACTCCTTTTCATGCCAGCCATAAGGTTCGAAGAATTGCGTGCTTTCCTCGGGTGCGAAGATCATGGGAGATTTTTCGAGCGTCTTGCCCCATTGCTTTTTAAGTCTCTTCAAAAGGTCCGGTGAAGCAAGATCAATCAGCCACCAGTGAAATGATGCCTGACGCGCAAGATCCCTGGCCAGACTTGCGACCTGCTCGCTTTGCAAATAGACGAGTAGTCCCTCGGTGATAACGAATGCCCGCTTCGATGACGCGCCCACCCGAGCCAGGAAGTCGGCCCTCGCACCGTCGTTCGTCAAATCCATGGGAGCAAATTCGACCTCACAGTGCGGCTTCTCGCCTGCCAGAATTCCTTGTTTATAAGAAATCACGTCCGCGAAGTCGGCTTCGATCCAACGTAATGATTGAGGCAGAGGTAACCGATAAGGCCGCGCGTCGAGACCGGAAGCGAGATTGACCACAGTGTCAATGCCATCAATCTTGATGGCGCGAAGCAGGAGTTCATCCATGACATGGGTGCGCACGATCATGGGCCACGCCATCTGGCGGGCTTTTGGGATCGTTCGCAGCATCACTTCGCCTTCCGGTCCCGCCAACTTGCGCGCCCATGGGTCGTGGAACAATGCGTCCGGGCGATCCGATTCGATGGCGCGATACATTGCCACCCAGCGCGCGGTATCGGAGACGTGGGAAACAGACGAAGCTGCGGTCATTACAGATGCTCCGGGAGAACGTTAACCGCGAAAAAAGTATCGTAAATGTACCACGCCGAACGAATAGACCAAGGCCCCCAAGCAATCCTAGAGTCGCTCAAAGACAGGGGTTCAACGGGGTGGTCCCCGGGCGTGCTAGCATTTTCGTTGAACTTCGGAAATCGAACGGGATTTCTCTTGAAAAGCTGGGCACATCTCGGTGTTGTCACTACGGGCCTCTTTCTGGCCCTCTTTGCCGCCACGCCGACCTTAGCCAAAGACGAGCCGAAATGGATCGAAGTCCATACCGCGCATTTTTCCGTTCTGACCGATGCCGGGGATAAGCGCGGCAGAGAAGTTGCTCTACGGATGGAGCAGATGCGAGCCGTCTTTGGACAAATACTGCTCAAAGATAAGCTGAAAATGCCCGTCCCCGTGACCGTCATCGCGCTCAAGAGCGACAAACAATACGGCCAACTCGCGCCGTCCAAGCAGGCGATGGCGGGCGGGTTCTATGTACCCGGATATGACCGTGTTTATATCGTGCTCAATTTGTTTGAAGCCGAACCCTGGCGGGCGATTGCGCATCCTCTGGGTCACTATTTCCTGAACTACAACTACCCCCCGACGCAGGGCTGGTTCGACGAAGGCATGGCGGAATATTTCGGGTCCGTCCAGATCGACAAGCAGGTGAACATCGGTGGCGATCCCGAACTCGCCCCCGAATGGCACGAAGACATTTTCGAAGACGAGATGGTTCGCGACCCGAAGGTGCCCCAATCCTTGACGCAACTCGTCAGTTCTCCTGTCTGGCTGTCCATGGTCGACCTCTTCACGATGAAGCACGACGGCTCCGGGTTGCGCGAGGGAACCCACAACACGCTCTACTACGCGCAGTCCTGGATGGTGGTGCACTATCTCATCAACAAGAAGAAGATGCCGGAAGTTGGAACCTATTTCGACTTGGTCTTGAATCAAAAGGTGCCGGTGGACAAAGCGATGGTGCAGGCTTTTGACATGACGCCTGCCCAGATGGAAGAAGCCGTTAAGGCCTATTTCAATTCGCTGAGCGGGTTGGGAATCGCGCTCGATCAAGCCAAGAAGCCCGTCGTTGACCCCGGTGAGATTCAGCAGCCTGATCATTTCGCTGTGCCGCTCGACAGCGTGGACGTTGGTATGGCCGTGAGTGCCGTCCCCGAAGAGGAAGCTAAAGCTGTGATTGGTGACGTGATGGCGCGCGTGCCCGAGCATCGCGACCAGGCCCTGCGAGACTTGCAACAACTCACCGCGGATCCAAAGGACAACGAACCCGCCCATCGTGGACTAGCTCGCGACCATCTCCAGCAGAAGTTGTTTGACCAAACGACGGAAGAACTCGATAAGGCCTCGGACCTGAATCCTCGCGATCCCTGGATCTGGTACTACCGTTCAGTTCTGAAGTATCGCAAAGCGCAAGCCACGCGCCAGGATATGCAAGGGCTGGCCAACATGATGCAGGATCTCCGCGCCGTGACTGATTGGTATCCCGATCTGGCCGACTCCTACAACATGCTTGGCATGGCGCGTGTAGAGGGTGGAGGCGTGAACTCCGCGCTGGAAGCACAAAAGCAGGCGATCGCTCTCGCCCCACGCAACGTGGAATACCAGTTCAATCTTGGGCAGATTTACGTCGCAGGCAAGAAATGGGATCAGGCACGCGAAGTTTTCACGCGGCTGAGAACCGTCAGCGATCGCCAGGCTGCTGCAGCTGCCAAGAAACAACTCGAAGATCTGGACACTTTGCAGAAGTATGGCATCCGTCCACAGCGTCCGGGAGAAACGGCGGCGCCGACCGGGGCCGCGAGCACGCCCGCCGCAGCCGCCAACAGCGCACCCAAGACGGCTACGAATCAATCCGCCGCCAACTCCGAGGACGAGGATGACGACACTCCGCCAAAGTCCGCGCCCGTCAAGCCAGGAACTGTGAATCCCGTGCAATTCATGAAAGGCAAGATCGTCAGCAGTGACTGCTCCAAACCTCCGGAGGCTGCGATCACTTTTCTGAGCGGCATGACCACCTACACGATGCATGTCGCCGATTACAAATCGCTGCTCGTAATCGGAGAAGACCAGTTTTCCTGCGACTGGAAGAATCGTCCCGTGTCTGTAAACTATCGGGCGACCGGCAAGCGTACAGGAGAAGTCATTTCCATTGAGATTCATTAGATCGAACTGAACGCGGTCGCGCGTCGCGATAGCGAATCAGATCGCCACGAAATGGTGCAAAGCAGAATGTCCTGGCTGACCATTGACGACTACGGACGCGAAGGATGGAATTCGTCAGCCGATTCCACGGTACGCTCTCGCGAATACTGCGCGGAATTGGAAGCTGGTTCGATTCTGTTTTTTCCGGGACCGCCATTCGATCTTCCAGGGAGCGATGTTGATTTCCTGCTTGCCCTCAAGCCTGCTGACTCGCGACTGCATAAGAACATTTCCTATCGCCCCGAAAGCGATTTACTGCGCGGATTTTCCGACGATGGCAGCAAGCTTCGTGTGCACGAAATCATGCGCCACTATGCCGAGGAAGTGGGCAAATTTGTTGATTGTTTCCTCGCACCCTATGCGGGCCATCTGCAAATGGACTACGCCAGCTTCCGTCCCATGGAAGAAGAAGGCCGCAACCTGTCACTCCACAAGAGAAACGATCTGCTGCACGTCGACGCCTTCCCGAGTCGTCCGACTCGCGGCGCAAGAATCTTGCGCGTGTTTACCAACGTAAATCCAGCCAAAGATCGCGTGTGGGTGATCGGCGAGCGTTTTCCTATTCTGGCGACGAAGTTCGCCCCCGCGGCGGATTTGCCAAAATACGCTAACGCTTCCGGAGGATGGTCAGGGCTGAAGCGTGCGTTGGGTCGCGTGGGTTTTCCCTTTCCCAATCGCGCGCCCTACGACGAATTCATGCTCCACTTTCATGACTGGCTGAAAGAGAACTCTGCGTTCCAGCAGGCGAAAGAGGGAAAAGAACAAATCGTGTTTCCGCCGATGTCAACTTGGCTGGTGTTTACGGATGGCGTTCCGCATTCGGCCCTATCGGGACAATTTGCGATGGAACAGACATTCATCGTTCCCGTAGAAGCCCTGGTCAATCCCGACGTGTCGCCGCTCCGCGTGCTGGAAAAGCTGGCCGGCAAAGCGATGAGCTGAATCCCGCTCGCTCATGGCTTTTCATTGAACCGCGCAATTGCGCCCTTGGGCCCAACGGCCCACCCCTCATTCCCGGAAAAACTTGCGGCATTCAGATTAATCGCATCTGTGCGCTGCCAATGTGCTCCGGCGTCGTGGCTGATGTCGGTACCGTTCGTGCCGACTGCGATGAGATCGCGATCTCCAACAAATGCGGCAGCCGAGCGATAGCCGGCCGGCTGCTGCTCGGCAAGATGCCACGTCGATCCTGAATCGGTCGAATACGCTGCAACTCGTCGAGCTTTGTCGGGGTCCTGGTAGTCTCCGCCAACCGCAACCAGGTTCTGTCCGCGGCAGGCGATACTGAAAATTCCGCTGGAAGCGTTTCCGGAAACCACTGGGGTCTCGACAGCCGACCAAGATCGGCCCTGGTCTGCCGAATGAAAGATGCGCGCCGCGGGGCCGCCCGTGCCGAAATAAATTCCGCTCTCACAGAGGGCGATCGCGGTTCCGCTTGCAGCAAAGGCTCCTTCCTTCGGCAGTGCGGCCGGCATCTTCTCCCGTGGCAGCTCTTTCCAATGCTGCCCATCATCCGTGTTTGAGACTAGGAATTTGCCATCCACCGGATCACTCAGGGCGAAACAGTGCGTCTTAGAATCGCAAGCAAGCGAATCCAGGAAAAAGCCGGTTCGTTTGTCAGAGTACTGCAGGGTCCAGGACTGGCCGCCGTCAGAAGTTTTGTAGATTCGGGACTTCTCGCCGTCACCGCTGGACATTGCATAGGCAATCTCGTTCCCGAACCCTTCGATATCGCGGAAATCAAGATCGCTGGTACCCTCGATGCGGATTATCTGGAAAGGTGCTCCCCCAACCGAACGCAGGATGGTCCCCCGCGTTCCCGAAGCCCATACCACACTCTTGCCATCCGCCTGTTGGACGCTGATGCCACGCAGATTCGCCTCGACACCACTGATTTCGACGTGCCAAGACGAGATCGGATCCGACAAAACGAGAGCAAAAAAAGTCACAGCCAGGATGCGCACCGCTGAATTGTAGAACACGCGGATCGTAAAATCCGGAAGCGTTCAACAGGTGCGGCACATGTAAAGAATTCTGGATTGATGGTCTCGCCCGTAGCGACTCTCCATGACCAAAAAGTGTGCGAAGATGGAACCGGGGAGCGCAAGCGCATGGAAAATCCTCTCAAGCTCAAACGGATTCACCACGTCGAATTCTGGGTCGGCAATGCCCGCCAGGCCGCATTCTTCTACCGCAAGGGATTCGGTTTTTCGCAGGTCGCTTACAGCGGACTCGAAACGGGACACCGGCAACGAACCTCGTATGCCATGAGCCAGGGCAAGGCCAACTTCGTGTTGACCACGCCTCTGACTCCGGACGACCCCGCTGCCGAGCACGTCAAGAAGCATGGCGATGGCGTGCGCGACATCGCCTTGGAGGTCGCCGACGCGGACCAGGCGTTCGCCGAAGCTGTGCGCCGCGGCGCCAAGCCCGCGGAAGAGCCGCATGACATCAAGGACGAACACGGTACCGTTCGCCGCGCTGCTGTCCACACCTACGGCGACACGATTCACTCGCTGATCTCCTACAAGGACTACAAAGGGCCTTTTCTGCCCGGCTACATGGCGGCTCCCATTGCAGGCGACGATTGCGGCATTCTGCGTGTCGATCACATTGTCGGCAATGTGGAACTCGGCAAGATGCAGCAGTGGGCCGACTACTACACAAACGTATTCGGCTTCCATCGGTACATCACCTTCGACGACAAGGATATTTCTACCGAGTACAGCGCGCTGATGAGCATCGTGATGTCTGACGACTCGCACTCGGTCAAGTTTCCGATCAACGAACCTGCCGCCGCCCGCAAGAAAAGCCAGATCCAGGAATACATCGAAGCCTACGGCGGAGCGGGCGCGCAACATATCGCGCTCCAGTGCAAGGACGTGATGTACACGGTGGCGAAGTTGCAGCGCAACGGGATGGACTTTCTGCGCGTGCCTGACACCTATTACCACGCGCTACCGGCGCGGGTTGGTCCGGTCGAGGAATCGCTCGACGAACTTCGCTCGCTGGGCATACTTGTGGACCGCGACGAGGAAGGCTATCTCCTTCAAATTTTTTCCAAGCCGGTAGAGGATCGGCCGACCGTGTTCTTCGAAATCATCCAGCGCAAAGGAAGCCGCGGATTTGGCAAAGGCAACTTCAAAGCTCTATTTGAATCAATCGAATTGGAGCAGGCGCGGCGAGGGAATCTCTAAGCAATGGCAAATACAAAGACGAAGACGCCCAAAAGGGAATTGCGTTACCAGTCAGGATTTGGCAACGAGTTCGCGAGCGAAGCCGTTTCGGGAACATTGCCGCTGGGTCAAAACGCTCCGCAGAAAGTGGCCCACGGGCTTTACGCGGAACAGCTGAGTGGAACTCCCTTCACGGCTCCGCGCGTGACCAATCGCCGGACCTGGCTCTACCGCATGCGCCCTTCGGTGGCGCACAAGCCGTTTGAACCCATCAATCAGGGAAGGTTGCGCAGCGCGCCGTTCGATGAAGTTCCAACGCCACCGAACCAGTTGCGATGGACTCCGATTCCTGTCCCCTCCGAGCGGACGGATTTCATCGATGGCCTCATCACGATGGCCGGAAACGGCAACACACACACCCATACGGGCGTCGCCATTCACATCTACGTCGCGAACGCTTCGATGACGGACCGCTTCTTCTACAACGCCGACGGCGAGATGCTGATCGTTCCCCAGACTGGGCGACTGCTCCTGCGTACTGAGATGGGCATTCTCGAGGCCGGTCCGGGCGAAATTGCAGTGATCCAGCGGGGCATTCGCTTCCGCGTCGAGTTGCTCGACAAGCAAGCGCGAGGCTACGTCTGCGAAAACTATGGCGGCCTTCTTCGTCTGCCAGACCTGGGTCCCATCGGCGCTAACGGCCTCGCTAATCCGCGCGACTTCCTGGCCCCTGTTGCGGCATTTGAAGACCGCGAGGGCGACTTCCGCATCGTTACCAAATTTCAGGGACGGCTCTGGGCCGCGCCGATCGATCACTCTCCTCTGAACGTGGTCGCGTGGCATGGGAACTATGTCCCTTACAAATACGATCTTGCAAATTTCAACTGCATCAACACCGTCAGCTTCGACCACCCGGACCCGTCGATTTACACGGTGCTGACTTCTCCGTCGGAAATTCCCGGGACTGCCAATCTCGATTTCGTAATTTTCCCGCCGCGCTGGATGGTCGCCGAGCACACCTTCCGTCCGCCCTGGTTTCACCGCAATTTCATGAACGAGTTCATGGGGCTGATCCGCGGAGAATATGACGCCAAAGCGGAAGGCTTCGTCCCCGGAGGAGCCAGCCTGCACAACTGCATGGCGGGTCACGGGCCCGACGCCGAAACCTTCGAGAAGGCGAGCAACGCCGATCTCAAGCCGGTATACGTCAAGGACACGCTGGCATTCATGTTCGAGACCCGCTTCGTGTGCCAGCCAACCCGGTTTGCCCTAGAGACTTCGCAACTCGATCACCAGTACTTCGAGTGCTGGCAGGGATTGCGCAAGAAGTTCAAGAAGTCCGGCAGCTAGGCATGAATCTCAAAGCAACAGACACGATGCGAGGCACCACAGGTGCCAGCGGTACGGCGGCTGTTCTACTTCATCATCTGATCGATTACGCAGGCTTGTTTCCGCCCGCAGCTCTGGACATGACGTCCGCCGTGGCGAACTACGAAACGCACTTGCGCTCCGAATACAGCTGGATTCTCGGGCGATTCATTCTTCCCGCGGCGCGCCTGGAAGAATTTCAGAAAGTCCTCGAAGGCCATCGTGGATCGCACACGGCAACACGCGATGCGGATTCAACATGGGAGCTGTCCGTGCTGCTCGGCCCGGACGTTTCCGCTGACAACGTGCGCATCCGCGAGTTCAAGTCGGGTAGTTATGGGTTCCCCATCCAGGCAGAAATCAAGTCGGTCGAAGTAAAGATCGCGACGCCGGAAGAAATAGAACGACTGTCCGCCATCATCCCCGCCGGACTGGAAACTTATTTCGAAGTCCCGCTCTTGGGCAGCCACCGAGAATGCATTGCGGCTATCTCAAATTGCGGGCGGAGAGCGAAGATGCGCACCGGGGGCGAAACGGCAGACAAGTTTCCCGCGCCCGAAAGTGTGGTTGCGTTCATCCGTCTGTGCGCGGGCTCCAACGTGCCTTTCAAGGCGACTGCCGGACTTCACCATCCGCTTCGCTCGCTGCATCGTCTCACCTATCAACCGGAAAGCCCCTCTGGAGTGATGCACGGTTTTCTGAATGTGTTCCTCGCATCCGCTTTTATACGCGCGGGGATGGACTCAGCATTGGCAGTGCTGCTGCTCCAGGAACAGTCGCCGCAAGCCTTCCACTTTGATTCAGACGGAATTCTTTGGCGCGAGCATCGAGTGACCTTGCGCGATATCGCCGCCGCGCGCCAGGAGTTCTCAATGTCGTTCGGGTCGTGCTCCTTCACTGAGCCGATTGACGACCTGTGTTCTCTACACCTCTTATGAAACCTCTTCTCGATGAGACGCATGATTCGAAGGTCCAGAGCTGGGTGGAATCGGCGAACCTCGCTGATTCTGACTTTCCAGTTCAGAATTTGCCCTTCGGGGTCTTTCGCCACGAGGGCCGCACCGAGGCGAAAGTTGCAGTCGCGATTGGGAACCTCGTCCTCGACATCGAGGGTTTGCGCGGAGAAGGCCTGCTGGCAGATGCGGATGTGAAAGCTGCTGCGGACGCCTGTTGCGGCGGTTCATCGAAGGCAGCCTCCCTGAATGCGCTGATGGCACTCGGCTCCGGCCCTCGCCGGGCGTTACGGCGGCGGTTGCACGCATTGCTGCGCACCGGCATCACTTCGTCGGAAAAGCAGATCATTTCACGCCACCTGGTCCCACAATCCGAAGTGAAGATGCTGTTGCCTGCGGTCGTGGGGGATTACACCGACTTCTATGCCTCGATCTTCCATGCTACGAACGTTGGAAAACTGTTCCGCCCGGATAATCCGCTGCTGCCAAACTACAAGTACATTCCAATCGGCTATCACGGGCGCGCATCTTCGCTGGTGGAAAGCGACACTCCCGTCCGCCGCCCATCTGGGCAGACGCGGGACGGCAACGCCGATCCGAAGTTTGGCCCAACGAAAGCCCTCGACTATGAATTGGAAGTTGGGTTCTATGTCAGTAGTGGTAATGGGCTGGGCACGAGTATTCCGATCAAGCAAGCGGAAGAACATCTCTTCGGTATCTGCCTGCTGAATGACTGGTCGGCCCGTGATATTCAGGCGTGGGAGTACCAGCCGCTGGGCCCGTTTCTGGCGAAGAGCTTCACAACTTCGTTGTCTCCCTGGGTGGTAACGACGGAAGCTCTGACCCCGTTTCGCACCGCGGCTTTCGCGCGGGCGCAAGACGATCCCGGCCCCCTGCCCTACCTTTTCGACCCCGAAGACCAAGCGCGCGGCGGGCTGAACCTGTCGCTGGAAGTTTCGTTGCAGTCAGCTCGTATGCGGCAGGAGAACGTTTCTCCCGTCATCTTAAGTCGAAGCAATTTCCGCGATCTCTACTGGACGATGGCCCAGATGCTCACTCACCACGCCAGCAATGGATGCAATCTGCGCCCCGGCGATCTGCTGGCCAGTGGGACCGTGTCCGGAGAAGTGAAAGCCGCACGCGGATGCCTGCTTGAGTTGACGACACGCGGCCAGGAGCCCATCACTCTGCCCACGGGAGAGCAGAGGAAGTTTCTTGAAGACGGCGACGAAGTCGTGTTCCACGGGTTTTGCGAGGCGGAAGGCTTTTGCCGTATCGGATTGGGAACCTGTTGCGGGACCATCCTCGCCGCCAACCCTGCCTAATTACTTCATGCTGGCGCGCAGATCCACCAGGAAGTGATCGGTTGCTTCAATTCGAATCAGCCCGACCCTCGGGTACTCCAGATCGAGAATCAAGTACACCGCCATAGCCAGAATGCCGGAATAGAGCAGCATGTGAAGCCAGGCGCGGGTCCTGGCTTTGGATGTTCCGTATCCCGCCAACAGCGCGCTGGCCAGAACGAGGATTCCCAAAGCCCAAAAGACGACCTTGGGCGGATGCATCTCCAGCGACGCGGCCCGTGTGGTCGTAATGTCGATCATCTCGTTCAGGGCACCGAGCACCAGCGCCGGCGTGGCCGGTGCGCGTGCCTTTTCGCACGCCGCGACTGCCTCAGACCAGATCTTTCCCTGCAACCCGGTCACGCGCTCCAGATTCTTCCGGGATTCTTCGGAGTCTTCGTGCAGGGTTCGGTAGTATGCGAGTCGCGTGTCGACGTAGTTTCGAAAATCGTCGCGCAATGTTGGCTGCGCCGCCGCGGGGAGCAGATCGATCCGCAAGTAAGCCGTGCCGATCGCATTCGTCTCCTGGATAATCAAGTGCCGTCGAGCGTAAAACCGTTCCGTCGCTCCTGAGAACGTGAAAGCCACGAGCAGTCCCATCAGACCGAATACCGCTCCATCAAACGTGCCGAGTCCGTCGGATGCCGCTTCGCCCTCCTGCCTTCTCCGGCGAACGCCGGCGCGCCGGCCTATTTCCATCAGCGCCAGCATCAAAACGAACAAACTGATCACGATGCAAAAGAAGACAACGATTTGCTGCATTGGCCGGCCCTCCGGTGCCACTTTACAGCTCCAGATCCGATCTCACACTTTACACCGAACATTTCTTGAGAGTAGCGGGGTCAGGGAATTGAATCCAGAGTGCAGGTCAGGAGATTCAGCCAGAGTTCGCCGCAGGATAAAATCAAGAGAAGAGCACCTACCATGCGTCCGTGGGGAATTTTCAGCCGCAAACCGCAAACGCCACAGAAGGTAGTCAATGGACGACTGGAAATTGAACGCAACGGAGAAATCGCCTATCTCGAGTACAGCCTCGCCGGAGATGTATTGGAGCTGATCCACACCGAGGTGCCCAAGAAACTGCGTGGCCTCGGCCTGGCCTCCGAATTAGCAGAAACCGCCTTCCGCTGGGCGCGCGAGAAAAACCTGAAGGTTGATGTAGTGTGCCCCTCGGTTCACGAGTTCCTTTCGAAGCATCCCGAGTACAAGGATTTGGTGATGAAGTAAGAACGAACTCTTTCGAATGTGACACCAATTCGCGCGAAAGTTCACAGTTCGAATGTTGGTGAAGTTTGATCTTTGAGACCCTGGAAGTTATTGAAAGGATGGCTCCTCAGGTAGGACTCGAACCTACAACCCTCCGGTTAACAGCCGGATGCTCTGCCATTGAGCTACTGAGGAGTGGATGAACGCTGCGGGAGCGCTCGGATTGTCACCAAAATCATATCAGAGGAAGATGGGATTGGAAACCTTCGCTTCATCGCGAACACCGACTCCGCCGGGCGGTTCTTCGCGAGCCATAAACTCGCTCGAGAGTTCGCTCTTGTCGCTTCCCACCGATCGGCTGTCCAAACGAACCCGGTGGCCTGACGGCGCTTCTTCGTTTGCGATTCTGCTAACCTATCGTTCGGTGATGCGTCCACAACAGCAGTGAGGTGTTTATGGTGGGAGGTTCGCGTTTGTTAACGGTTTTCTTCCTTCTTTTTTCTTTCGGGTTGGCTGTGCTGGTCCGGGCAGAGGATGCTCCGGCGCGGTCGGGACCACCCAAGACCAAAACGGCTCCGGTGGAAGATACGGTACAGGGTCACAAGATTGTTGATCCCTATCGCTATCTTGAGAACTCGAACGACCCCGACACCAAGGCTTATGTCGAAGCGCAACTTAACTACACGCGCTCGATCCTCGACCCGCTGCCAGGGCGTGACAAGATTAACGCGCGGCTCTCGCAGTTGCTGCCGATTGGAACCGTCGGCGCGCCCCAGATGGGCGGCAAATACTACTTCTACACGCGCCGCGATGCTGGCCAGAACCAGCCGGTCATTTACGTGCGCGAGGGATTGAGCGGGCAGGACCGCGTTCTGCTGGACGTCAACAAGCTCTCGAGCGACGGCACGGTAGCACTGGATTGGTGGTTTGCGTCCGACGAGGGAAAATACATTGCTTATGGCGTGTCGGCCAACGGTTCAGAAGAAAGCACGCTGCACTTGATCGAAACGGCCAGTGGCAAAAATCTGCCGGACACGATCGATCGCACTCGCTTCACAAGTCTGGCCTGGCTCAAGGATAGCTCCGCCTTTTACTACACGCGCCATCCGAAGAAAGGCGAAGTACCCGAAGGCGAAGAGGTCTATCACGTCAAGGTGTTCTTCCACCAACTGGGCGCCGATCCGGCGAAGGATCCGCTGATTTTCGAAGACAAGAGCAATCCGCAGAACATTCCCGGCGCCGGGCTCTCTGAAGACAACCGCTGGTTGCTGATTCCAGTGTTTGAAGGGTGGACGAAGACCAAACTTTATCTTCAGGATCTCCAGGCGAAGACACCGCCGATCGAAATCACGACGGGCAAAGATTTTCTGTACAACGCTGATATTTTTGAAGGCAAGCTCTATATCACAACGAATGAAGACGCCCCGCATTTCCGCGTATTCGTCGCCGATGCGACAAATCCGAAGCGCGAAAACTGGAAAGAGCTGATCCCCGCGACTGACGCTGTGCTCCAGGCTGTGAGTGTGACCGGTGGCAAGTTATTTGCGCAGTACGAGCACAACGTTTCATCGGAACTGATGATCTTCTCGCTCGACGGCAAGAAACTCGCGGATATTCCGCAGCCCGCGATTGGAAACGTATTTACGGCGAGTGGACGCTACGACCGCAAAGAAATCTTTTTCGGATTCCAGTCGTTTACCGTGCCGCCATCGATTTACCGCTACGATCTCGACTCCGGCAAAAGCGACTTGTGGACGAAAGTGGACGCCCCTTCGATCGATCCTTCCGCCTATGACGTGCGCCAGGAATGGTACAGCTCGAAGGACGGAACCAAGGTCCCGATGTTCATCGTCAGCAAGAAGGGAATTGCGAAGGACGGTAAGAATCCGACGCTCCTCACTGGATACGGCGGTTTCAACATCTCGCTCAACCCGACGTTTAACCGCAGCATGTATCTGTGGATGGAACACGGCGGAGTGTATGCGGTGGCCAACCTGCGGGGCGGTTCGGAATTTGGCGAAGACTGGCACCGCGCGGGCATGCTGGAGAAGAAGCAGAATGTGTTCGACGACTTCATCGCAGCGGCGGAATATCTGATCGCGCAGAAGTACACCGATAAAGAACATCTTGCCATTTATGGCGGATCGAATGGTGGCCTCCTCATGGGCGCGATGATCACGCAACGTCCTGACCTTTTCCGGGCGGTGGTTTGCGCTGTGCCTTTGCTCGATATGCTGCGCTACCAGAATTTTCAGATCGCAAAGCTCTGGATTCCCGAGTACGGATCCGCCGAAGATGCCAAACAGTTTGATTGGCTGTACGCGTATTCCCCCTATCATCACGTGAAGGCGGGGCAGGAATATCCCGCGATTCTCTTCATGACGGCCGATACCGATACGCGTGTGGATCCGATGCACGCGAAGAAAATGAATGCGCTGATGCAGGCCGAAGCAAAGAATGGCGCGAGCCAGGATAAGCCGATCCTGTTACGCATCGACACGAAAGCTGGACACGGGCAGGGCAAACCGGTCACCAAGCAGATCGAGGACAACACGGATATGTACTCGTTCCTCTTCTGGCAACTGGGCGTGAAGCCGTAGGAGAGCCGGTCGAGCCCGCAAAATAAGCATTTCCGACCGCATCGAACTGGGGGCCGATTGCACCTGTTTGCCATCGACGTCCTGTGCTCATTCGCCCCTCTGTGGTTAAATGAGGACGATGGCTGATCAAAAGATCCGCGTTCTTGTCGCTAAACCGGGCCTGGATGGGCACGACCGCGGCGCCAAAGTGATTGCCCGTGCTCTCCGCGATGCTGGGATGGAAGTCATTTACACCGGGCTTCGCCAGACGCCTGAGATGGTCGTCAATGCTGCGCTGCAGGAAGACGTCCAAGTGATTGGACTCTCGATTCTCTCGGGTGCCCACAACGCCATCGTCCCGCGTGTGATGGACCTGCTCAAGCAAAACAAGATGGATGACGTGCTGGTACTGGTCGGCGGCATCATTCCTGACCAGGATATGGATGGGCTGAAGAAGATTGGCGTGAGTGGCATCTTCCAGCCCGGTACTCCCATGGACGACATCGTGAAGTTTATTCGCGAGCATGTGAAGCCTCATGGCGTTCCCGCGGTCGGATAATGTCCGAACCGAACCCCGATCGTCTCCGCGAACTCCTCAAGCAAACCATCGGACCGACTCCCTGGTATTGGGAAACCTTTCCGCCGATCCGCTCGAACTCCGGCCAACGATTTGTCTGGACGCATCACGGCGAGTCGGGCCCGCTCGGCCACGTTGTGTCGCTCGGGTTGGAGCAGGAACCGGACCGGGCGCGGATCGCGTTGAATACCTATTGCCGTCCCTTCCTCGTGCCGCCGAATTATCTGGGCATCTGGTGTCCCGAAGGTCGAAGCCTGCGCTTTACATGCTTTGATCCCGACCAACTGAAAGCTTTTGACATTTCCGAACTGGCAGGGTGGTTCAAGCCTTCGAGCGAACGCATCTATGCGACGACGCCACCGATTGCGGATTTCGAGGTGCCGGTTGGACTTCCCGGGGGAACCCACAAGATCGATGTCCCGGTCGAGTTGGCGACCGTCAAAGAATTGATTGTTCCCACCAGTTTCAAAGCGATGAGCAAGGACGATCCGGCTTTCGCCTTGTTTGTCTTTTATCTCCATGCCGGCCTGGTGGAGGTGTTGCCGCAAAACTGGTTCACAGCGGCCCAATATGATGTGGGCTACCAGTGGATCGCGAGAGCAGCGCGCGACCCTGAATCGCACCGCTTGGTTGGGGATGGCTTGCGCATGGGAATGTTTGTGCTGGAAGAAGATGGCTGCCGCCTCGATTACTGGATTGAAAAAAGCAAACCATAGAACGGCATCAGGAACGGTTGGCATGGGCAGCGAATTCTTCCAAGTCGAACCGGTTCGCGGTGCTACTGTGCTTCGGCTCGTTTCGAACGATGGCACGAACCGGTTGAGCCGCGCCTGTGTGCTCGCCTTGACGGAAGCCGTACATGAGTTGTCGCAAGAAGGGCAGCCTCTGATCTTCGCCGGGAACCCAAAATTCTTCTCGGTCGGTGCTGATCTCAACGAAATCGCCGCGCTCACGGGAGCGGAGGCCAACAACTTCTCAGCGATGGGACAAGCGCTGATGCGCTCGATCGCCGAATATCCAGCTTCCGTCGTGGCTGCGGTGGAAGGGCACTGCATGGGCGGAGGCCTGGATCTCGCACTGGCGTGTCATCGCCGGATCGCGGCTCCGGGCGCGGTCTTTGGACATCGTGGCGCTGCCTTGGGTCTGATCACCGGCTGGGGAGGTACACAACGCCTGCCACGACTCGTTGGGAAGGGCAGAGCCTTGGAATTGTTTATCGCAGCCGAAAGAGTTTCGGCTGCGCGCGCGCGCGCGATCGGACTTGTGGATGGGATTGCAGGCGACCCCGAGTCCGGGGCCCTGCATCTGCTGTCTCAGATTTCGTGAGTCGCTCTGATTTTTGCTCCTGGCTGAGCGGACGGAGTGTCCGAGCTTCCATTCCTACAGCACCAGAGACCAGCGCAGAAATGCCCACATCCAAACCAGATTGAACGCGAACAGCACCGTGCATAAGAAGATGAAGCGCGTGCGACTGTTTTTTCCCATCCATTGCGCCATCGTCAAGAAGGCTGGATAAACGGGCAGCAAACAC
>Ga0265338_10004037_pt1 | contig 20142 bp, 9 predicted proteins | sample 42126metaG_FD_193579 | JGI IMG/M metagenome (GOLD analysis project Ga0265338, IMG submission 193579) | Rhizosphere microbial communities from Carex aquatilis grown in University of Washington, Seatle, WA, United States - 4-21-26 metaG | ecosystem: Host-associated > Plants > Roots > Rhizosphere >...
GGCGCGGGGGTTCTGAGCCTGAGCGGGAATGACACCACCCTCACCGCGAGTGGAGTTTTTGATGTGGGATCGTCGTTGAGCGTAACAGCCGGGACTGCAACGCTTGCTTCCACCTGCAATCTCACCGGCGCGACTCTGAATATCAGCGGCGCCAACAGTATCGTGAACTTCAACAGCTCCGGGACTGTGGCGATGGTGAATCTGACCGGCGGCACGCTGGGTGGAACCACCCCGGTGACTGTCACTGGGCCGCTGACCCTGGGAGGGGGTGCCATCACCAGCGCGCTTGTTACTGCCGCGGGCGGACTCACCATCAACGGCAATACGACGCTTAATGGGGGAAAACTGGTCAACCCGGGGTTGGCTGTTTGGAGCGCTGGCGTTTTCACCGGGGCTAACGGCGCGGTGTTCAGCAATCTTTTCGGCGCTACGTTTAACAACACCTTCGATGGCAATGCCGCTTCCGGCGTGGGCACCACCCCGATCTTCGTCAATGCGGGCAGCTTCCAGAAGACGGGCGCTACGGCACCGCTCGGAGCCACTTCCATCGACTTCCAGTTCATCAACACCGGTACTGTGGAAGTTCAAACCAACACCTTGCGCTACGGTATCAATCAGCAAACCGCCGGCCTGACCCTGCTTGATGGCGGCAGTCTTTCGGCGCAAGCGCAACCAATCCAGCTCCTGGGCGGCAGTCTGGTGGGCACCAATCTCATCACCGTTCCCAATACTCAAAACGTCATCAATTCGGCCACCATCAGCCCGGGGCTGCCGCTGGGTGAACTGGACATCTCTGGAAATTACCAGCAAACAGCTTCCGGAACGTTGAACATCGACGTGGGGGGCTATACGCCGGGAACAACGTTTGACCTGGTTACGGTCACGGCCGGCGGAGTGGGCGGCGTGGCCACGCTCAGCGGCACGCTCAACATTACCCTGACCAATGGGTTCTTCCCGACCAACGGGGCGACCTTCACCTTCCTGACGGCTGCCAGCCGTGTCGGTGCGTTTACGACTTTTAATTACCCCTCCAACGACATCGGAATGCAGTTGGTTCTCGACGTGACATCCGCGAGCATCAAAGTCACCAATCTGAAGCCGGTGGTGGCGAATCCCATCGTGGCTCCGGCGGCCGTCACCTACGGGTCGGTCTTCAGCTTCCAGTTTCCGGCGAATACTTTCTCGGACCCGGACAATAACCCGCTGACTTATACGGCATCCGGAATGCCGCCAGGCATAACCTTCACTGGTTCCACGCGAACGTTTTCCGGCACCCCGTCGCAGGCCGGTGTTTTCGCCGTCACCGTGGTCGCCAACGACGGTGGCGTTCCAAGTTTGATCGCCACCAACACCTTCAACATTACCGTCAATCCTGCGCCCCTGGCGATTGCGGCCCAACCACAGACCAAGACCTACGGCGCGGCTGATCCAGCCCTGACCTTCACGGCAACCGGCCTGCAATTCGCGGACACAACGGGTACCGTACTGACTGGCGCGCTGACGCGGGCGGCAGGCGAAACGGTGGCGGGTGGTCCTTACGCCATCACGCAAGGGACGCTGGCGGCCAACAGCAATTACATCATTAGTTTCACGGGCAATGCACTGGCCATCACGCCGGCTACGCTGACGATTGCGGCCCAGCCCAAAACCAAAACCTATGGTGCAACCGATCCGGCGCTGACCTTCACGACGAGTGGTTTGCAGTTCAGCGACACCCCGGCCACTGTGCTGGCGGGCGCACTCACTCGGACTGCGGGCGAAACCGTGGCGGGAAGTCCTTATGCCATTACGCGCGGGACACTGACGGCCAACGGAAATTACACCATCAGTTTCACGGGCAGCACGCTGGCGATCACACCGGCAGCCCTGACGGTCACCGCCAGCGCCAAGAGCAAAACTTATGGTTCGACGCTGACGCTCAACGGGGTAGCGGATTTCACTTCCTCTGGTTTGCTGAACAGCGAAACGATCGGATCGGTGACGTTGACCTCCAGCGGTACACCGGCAGGCACGGCAGCTGCGGCAGCAGTGGGTTCCTACACCATCACACCGAGTGCGGTAACAGGTGGGACATTCAATGCAGCCAACTATGCCATTACCTACGCAACCGGCACATTGACCGTGAACAAGGCGGCTCTTTCCGTCACCGCCGACACCAAGACCAAGACCTACGGTGCGGTGGATCCGACCTTCACGGCGACCGATTCTGGCTTCGTCAATGGTGAGACAGCCGCGGTGCTGGGTGGAACATTGGCTTTCACCCGTGCTCCCGGCGAGAATGTTGGCAGTTATTTGATTACTCCCAGCGGCCTGACCAGTGCCAATTACACCATCACCTTCAACACGGGTACCCTGTCGATCACAACGGCTGCGTTGACAGTTACGGCCAACGCCAAGAGTAAGACCTACGGCTCGACTCTGACGCTCAATGGAGCGACAGATTTCACCTCCGCTGGTTTGTTGAACAGCGAAACCATCGGATCGGTCACGTTGACCGCCAGCGGTTCGCCGGCAGGCACGGCGGCTACGGCAACGGTGGGTTCCTACACAATCACGCCTAGCGCGGCAACCGGTGGGACGTTCAGTGCGGCCAACTATGCAATTACTTACGCAACCGGCACGTTGACCGTGAACAAGGCGGCTCTCTCCGTCACCGCCGATGCCAAAACCAAGACCTACGGCGCGGTGGATCCGACGTTCACGGTAACCAGCGCCGGCTTCGTCAACGGTGAGACAGCCGCAGTGCTCGGTGGCACGCTGGCTTTCGCCCGCGCTCCCGGCGAGAACGTCGGCAGCTATTTGATCACTCCCAGCGGGTTGACCAGCGGGAATTACACCATCTCTTTCAATACCGCCAATCTTACGATCAACAAAGCGGCACTTTCGGTCACAGCGGATGCCAAAACCAAGACCTACGGCGCAACCGATCCCGCATTCACCGTGACCTACGCCGGCTTCGTCAATGCCGAGACTCCGACGGTCCTGGGAGGTGTGCTGGCCTTTGCCCGCGCCCCTGGCGAAAACGTTGGCAGCTTCCTGATCACGCCCAGTGGGCTGACGAGTGGAAACTACGCTATCACCTTCAACACCGGTTCGCTCAGCATCACCAAGGCGGTCCTGTCCGTCACCGCCAACCCCATCACCAAAATCTACGGTGCGGTGGATCCGGCTCTGACCTTTGCCGTGAGCGGCCTGCAGTTCAGCGATACGGCAGGCACCGTCTTAACGGGTTCGCTAACACGGGCGGCGGGTGAAGCGGTTGTCGGCAGTCCTTATGCCATCGCGCAGGGAACGCTGGTGCCCAACGGCAATTACACCATCAGTTTCACGGGTAATACGCTGACGATCACCAAAGCAGCACTGTCTGTCTCCGCCGATGCCAAGACCAAGGTCTATGGCGCGGCTGATCCGGCCTTCACGGTAACTTATGCCGGCTTCGTCAACGGCGAAACCTCGGCGGTATTGGGCGGGACGCTGGCCTTTGCCCGTGCCCCGGGCGAGAATGTTGGCAGCTATTTGATCACTCCCAGCGGCCAGACCAGTGGAAACTACACCATCACCTTCAACACCGGCGCTCTCTCGGTCACCAAGGCAGTTCTATCCGTCACTGCCAATCCCATAACCAAAACCTACGGCGCACTTGACCCGGCCCTGACCTTTGCGGTGGCCGGACTGAAGTTCACGGATACCTCAGCTACCGTGCTGACGGGCGTGTTGACGCGGGTGGGCGGCGAAACTGTGGCGGGTGGCCCTTATACCATCACGCAGGGTACACTGACACCCAACGGCAATTACACCATCAGTTTCACGGGCAACAACTTGACGATCACCAAGGCGGCACTGTCTGCCACCGCCGATGCCAAAACCAAGGTCTATGGTGCGGCTGATCCGATATTCACGGTGACGTATGCCGGTTTCGTCAACGGTGAAACCTCGGCGGTATTGGGCGGGACGCTGGCCTTTGCCCGTGCCCCGGGCGAGAATGTTGGCAGCTATTTGATCACTCCCAGCAGCCAAACCAGCGGAAATTACGCCATCACCTTCAACCCCGGCACGCTCAGCGTCACCAAGGCGGTTCTGTCCGTGACCGCCGCCGTCAAGACCAAGGTCTATGGCGCGGCTGATCCGGCGCTGACCTTCACGGCCACCGGTCTGCAATTCACGGACACGACGGCGACGGTGCTGACTGGCGCGCTGACGCGGGCCGCAGGCGAAACCGTGGCAGGTGGTCCCTATGCCATCACGCAGGGCACGCTGACGCCCAACGGCAATTACACCGTCAGTTTCACGGGTAATACGCTGACGATCACCAGGGCGGCACTGTCCGTCACTGCCGACGCCAAAACCAAGATCTATGGCTCGCTTGATCCGGCTTTGACTTTCACGGCCATTGGCCTGCAATTCACGGACACAACGGCTACCGTGCTGACCGGCGCGCTGACGCGGGCCGCAGGTGAAACCGTGACGGGCGGCCCGTATGCCATCACGCAGGGCACGATGGTGCCTAATGGCAATTACACTGTCAGTTTCACGGGCAACACTTTGAGCATTACCAAGGCGGCACTGTCTGTCACTGCCGACGCCAAGACTAAGGTCTATGGTTCGATAGATCCGGCGTTCACAGTGACTTACGCGGGGTTTGTCAATGGTGAGACCCCGACGGTGTTGGGGGGTGTGCTCTCCGTTACCCGTGCCCCTGGCGAGAATGCAGGAAGTTACCTCATCACCCCGAGTGGTCAGACCAGCGGGAACTACGCGATTACGTTCAATACAGGCAACCTAGCCATCACCAAGGCACCCCTGTCTGTCACCGCCGATGCCAAGACCAAGACATTTGGCACGGCTGATCCAGCCTTTACGGTGAGCTATGCGGGCTTCGTCAACGGTGATACTTCAACGGTCTTGGGCGGGACGCTGGCTTTCACCCGCGCTCCCGGCGAAACGGTTGGCGCCTATTTGATCACTCCCAGCGGCCTGACCAGTGTGAATTACACGATCACTTTCAACCCCGGTACGCTGACGATTGTGGCCCCGGCACCGGTGATCCTTCCGCTCGCACGCTTGGGCACGACCAACATCGTTATCACGTGGACCGCAGTCAGCAACGCCATCTATCGCGTCCAGTATAATCCCGCTTTGGGCTCGACCAACTGGACCGACCTCGTCGGCGACGTCACCGCCATCGGCAACTCGGCGTCCAAAACCGACATCATGACGACGACCAATCGGTTCTATCGGGTCCGGGTTTTGCCTTGAATAGTGTTGTCAGGACCCAGCACGAAAAACAACAAACACCAAACAACAAAATCCATGAGACGTTATGAAAAACTCGTTATGCTCCCTGCCCGGGCTATGGCACGGGCATCATATCAAACGTATTCTGGCAAAAGCGCTCGCTTGGGGATGCTTGATCATCACAGCTGACCCGGCCTCGGCCCAAAGCTGGACGACAACAACCGCGCCGATCGCAAATTGGGTGTCGGTTGCCTCGTCGGCGGATGGCAACAAGCTGGCGGCCTTGATTCAGGGTGGACAAGCGGTCTACACCTCGACCAATGCCGGAGCCACCTGGACGTTGAGCAGTCCGGCCAATGGCGGAATCCAGGGCGACTCCATTGCCTGTTCGGCTGATGGCAGCATCCTGTACATCGCCGGGAATGCGCAGATCTATCATTCGACCAATTCCGGCGCGACCTGGAACGTGACCGGGTCGCCGAACGCGAATTGGACCTGCGTCACCTGTTCGGCCGATGGAACTCAGGTGGCGGGCACTAGCGCCACACGACGCGGTTCGCCGGTCGGCATTTTTATTTCGCGAGACGGGGGCGCGACCTGGACGTCCGGAACAGCATCACTCGACGCCTGGTTGGCCATTGCGGCGGCGGCGGACGGCGACAAACTGGTGGCATCCGATGAGATCGCAGACGCCATCTTCACCTCAGCTGACGCGGGCAATACCTGGAACCAACACAGTCCACCGCTCCACCCATTTGGCTCAGTCGCTTCGTCGGCCGACGGAACCAAATTCGTTGCCGTCGGCAGCACCGGCGGTTTGGGTACCGGCCCGATCTTCACCTCGACGAACTCAGGACTGAACTGGGCGCAGACCACCGCGCCCGTTACCAACTGGGTGACGGTGGCCTCTTCGGCTGACGGCAACACGCTGATCGCTGCCGGCGGCGGTACGAGTTTTCTGGGACACCTGTACCTTTCAACCGATGCCGGAGCCACCTGGAACCAGACCAACGTGTTGTTCACCCATTGGACTTCGGTTGCGATATCAGCGGACGGCACCAAACTGGTGGCAGCCGAATTCGGCGGCCATATCTATACGCAGCACCTTTCGCCCTTCACGCTATCGCCGACACTTGGCCTGAGGGTTTCAGGCGGCAGTGTCGTCGTTTCCTGGCTGGTGCCTTCTTTGAACTTTGGCCTGCAACAAAACACGGATCTGACCACCTCCAACTGGACCGATGTGACGGCTGCGCCCGTTTTGAACACGGCCAACTTACACGATGAAGTTACGGTGCCGAATTCCGGCAATAGCACCTACTATCGGTTGAACTCCGGGGGTGGAAGCGCCGTCAGCGGGACACAGGCCATCGCCAATGTGTTGCATGGTCCGTGGCAGACCCTGGTGGTGGATACCTTGTTCACGCCGACGTTCAATGCTGACGGAACCTTCACGGCCACCATTCAGCCGCCAGTGGGAGCGATTACAACCGATTCCGGCACTTGGACGCTCACGCCTCCGGTGGTTCCGAGCGGCTTTTCGAATCCGGAAGGCCAGCTCACATTGATCAACACGCACGGCACGGTCTTACTCTCGGGCGATGTGCTGCTCCTTAACCCGGATCAGTTGGCCATGTTGTCGGCCACAGACCACATCACGACCATTACCCTCGTGGGGGAGCTCCTTATCACCAAATTCACTCCCTAGCTTCCGAGTCACTCATGTTGTGTCTTGTGGCACAACATATACGGATTTTGGCGCGTAAATCGTGTGTCGCCCCAAATCCGTTATTCTTGCCGCAGCCTGGCGTGCAGGAGGCTGAGATAAGCTCAGACGGCCTTTGGCTCGCCTGACCCGGTGACAGCAGGACTCGTCAGGAGTTTATGAAGTTGGGCGATGCCCCGGGCAATTCTGGATTTCACTGTACCCATCGGCACCTCCAAAATCCGGGCGATCTCCTTGTAAGGGTAATCCTCCAGATAGAACATAGAGACCGGAGCTTGAAAGGCCTCGTCCAAACAGGCGAGCGCTTCGATCACGTTCACCGAGTCCAGTTGATTGATCTGCGGGGGTGAAACACAGGGCAACTCGGATTCCGCCTGCTCCAGTTCGTAATGAGGATATCGGGTGTCCCTCCGGCGGCCTTGCAGATACATACGATGTAGTGTCGTGAACAGCCAGCTTTTCACCTTTGATCCATCGCGGAGTTGATGGCCCTTGGTCGCCTAGGTCTGGAACGTCTGCTGGGTCAGGTCCGAGGCATCCGCTTCCGAACGGGTCAGCGCGAAGGCAAAGCGATAGAGCGATTCATAGTAAAGCGTCACCAGACTTTCAAAGTCCAGATCTGCGAAACCGCTGCCGTTCTGTTTGATGGTGTTCATGTTGAACCAAACTGCGTTTAGCAGTGGATGTGCCATGCGCTTGAGCGTGGGTTTCAGCGGACATCGCCCGAAAATTGTTCCTGCACAGGAACAATAATTCCGCAAAGTGTTCCGCAAACGGATCGCGGAACGGATCGCAATTTCTTCTCCTGATTGATTTGCATGATAATTGGCCGATTGCGTGTCGTGATCGCTGCGTAAACGCCGTTGGCATCACCGCTGCTAAGGGAGGCAAATGAGCTTCGGTCTGGTCAAAATTGGATCACCGCGGTTCAGAAACAAAAAACCAAAAACCAAGAAAGATCAAAGCTATGAAACACAACAAATCAAATAACCGGTCATTCCCAGCAGTCTGTGTGGCAATCCTGGTCGCCCTTACCATCGGTTTGATGCCAGGCCTCGCATCCGCTTCCGGTGGAAGCGGTTCCGGCGGCGGGAGCGGCGGCACCACAACCAAGGTTGATACCATCAAGGTCAGCAAGTGCTTTTACTTCGACACCGGAAGTTATGTTGAATTGTTGATCAACGCCGGCAGCTCCGACTCCACCGCACACCTTTATGCCTTCCTTCCTTCCGGCATATATCTCGGTGAAGTGCAAAATGGCGGCGGCGGTCGCTATGGCGGCACGGTCTTCGTCACGCTCGGCATCCCCACGGAGATCGGCATTATCAGCAGCTCCGGCGGAAGCATTATCGTGCCGTGTGTTCCGGGACAGCTTTGACGCAAAGTCCGTCCGCGACTTGACAAGTATCAACGCCAACAAAAAAGGAAACGCAAATGAAACGGGAAGTTGATTTCTCCACCGGGATCAGCTTCCCGTCTTTGTTTCCACTGGCGTACAGCCAACACGGTTTATGAATCTGCCCATCTTTTCCGGTCGAAAGGTAACTACTATGAAACGATCAAAGCATTTGAAAAGGTTGTTTTGCAGCGCTGCCACGCAACTCCAATTTTTGTTGCTCCTCTGCCTTGGCCTTTGCTGCTTCAGCCTGCGTGCCCATGCTGCTGCCGGGGCATCGCTGACCGTCTTGGGAACGGATTCCTTTGATCGCAACAACACTTTCGGTTGGCGGTTCACACCGGCCACGGACATCGACGTCACTGCTCTGGGATTCTTCGACGCGACGAGTTTGGCAGCGGGAACCGGAACGGGATTGAGCCAATCGCACGACGTGGGAATCTACCGTGTTTCGGATCAAGTCCTGGTGGCCAGCAATACGATCCCGGCCGGAATAGTGGGCGATCTGACTGCCAACTTCCGATATGTCACGCTGTCCGCACCGGTCCGATTGGCCGGCGGTACAACTTATCTCATGGCGGGGTTTGCTCTCAGCCTCAGCCCCGATCCGGCGGCCTTTGCCAGCAAGTGGACGATGGCGCCCGGCATCCTCTACGCCAACAGCCCCCTGCCGACGGTGATCAATCCCACCAGCGGCACGTCACAATATCTCGTCAGCGCTCACGGTAATCCACCCGCGGTCCTGACTTATCCGGGAGTGACGCAGACCGGGCTTTTGCCGGTGTTCGCCGCCAATTTTCAATTCACGCCAGTGGTGCCATTCCTGACCCGCATTGAGTGCATCACCAATACCGTGGTCATCAGCGTGACCAACCTCACAGCGGGCGTCACCAACAGTGTGGAGAAAAGCGTGAACCTCAGTTCCTGGCAATCGCTTCAGAGTTTTGTGCCAGGCGCCAACGCGACCAATCTGACAGTGGATACCATCGGGGCTCCTGCGGCTTTCTATCGAATTCGGGTAGGACCATAGTTGATACTGGTTCCACCATTTTTTCAGGCAAACCTTGATGTCAAAATTCAACAGGCCGGTGTCGGATTACAGTTTATTCAAGGTCTGTCATTTCATCGTTGCCTTGCCGTTGATGTCTTTGGAACCAAGACCCGGTTGAACAAAAATCCATTGGCCCCTCGCTTCCGGTGAAAGAATTGAATATAATGATGGTTGAGATGGGCATTCTGAAAGCCAATCGTTCACGAGCGGTGGCCGCGCTGATCCTGTTCATTCTCGTGGCCGTCCTCGGCATCGGGTTGCGAAATGCGAGCAATCCGCTCAGTGATCAACTGGCGCAGAACAGTTATGATTGCCTGCACATATTCAATTCCTGGCGACACGATCCTCCCGCCAACCCGCCGGTGGTCATCATTTACCTGGATTTGCCCTCGTATCTTCACGAGCGGCAGGATCCGACTCAGTCCTGGCCGCGGCAGCTTCATGCCCAATTGCTGCAGCGCTTGAAGGTCGCCGGCGCCCGGGCCGTGGTGTTCGACATCGTATTTGGAGCGGCTGGACCGGACCCTGCGGCAGATGCTCGGTTTGCAGAGGCGATACGCGATCAAGGAAATGTCATTCTCGCCGCGGAGTTCAACAACAGCGCCAGCCACAGCACCACCGCGGAACAACCTTGGACGCGCACCACAACATTGCTTCCACCCTATGAGCCCTTTGCGGCTGGGGCTACACGCTGGGGTATTGCATCACAGGAAATTGACGATGATCTGGTCGTGCGCCGCTATCTCGCCGGCTTCACGGCGGATAAACAGCCGACGCTGACCTGGGCGACTGCAAGCTGGCTTCAGTTGCCCGTCACCCGGGACGCCGCCGCCATGCAAACAGCCAACAACCGGTGGGTTCGGTATTACGGTCCACCCCTTACGATCGCACATGTCAGCTATAGTGAAGCCCTCGATCCGGAAGGCGTCCCCGACAGCTTCTTCCGGGACCGGATCGTATTCGTAGGCGCGCGACCCATGGCTGAATTGTTCCGTGGACGTCAGGACGAATTCCGCAGCCCTTATCACTCATGGCGGAACAAGGAACTGTTCATGCCTGGCGTTGAAGTGCATGCAACCGAAATGCTCAACCTGGTGCGCGGTGACTGGTTGAGGCGGCTTGCCCCTGCCACAGAAAGCGGACTGCTGTTATTGTGCGCGCTGCTCTTTGGCGGCGGACTCATTTGGCTGCGGCCGATTCCCGCGACACTGGTTGCCCTGGCGGGAGCCGGCGTCACTTTGATGCTGTCGCTCAACGGATTTTCGCGAGGAATCTGGTTTCCGTGGCTGATGGTCACTGACGTGCAGATTCCCATGGCCCTCGGCGGTTCGATTCTGTTCAATTCACTCGAATGGTATCGTGCCCGCCGGCGATTTGAGGCGGCCAAGCGCGAGGCTGAAGCAACCATTCGCGAGCAAGCTGCGCTCATCGACAAGGCCCACGACGCCATCCTGGTACAACATATCGACGGCCGGATCCTGCATGCGAATCCCAGTGCCGAGCGATTGTACGGCTGGAAGCTCGTTGAATTACAGCGCAACGGTGGGGCCGCAGAACTCTTTTCGGCTGATGTTGCCGGCGCGGCAGCCGCACGCCAGGCAGCGCTGACCCAGGGCGAATGGAATGGCGAACTCCGCCAACAGACCCGGACGGGCCAAGTAGTCATCGTGGCCAGTCGTTGGACGTTGATTCGCGATGATACCGGGCAACCCAAGGCACTGTTGCTGATCAATAGCGATATTACTGATCAGAAACAGTTGGAAGCACAGCTGTTGCGCACGCAGCGCATGAACACCATCGGCACGCTCGCCGGTGGCATGGCGCACGACCTGAACAACGCGCTGGCGCCGATCCTCATGGGAGTACAACTGCTCCGGCGCAAAACCAAGGATGAGGAATCCAATCATCTGCTCGGCTGGATGGAAACCAGCACGCATCGCGGTGCGGACATGGTGCGGCAGGTCTTGCTCTTCGCCCGAGGACGCGGCGGCGAATTTGAGCGTCTTGAACTTGGTGCCTTGGTGAGAGAATTGGAAAAGATGGTTCGCGAGACGTTTCCAAAAAACATCGTTGTGGAGGCGTTCCTGCCGGATGACCTCTGGCCGGTACGGGGCAATCCGACTCAGCTGCACCAGGTTTTGCTTAATCTCACCGTCAATGCCCGTGACGCCATGCCAGACGGCGGCAGGCTTTCCCTGGTCGCCGACAACGTCGAACTCACCGACGCCGAGGCCGCAACAATTCCCGGCGGCAAACCCGGGAACTATGTGTCCTTGCTGGTATCCGACACCGGCACCGGCATGCCGCCGGAGGTGCTTGCAAAAATCTTTGAACCATTCTTCACCACCAAAGGCGAAGGACGCGGCACCGGCATTGGCCTTTCAACCGTCGTACGCATTGTGAAAAGTCACGACGGATTCCTCCGTGCTGAAAGCGAACCTGGGCAAGGGACGGTATTTGAATTTTTTCTCCCCGCAGTGATCGAAGCGGCGCCCACACAGCCAATGAAGCAATCGGTTGAAATCCCCGGCGGCCAAGGCGAACTCATTCTGATTGCGGACGACGAACAGGCCATCCGCGAGCTTGTCGGAGATGCATTGACTTCCTGCGGATACAAGATTCTGACGGCGGAGGACGGCCAGGAGGCGCTACGTTTGTTCGCACAGCACCAGGCAGAAGTACGACTGGTGATCATCGACCGGGACATGCCTGTGCTGGACGGGCTGCAAACCGTCACCGCGCTGCGAAAGCAGCAACCGAACCTGCCCGTCGTTCTTGCCAGCGATGAAACGGTCACCGACATGCCCACGCTTGCCAATGTTATCCGATTGAGCAAACCATTTTCTTTGGATGAATTGCTAACCGTCGTTAGCCAAAGCCTGAGCAATAAATAGCCGGTACTTCGCCAGATATGGTCTTGGAAACATTCTGAAAGCGGGTACAATTATTTCTGACCATGTCTGCAATGGAAGATGTAAAACTCAAGCGTATCCCGTTCACGTGCCTGGTGGTCGAGGACGATCCGGCTTTTGCTGCGATGGCGGCGCAAGTGGTTCGCGATGAAGGCGGAGAGGCGGCGATTGCCGGCTCGCTTTCCGCCGCGCGTGAAAGTGTTGCCGGTCGAAGCTTCGATCTAGTGCTTCTCGATAATCATCTGCCTGATGGCAAGGGCTACGATCTTTTTGGCCAACTGGCTCAGCGCGATCCCGACGCTCCGATTGTGATGATCACTGGTGTGCCAGATTTGGGGGAAGCGGTGGCGCTGACGCGCAACGGGCTTTTTGAATATCTCACCAAGCCAGTGAGTGTGGACGCGCTGGTCGCGTGTTTGCGCCGTGCGTTGCTGCGTCTCCGAACCCAAACTCCGGCATCGGGTGAGGTCGAATACTACGGAGAATCGCGGGCCATGGCGGAAGTGATGAAGCAGCTTCGTCAGGCGGCGCGGCATCCCGCCAGCACCGTGTTGCTGACGGGCGAGACCGGGACGGGGAAGGATCTGGCCGCGCGCACGCTCCACCAGCTGACCTATCCTGACAGGTCGGCGCCGTTAATCGCGGTGAACTGCGCTGCCGTCCCCGCAGAAATGTTTGAATCCGAACTCTTCGGCGCCGAACGCGGCGCGTTCACCGGTGCGGACAAGCGCCGGCCAGGATTGGTGGCCGCGGCTTCAAGCGGCACGTTGTTTCTGGATGAAATTGCTGAGGTACCGTTGGCGTTACAGGCCAAACTGCTGCGCCTTTTCGAATCCCGCGAATTCAGAACCTTGGGCAGTACCGACAACCTGACCTTTTCCGGGCGGTTTGTTGCGGCGACCAACAAGTCGCTGGCCGATGAGGTGAAGGCCGGGCGGTTTCGGGAAGACCTGCTCTACCGGCTGGACGTGTTTGCGCTGGAACTGCCTCCTTTGCGTCAACGCCGGATTGATATTCCGGGACTGGCCGAATTTTTATTGAATCAACTGGCGGGCAAGTATGGCCGTACCAAGCCGCTCCTGAAACCCGAGGACCTGTCCGCGCTCACGGCACATGATTTTCCGGGAAACGTGCGCGAGCTGCGCAATGTGCTTGAGCGCTCCCTGCTCAAGACCGCCGATAAGAGCCGCTGGCTGGCCTTGGACTTGAACTGGCTCAATCGGAACGGGTCGATGGCAGGAGCGGCGTCCAGCATCCAGGCGGCAAACGCATTGCCGCCAGGGCGTGATGGACTCACGCCTATTGAAACTCAGGAGTACCGCCTGATCGGCGAGGTGTTGCAAAAAACCAGCGGCGGTATCCGGCGTGCTGCGGCCCAACTGGGATTGTCTCCACAGGCTTTGCTGCGCCGGCTCGAGAAGTGGCCGGAACTCCGTGGTGCAAAACAATAAACTGTTCCGATGGCAGAACGCCAAATCAGTAATGATCCGAAAATCTTCGTTTTTAAGGTTCCCCAAACCCGTTTTGTCGCTGCAAGAGGGCCTGATTTGTCTGCTGCCGTGCATTGGCAATCCGGTTGCTCAAGGAACTTAATGGATTGCGAAACGTCATACATGAAGAGAAGTGTCGGCACATGAACATTTTCACCTGGAAAAATAAACCGGGTGGGCCAGCCCGGCGGTGTCGCCGCGCGATTTGCTCGCAGATACTGCTGTTTGCCTTGGTCTGGCTTGGAATGATCAAGCCATCCCAGGCTCAACTGGCGTTTCAGGACATTTTCACCAACCGGCAAACCACGACGAGTGCGACTGGCGTGCTCACCGGGAGCAACACCAACGCCACGGTCGAGGTTGGGGAGCCGCAAACCGGCGGCAAACCGGGCGGACATTCAGTCTGGATTTCGTGGGTGGCACCCGCAGACGGTATCGCCACATTCCGAACCGATGGCAGTTCGTTCGATACATTGCTTTCGGCCTACTATTTCGGCTCAACCAATGACACCACCGTCGATAAACTTCACGAAGCCGCGCGCAACGACGATTTTCTGGGCATCGCACCGGCCAGCCTGATTCAATTCGGCGCGCTGGCCGGTCAGCACTACGAAATTGCGGTGGACGGTTACGAAGGAGCGGTTGGCGACATTCTGCTGAATTGGAGTTTTATCAACGCCACCTCGCCGCCTCCAATCGTGGTGAGCGTGCCGAACGACCAGGCGGCGCGGCAGGGGGATCCGGTCACGCTTACGGTAAACATGCAGACGTCGCCGAATGTGCATCTCCAATGGCGGCTGGACGAAAACGAGATTGAAGAGTTTGGGACCAATCTGTTCATTCCCAGCCTGCAACCAACCAATGTTGGCAGCTATTCACTCCGCGTATCCATTGGTTCCGTGAAGTTTTTCACCACTCCAACGGAGATTCAGATCAATTCGGACGGTCAGACCAACACTTTGGCACGCGACAAACTGCTGGACTCGGAGGGTTCACCTTTGATCGGCTCGGACGGTAGCGGCAGCGGGCTGCTGGCGCCGATCCGCAGATCGGTCGTGGCTTCTGCGGGAGCCTCGCTGATTGGCGTCGTGAGCGGTTATAATGGCAGTCAGATCTTTGATACCACGTATGCCACCTCTGATCCAAATGAACCTCCGCATTGTGGAGTGACGGGCGGTGCATCGTATTGGCTCCTCTACCAGGCTCCGACTAACGGCACCATCACCCTCGATACCATCGGCAGCACCTACGACACCGTGATGGAAGCTTATACGTACAACGGCACCCTCACGGGTTATCAGGACTTGATCTCAATCGCTTGCGACAATGACAGTATTGCGCCACAAGGGCCATCTCGCATCCAGTTTCCGCTGGTGAAAACACGAAAATACGTCGTCGTCGTCGATGGGGTCAATGCGGCTCGCGGTATTGCTTCGCTGAATTATTCGCTTAACTCGACTTCACCTCCGACGCCACCGAAATTGAGTGGCGTTCCCCAACCTTTGGTCGTTGCCAGCGGCTCTACGGTGGTGCTTTCGCCCTCAGTTGCCGGTTGCCCTCCGCTCCAATATTTCTGGGCCAAGGACGGGAGGGCAATTTCTGGCGTCAACAGTTCCACGCTGGTACTGGCGAATGTCACACCGACCAATTCGGGCAGTTACGTGCTGACGGTTACCAATGATCTGGGCACCACTTCCGCCACGATGCCGCTGCGCGTGGTAATTCTGCCGACCTGCCAGATGTCGATTACCTCGACCGGGATGAATCTCAGTTTTCCAACGCTTACAGGCCAGAGCTATACCGTCGAGGAAACAACCAACCTTGCCGGTCCTTGGCAGGTCTGGACCAATTCTCTCCCCGGCAACGGCCAGTTGATGGTGATCGGTCTCACTGCGACGAACAGGAGATTCTACCGGGTGTGGGTCCAGTGATCCGGTGGCGAATGGGAAGACGAACCGTTTATTCGTTCCGTAGCCGGAACACCCGGTCCACGCGGGGAACGTTACAATCAGAATTGATCCGAGTGAAATCAGCATCTTCACCGTCATTGAAGCGGTATGCCTTTCCGATTTCGCCCGTTTTCAGCGATTTCCGAAATCCGGGCGCACTGAACGAGATGATGGCAAGCCCGCTGCTAAAGGCGCTTAAGCTGAAGGCATTTTTATCAACTTTTTTGTTTTGCTGCCTGTTCGCAGTATTTTCAGCAGGGGCACAGCCTGCAAATGACACGGGCGGGGCCAACGCTCCGAGTCTGGTCATCGAAGTCGCCGGCCACGTCGAATATGCTGCCGGCTCCAATACGAATTGGCAGCGCGCCGCTGTCGGAGTTGTCCTCGCGCCTGGCGACCGCCTGCGCACACTTCCGGAAAGCCGGGCGGCCGTGCAACTTTCCGATCGCAGCGTGATCCGGCTGAACGAGCGGACCACGTTAGAAATTCTTCCTCCGCGCCATTCTGAAAAGCGCCGGTTCGGTCTACCACAGGGCTCACTGTTCTTTTTCAACCGCGAAAAACCCGCCGATGTTGAATTCGACACGCCACTCGCCGCCGGCGCGATTCGTGGTACGGAATTCCTGCTGGAATCCGTCGAGGCTTCGCCCGCGCTCCGGCTCGCGCTCATTGACGGTTTGGTGACACTGCAAACGAGTGATGGCCAAATTGCGCTTCAGCGCGGAGAGGAATTACACCTGGAACCAGGGCATCCGCCGCAAAAGACCGCCCTCGTCAATGTGTCCAGTGCAATCCAATGGGCACTCTACTATCCCGCGGTGCTGAATCCGGATGATCTTAACCTCAATCCGGAGCAGGAGCGTGCACTGCATGAAGTATTGATCCGTTATCGATCTGGCGATTTGCTCGCAGCATTGGAAACCTGGCCAACCAATTCGCCGGGGTCGGACGCCGCCGTGCAACGCCTCCACGCGGCAATCGAACTGTCTGTTGGTGCTGTCGCGGAGGCTGAAGCCATGCTGGAGCCGTTGCCACCGGATCAGTCGGACGCGGCGCTGCGTGAATTGATTGCCACCGTCAAGGGTGAGAAGGTTTCAACCAACTCCGTTCCACAAAACAGCAGCGGGTTTCTGGCGCGTACCTACACGCTCCAGGCGCTGGCGGATTTGCCAGCTGCACTTGCTGCTGCGCGCCAGTCGGTGGCGTTGGCCCCCGAATTTGGCTTTGCGCGGGCACGGCTGGCGGAACTGGAATTTTCCTTTGGCAATCGCCGCTCCACGCTTGCTGAATTGGATATTACGCTTCGCCTTTCGCCTCGATCGGCGCCGGCGCATGCGTTGCGTGGATTCGTTTTACTGGAACGGGGGGACGTTGCCGCCGCCAGCGCTGCCTTCGATCGCGCCCGCGAACTGGATGCCGCGTTCAGTCTGGCCTGGCTGGGGCGCGGCCTCTGCCTCATGCGCCAACGCGACTTTATCGGCGCTCGCGCCGCGTTTCAGGCGGCGGCGGCTCTGGAACCGCAACGCGCGCTATTTCGTGATTACCTCGGCAAAGCGTCAAGCGAACTTGGGGACGCCAAGGCAGCTGACAAGGAATTCGGCCTGGCCCGGCGCCTGGATTCAAAAGATCCAACTGGCTGGCTCTATTCCGCGTTGCAATCGTGGCAGGAGAACCGGATTAACGAAGCCATCCGTGACCTCGAACGCTCGGTCGACCTGAACGACCAGCGGGCCATCTTTCGCTCGCGTTTGTTACTCGACGAGGACCAGTCCGTGCGCAGCGCAAATCTGGCTGCCATTTACAATGATGACGGTCTTGCGGAAGTGAGCCGTCATACGGCCGCGCGGGCCGTGGCGGAGGATTACGCCAATTTTTCCGGCCACCTTTTCCTCGCGAACAGTTATCAATCACAGGAAGATGCGAACCGGTTTGATCTGCGACTGGAAACCGCCAGGCAAAGCGAGTTGCTGGTCGCCAATTTGTTGGCCCCACCGGGTGCAGGCAATCTTTCACAACAACTCTCCCAACAGGAGCACCTGCAGTTTTTCGATCCACGTCCGTTGGGGATCAGTACGCTCACGGAATATGGCAGCGGAGGTGATTGGCATCAGGGAGCCTCGGTTTTCGGGACACAGGATGGATTTAGTTATGCCTTGGATGCCAATTATCAAAGCCTGAATGGACAACAGCCAAATAATGAATCCGAAGTCCAGCAGTACATCCTCACCATCAAACAACGGGTTACTCCGGACGATGAATTTTACTTCCAAGCCGGTGACTTGAATTCCAATGCGGGAGACATGGCACGGAGGTATGACCCGGCGCAGGCGGTCGTTGGCTTTCATGTCATCGAACGGGAGGAGCCAACGCTTTACGCCGGCTGGCATCATGAGTGGTCGCCCGGCAGCCATACGTTGTTTCTTCTGGCTCGATTGGCCGATACCCTGTCTTACACAAATCCGCAACCTGACGTGATATTCTTGATCCAGAACGGAGGCGTTACCACTGCAGTTCAATCACCTCCGTTGGGGCCGCCTTTCGGTTTGAATTTCAACCGCGACTTCACCCTTTATTCGGCTGAGTTGCAGCAGATCTGGGAAACGCCTCAACAAACGTTGGTTGTGGGCGGTCGATGGCAATCGGGTAACGTGGACACCCATGCCAATCTCAGTCGGGATTTTACCGGCGTTGTCACCGACCAAAGCATCGGGACTTCCCTCGAACGCGGTGATGTTTACGGTTATGACTCATGGCAAGTCTTCGACTGGTTACAGTTGATCGGCGGTGTGACCTACGACCAAATAACCTTTCCCGCGAACACGGATTTGCCCCCAATATCCGGCCAGGAAACGACGCGGGTGCAGGTGTCGCCCAAAGCCGGACTGCTTTGGACACCATGGGATCGCGGGGTGTTCCGCGCCAGTTATACGCGTTCATTGGGTGGGTTATTCTTCGACAATAGTGTCCGGCTTGAGCCAACCCAGATCGCCGGACTCAATCAGGCTTTTCGCAGCTTGATACCCGAAAGTGTGGCGGGATTGGTGCCAGGCACGAAGTTCGAGACCACGGGTGTCGGCTTCGACCAGTCTTTCTTCAGTGGCACATGGTTCGGCGCCGAAGCCGAGTGGCTCACTTCCGATGGTGACCGTACGGTAGGGGTGTTGACCAATTCGCTGTTCCTGCCAATCCCCGACTCGGCCAGCAGTACCCGGCAAACCCTCAATTTTCACGAACAAGACCTGTCGGCTTATGTGGGGCAATTGCTTGGAGACTGGTTCGCGGTGAGCGCCCATTATCGTTTGAGCCAGGCTCACCTCGTCGGCCAATTTTCTGACATTCCCAACACCGCCGCCGGCCTGGCACAACTGAACCAGGACAATCACGCCACGTTGAATCAGGTATTGCTGGCCGCCAACTTCAATCATCCCAGCGGCGTGTTCGCGCAATGGGAATCGGTCTGGTATCAGCAGAGCAATTCTGGCTACAACCCGGCTTTGCCCGGCGATGATTTCTGGCAGCATAATATATTTGTCGGCTATCGGTTTCCGCGGCGTTACGCGGAAATTCGTCTGGGCGTGCTGAACCTGGCTAATACCGATTACCGCCTCAATCCGCTGAACCTATACCCGGAGTTGCCACGCTCCCGGATCTTCACCGCGAGCTTACGCTTAAATTTCTAAGCAAAGAGTCCTAGATACGAAAAAAGCTGCCCGACCGCCGGACGCCGTTTCAACACGGCCTCAATGTCCGCGCTGAACCGGAACAGCGTCGGCTTGATGCTCGTGTCGCGTGATTTCAATTTCTTACGCGTAAAACAAATCGTGCGCGTGTTCCAGTTTATGTCCTCCGTCCGCATGCAAGCCCCGTCCGATTGCGCCGCGCCTGTCAGCCACAGCAGTTCGTAAAAGTCTCGGCGCTCGTTGTTTCCAGAGGGTCACATTTCTCAATCATGCGCCACTTGTCCCCACCACTGGTGACATGTAAAATTTGAGGTTTGGGGATATTCTGATCTTGGTTTTAGCAGTTGTTCTCAACAGTGTGTAGGAAAGGACCGGATTTGTTATCCGGCCTTTATCTTTTTAACTGCCGCACTTTTCCTCTCAAACAGGCAACGGAAGCAAGTGGTTTCGTAATGGCACCGTGCTAACCTTTGGCACGGTCATGGGCTTTGATAGATCGGCACGCATTGTTTCCGAAGGAAGCTGGTGTCAGTTTCATCATCCAGCATGGCGCGCACTTTGCAGGCCAGGGCAGCCGAGGTGTAAGGTTTGGGAAGAAAGGCCACGCCCGGCTCAAGCACGCCATGTTGAGCAATGGTGTCATCCGTGTAACCCGATGTGAAGAGGATTTTGAGATCGGGATAAGTGGTTTTCAGCCACTCCGCCA
>Ga0265338_10004038_pt1 | contig 20142 bp, 18 predicted proteins | sample 42126metaG_FD_193579 | JGI IMG/M metagenome (GOLD analysis project Ga0265338, IMG submission 193579) | Rhizosphere microbial communities from Carex aquatilis grown in University of Washington, Seatle, WA, United States - 4-21-26 metaG | ecosystem: Host-associated > Plants > Roots > Rhizosphere...
AAAAACCAGTAAACGTTATTATTACAACCAGATAATAATAATAATAATAATAATACCGCTTTTACGCGCAAAGGTTTTAATGAAATTTAGATAAAATGTTTGCTTTTATCTAAATTCTATTATTAAAACAGGAATGTATTTCTATAACATTTACTTTTTATATCAACCCATAGAGATATCATTAAAGGGATTAATACTAGCAAATTGGCATGTTTTAATAACCCCATGCCTTTAGGCTGGGGACAATAGATTATGAATATATCAAGGGCTTTAGCCCTTTTGGGAAAATATTCAGTTGTTTTAAAAAGGGCTAAAGCCCTCCGATTACTTGCGTATGTTATTTGACTCCAGCCTAAAGGCATGGAGTTATTGGAATATAAACATACTGAGATTTATAAGCCTTATATAAATTATCAATCAATTGTCTTACGGTAAATATTCAATTTTCATTGATATTGAGTTATTTTGACCCTGATTACATTTGTTACGATGCCCTCCATTCTATCATTTTGGATCATTCAATCATGTTAGTAATATGAATAAACCCACTGTAACAACAGAATGAATTTATACCATAATACTATCTCTCCATTTACCAAAGTAAATGAAATACCTATTTATTAATTAAGCTCGTTTATTACATTTTCATCAATCGACTCTTTAAAGCATCAGCTTTGCTTTTAAAGAACTGCATTTCCTTACTTTTGACAGGATCGGTTGGTGGCGATTTTAATTTCAAAGGATCGACTGCTGTTCCATCTTTATATATTCTAAAATCAAGATGAGCACCTGTTGAAAGACCGGTACTTCCAACAAATCCAATAACTTCGCCTTGATGTACATGCGAACCTACCCGTACATTTTTAGGAAATGCGGAAAGATGCATATAAGCCGATTCATAGGTACTATTATGTTTAATTCTTATCAAGTTACCGGCTCCACCACAATATCCTTCTTTAACAACAACACCATCGGATATTGTTTGAACAGGTGTACCGATTGGGGCTTTATAATCGACCCCCCAGTGTGGTCTGAATATGCGTAGAATGGGATGAAACCGTGCTTTCGAAAAGTATGACGTTATTCTCGAAAACTTTAATGGTGCTTTTAAAAAGGCCTTTTTCAAACTCTTACCATTTTCATCGTAGTATCCTAAAATCCCGTTTTGTTCAAAAGGAATAGCATATATATCTTCACCCATATGATTGAACACTACAGCTTTTATTTCGGTAACACCAACACTCATTGAATCAACAAAACTTTCGTTATAGATTACTTTAAAGTGATCGCCCTTTTGTAATGCAAAGAAATCGATCGACCATGAATAAATTTCTGATAGCTCGGTAGCAAGTACCGGGTTTATCTTATTGGATGTTATACAGTTCCATAGTGACGATTCAATTGTTGCTGAAGCTGTTTGTTCTTTCGTTTGCACCTTCTTTTGTTCAAGATAAACCTTCATCGAATCGCCGAATTCACATTCGAGATATTCTATCGGCGAGATTTCGTACACAAAATATTTAACTTTCTTTTTTGAATCAATATCAAGAAAAATAGCAAAAACATTTCCTGCTTTCATTTTTCTTAAATCAAAAAGTGGACGACTCTTTTTATCAAATTCATTTATTTGAGTTTGATTCACGCCAAATTTTGTTAGTATTTCGGAGAGATTAACATTTTGAGCTACAATACTGTGATAAACAAAAAAGGAATCAACGCATATACCGTATTTGTACTTTGGAACTACTTCAAAAACTGAATCGGCTAACGATTCTTTTCTACTTTTGCCTCGACACGAAGATAATACATTCACGATTAAACATGAGAATATCATCAATTTAGCTATAATACAGCTATACTTGTATACATTCTTTTTCATGCGGCAAAGGTAATAATAATGTAGGTGAATCCTAAACAAACAAAGGTTTTAACATGTTTTTTTTCATTAAATATATCTCAGCTTTTTACTGAAATTTACGGTATATTTGAACATTAAAATAAGTATGTATTTGATTAGTCAAATTGCAATGCTTCAAGGTATCTATATATATAAAACTATCTGTTTAAGTTTTTAGAACTTTAATAGATGTATCGTCATAAAAATAATTGCAAAGATCTTATGCATCAACTTTATACTATTTCTAAATAACTAACTTACATATATTCCAGTGAAAAAGAATATTATACTATTGATTTGTTTATATCTTATAAGTATAAACAGCTTTTCTCAAACCAAAGACTCAACTAAAAACGAGAGTAAACCGGTAATAACAAAAAAAACATATGTTATTGCAGGTAAAACAATGTCGTTTACTGTTGAAACAGGATACTTGGCATGGAAAGACGACAAAAACGAACAAAAGGCAAATGTGTTTTATACCGCTTATATTAAAGATGGAGAACAAGAAGGTAAACGAGCTCTCTGTTTTGCCTTTAACGGAGGTCCGGGCTCATCGTCATTATGGTTGCATTTAGGATGTATCGGACCTAAACGTATTGTGTTGGACGATCTGGGAAATGCAACAGCTCCGCCCTATGAATTAACAAACAATGAAAGTTCTTGGTTGGATTTAACCGATATTATCTTTATCGATCCGGTTGGAACCGGTTTTAGCAGACCTACAAAGGGAGAAAAAGATGCTCAATTTTATGGATACAAAAATGATATTTCATCGGTTGGCGAATTTATTCGACTTTATTTAAATAAACAAAAACGTTGGGCATCGCCTAAATACATCGTTGGCGAGAGTTATGGAACAAGCCGTGCGGCAGGCTTAAGTAAATACTTGATCGACCAACATGGTATTTATTTAAATGGTATTGTTTTAATTTCAACAACCTTAGATTTTGAAACATTTAGAGAATACGACAACAACGATCTTTCGTTTTTGTGTTATTTGCCATCTATTACTGCAAGCTCTTTTTATCATCATAAACTGGCTCCGGGTTTAGAGCTTGATTTGACAAAAAGTCTTGGTAAAGTAGAATCTTTTATATATAATTATTATGCAAATGCCTTACTAAAGGGTTCACTACTCTCTCAAATTGAAAAAGATAAAATAGCTGATTCACTGAGTTATTACACAGGTTTATCTAAAGCATATATTTTAAAAAGTAATCTACGCATTCCTTCATGGAGATATCGAAAAGCATTGTTAAACGATTCATCTAAAAGCATAGGACGATTTGATAGTCGATTAGTTATTCCCGAAACAGATGATCTTGACGACGATTGTGCAAACGATGCAAGTTTTACAAAAATTCGCGGAGCTTTTTCGTCAAGTATTAATTATTATTTGCGTTCAGAGTTGCAATACAACAACGACCTACCATATAATATCATTGGAAATGTTTCACCATGGGAATATGCGAATGGCAAATATTTAAATGTGATGCCCGATCTATCGGATGCAATGATTCAAAACCCTGATATGAAGGTTTGGGTTGCAAGTGGTTATTTTGATTTGGCAACTCCCTATTTTGGTGCAAAATATGCCCTGAATCATGCTAATATACCTGTTTCACTTCGCAAGAATATTACTACTACGTACTACGAAGCAGGTCATATGATGTATCTTTACAAACCTTGTTTAGAGCAAATAAAAAAAGATGCTATTCGCTTCTTTAACCGTTAATAATAATATAATCGGTATCCGATGATAGAAATAGATAAAACCATCGTTAGTCTCGATGTGGTGACAAAACGCTTTGTATGCGATTTGAAAAAGTGCAAAGGAGCCTGTTGTATTGAAGGTGATGGAGGTGCTCCATTAGAAGATGCTGAAGTTGACAAAATAACTGAATATCTGCCTGCTATATTACCATACTTAAACGAACAAAGCAGGCAAACAATAGAACAAAATGGCATTTTCGATGTTGATGACGATGGCGATAAATTAACCGTTTTAAATCCCGGACTCGAATGTAGTTTCTCTATTGTTGAGAATGGAATAATGTTTTGCGGTATTGAAAAAGCCTTTAATGAAGGTAAAATTCCATTTAGAAAACCTATTTCATGCTACCTATATCCTATACGATTAACGAAGTATACCCAATTCGAAGCAGTTAATTATCATACTTGGGATATCTGCAAGCATGCAAGAGAGAAAGGTAAGAAAGATAACGTGAAAGTATATGAATTTCTAAAAACTCCGTTAATTGAAAAATTCGGTCAAGAATGGTATAATAACCTTGAAAAAGTAATTGCCGATAATAACGGATTTGAGAAAATTGCTTAGGCAGAATGTAATCAATCAATAATAAAAACCTCGATTATTCTTGCTTTCTTATTTATCTATAGCTAAAAGGTATCGAGTTGTTCGATATATCTAATTGTTGGTTAACACTCTGCCTGCCCTGAAGAATGTTTTTCTATAATAAGGCATGTTTAAACTTGCTATTTCAACACCATTTGATGTCGATGCATGAACAAATAAACCATCGTGTAAATATATGCCTACATGCGATATTTTGTGTCGCCAAATTTTAAAGAAGAGTATATCTCCTTCCTTGAAATCAGACATCTTTCTAATCTTTTTAACTTCTTTGATCATAGAACTTGAACTTCGGGTTAAATCGACATTATAAACATCGCGATATACCATTTGAACAAAGCCCGAACAATCGGTACCTTCTAAGGAATTACTTCCACCGCGGTAAGGTGTTCCTAGCCATTCAATGATTTTTTGTTGTAATACTTCGCTTTGTAAACCATTTAAATAATCTTGATTGTCGTTTAAAAAGGTAGGACGGTAGGTTAAATCTATTTCTTTTGAAAAGCTTGGTATGCTAATAAACGAAATAATGGTAAGAACGATAATAGATATAACTTTAATTTTTTGTATCATCAATATTTTAGTTTCTAGTTTGACTATATTTGTCGGGCAAAGATAATCATAAAATGTTAAAGACTCTAAAAATAAGCTTTGTTTTACTCGTCCTATGCAATGCATCGTTTGCAAGCGATTCATTATCAGTGGACAAAAGCAATAAAAAACTTTATTACGTTGTTGGATCGGAAGCTATAAGTTATACTGCCGGATATATAGGTTTAAGTTATTTATGGTATTCAGGATTTCCTCGGAACCAATTCCATATATTTAATGATGGCAATGAATGGCTGCAAATGGATAAGTTCGGTCACTGTTTCAGTACTTATTGGATTGCTAGAACAAACTACAAACTTTTAACATGGGCAGAATTAAACGATAATTCTGCTATTTGGGCAAGCATTGCGAGCTCGTGGTTGTTTATCAGCACGATTGAAGTGTTTGATGGTTTTTCTGCAGAATATGGAGCATCGCCCGAAGATATATTAGCAAATACAACCGGTGCCACCATATTCGGTATTCAACAATATTTTTGGAAAGAACAGAAAATACTTTACAAGTTTTCGTATTTACCGAGCAGTTACGCTAAGCTTAGACCAGATGAACTGGGTACAACTCCCGTAGAGCGATTATTGAAAGATTACAATGGTCAAACATACTGGTTTTCAACAGGAATACGATCGATTACCGGAATAAATGCTATACCCGATTGGTTAAACCTTGCGGTTGGTTATGGAGCTCATGGAATGACCGGTGCTTCGAACAATAAGAATATCATTTCCGAATCGGAAAGAGCTCGGCAATTCTATCTTTCGTTCGATATTAATTTGGAAAAAATAAAGACTAAGAATAAACTCTTACGTTCTATCTTTTTTACGTTAAACTGCCTTAAATTTCCACTTCCGGCAATTCAAGTTAACAAATTTAATACTAGTGTTTTAATTAGATAGATACGGTATATATTTTCGATAATATATTGTCTCCGACATTTACAGACTATGAGAAAATGGCATTTAAACAAATGCTAGTTTAGCGTTAATGTTCATCTTAGACCCTGATGTTCATCCGTCCATCTTAAACCCTGATGTTCATCTGTCCATCTTAAACCCTGACGTCCATCTGTCCATCTTAAACCCTGACAGGGTTTACAACCACTGTCAGGGTTTAAGATGGATGCATCGTTCACGTAAAATCAAAGAATAAACGACGCCAAATCCCTGACAGAGGTTGAAAACCCTGTCAGCGGATAAAAGACAACATAAACCCTGTCAGCGGATAAAAGACAACATAAACCCAATGTCAGCGGATAAAAGACAACATAAAACTTGTGTCAGAGGAAAAGAGACAACATTACCCTTATTATTAAAAAATGCGAATAAAGAATAAAGAAGCAATTGTAATGCTTTCTTTCTAGCTCCAACCGCTGTCCGGGTAGTGAACAATAAAGTTTCTTATTCTATAAATAAATCAGGTATATTAATACTATTATTATTAGAATGGTATGTTATAAATTCTTGTTTATTATTAAACCATCCAATTATCTTTTCATAGTTGGATGGTTTATTACTAACTGAAATTAGTGTAAGAAAGGAACTCCATGGATATTGTATCATATCTTGAACAAAACCATGATGAACAGGATTATTATGAATATAGTATACCAAATGTTTGAAATAGGATTGCGAAGTTACTTCAATTCTGTGAAATGGTGTTTCAAACAATCCGCCATGACGATTTTCTCTTTTATTAAAAGCCTGTGCATATGAATTAAATAAATGAGAAAACTGACGATAAGGGACTGGCTTCTTTTCATTTATCATACGTCTTGAAATATCTTTCTTACCTTCCTTATCTTTTGTATTATAAATTTCTAAAGGGAGAATATCCTTTTCTTCTTTAATCTGAATTAATAGGTGAAAATGATTTGGCATTAGACACCACGCATACGTTTCAGCAATACAAGAAATGTATTTATCATAGAGCATTAAAAAATATTCGTAGTTCTCTTTTTCTTTAAAAAGAGACGTTCCATTTATTCCACGATTATAAATATGATAATAACGACCATATTCGAGAGCAACAATTGTTTGCATTCATATTAAATTTTACTATTCGAAGATACAATATAAAGAGTAAGTTATCAAGAAATCAGACAACTAATGTTTTAAAATGATAAGAATTCATTTTTCCATCCGCTGATAGTATACTTTCAATTTTCTAAAATTGCGAAAACGTAACAATAGTACAAGTTATATTTGTTTTGGCTATTATAACTGAATTTAAAATATTTATGATACTTGACTTCAACCTAATTATAACAGTACAAATAGATAAAATAAAAAGGGACAACCAACTGATTGCCCCTTTTTAAACTTACGTGTTACAATAATAATTGAGACAATTCGTGAATTGTCTCTACGTACGTGCTACTATAATAATTAAGACAATTCGTGAATTGTCTCTACCGCGGTTTTCCTAAAATTGCATGCCTTGAACATTTATCTCATTAATACCGATAAAAAAGAATTAATAAAATTGAATTTTTAGATATCCCCTTACATGCTACTATAATTATTTAGGCATATATTTCAAATGATCGTCTACCTTTTCTTCTGCTTTCAAATCGTCGGCAACAGAAGTCGGCTGCATTGTTTCGTGTTGGTTAACAATGGGTTTTCTTACCGTTTGATTAAGTATCAATTCAGATTCATAAACAGCTAATCGTTTTGAAAGATTAGGATGTGTTGATGCTTTTTCGGCAAACCATTTCCAAAATCCACCACCGCTTTGAGCTTGCAACAAATATTCACTCACATTCACTCTTTTATAAATAGAACGTCCCGAAGCAAGAATTAATAAACCACCTTGTAAACCTGAAGGAGCAACACAATGTCCTATAGCATCACAGGTATATTCGCATGCTCTTGAATATGCAAGGCCTAAAAAAGGAATTATATTACCTGGAAACAACAATAGGTTTTTCAACATATGTTTACGTTTTATATGTCCTAATTCGTGTCCTATAATAAAATCGAGAATCGATTTATCTTGTTCGTAAGCCGATTCAACGATTTCAGAATATAAAACAATATAATTATTACCCGCAAAACGCATTGCATATGCATTTAATAGCCCTCCCGATTGTAAAATATATACGGTTGGTATGTTCTTCAATTCAAGCATTGCCGATTGTTTCTCGACTGTTTGATAGATATCGGGAAATTGTTTGGAACTAACCTTAACAGCATTTCCCCTGATATAACCTAATATTACTCCTAAACGAAAGAACAATAACAGCAGAATCAATGCAACATATCCCATAATACCATACAGTACAATATTAGCCGGATTAAAATCAAAAAAACCGCTTATAATATACTTTAGTAAAATGCCATAAAAGATAACACTTACAACAAGTTTTATTACAAAATAAAAGTTTTCTTTTTTGTTTACTTGATAACCAGTTTGTGTTTCCATATTTTTTATTCATTAAACGGTTTAGAATATTTATTTCTGAAGAATAAAGCGAAATTACATATTTTAGTATAATTCCAACCCTTTTACTTAATAAATAAATGTAACCGGTATAATTGATTAAATATTATTTGTAATTTTTATTATCGACAATTTTGCTAGTTTTAACTTTTTGTATATTTGTATATAATGGGTGTTCTAAGGATTCCGTTTTTTTGCGTTACGTTGTTTTTGTTTATTATAATAGAGACAATTCGTGAATTGGATGTTCTGCTAGAGAGACAATTCGTGAATTGGATGTTGTGAGAGAGAGACAATTCGTGAATTGTCTCTACGGCGGTTTTCCAAAACGGTACGCAGTTTAAAATATCTGATTAATACCAATAATAAATAATTAAAAAGGAATTAATATATTTAAATTTTAGGATCATCTATAATGGTATATAATTATTAATAGTAATAGTATGAAAAATTTAGAACTCGATTTAGAGAAGATACATTTGATAAGTCAACAAAAAGAACAAGAAAACTTTCGTTTTCGAAGTTTTCTTAAAGGTCAGGATTCCAAAAGAATCGATTCCATTGTTCATCGGCTCAATAAAGAAATTGGAGATCAAATAGATTGTACAACCTGTGGAAATTGTTGTTCAATTCTAACAACAAATGTAACCAAGAAAGAGATTGATGTTTTAGCCGAATATGAAAACATTTCGCCTCAAGATTTTGAAGCTAATTTTCTTAAAAAAGTTCAATATGAACCGACCCTCTGCTTGAAAGATATGCCTTGCAGATATTTGAAAGATAAGAAATGTACAATCTATAGTTTCAGACCCGATGATTGTAGATCGTATCCAAACTTACATAAAAAGGATTTTAATTCAAGAACATTGTTCGTTCTTGAGCAATACGGAATATGTCCGATTGTTTTCAATGTGTTTGAAAGATTAAAATTGGAATTCCGATTTCGATAGGAATAAACCTTAATTCTATTACTGTAAGAAGAAGCAATTGGTTTAAGACATAATTGATTTCATATTTTTGATATATTTGTCTATTGACACTGAACTAAGCTACCATTTAACGTAAACAAAGAATATGATACGATTTGAAAAGTTCAACCGGATTGATTTCGAAAGATTGATCGATTGGATCGATTCCGAAGAAACGTTGATACGATTTAGTGGAAAAGAGTTTCTTTATCCTTTAACGAGCTCACAATTAGAAAGCTATATTTCTGCCAATAATCGAATGATATATAAAACGATCGATACAGAAACTAACGAGGTTATTGGACATGCTGAATTAAACAATATTGACTTAAGAAATAGGAATGCACGAATTTGTCGCATTCTTATTGGAGAAAGTGATAATCGAAACAAAGGATTTGGTAAAGAAATAATAAAAGAACTTGTTCGAATTGGATTCGAAGATTTACATTTACATAGAATAGATCTTGGTGTTTTTGATTTTAATCTACAAGAAATTAGCTGTTATAAAGCATGTGGCTTTGATATTGAAGGAAAATTTAGAGACGTTGCAAAATACAAAGATAGCTATTGGTCGGTTTATAATATGAGTATACTCAATGATGCTGTTTAAAGAGCAAAACCTCACATTCCTATAGATAGTTATATCTCAAAAGAAAACAGTGCATGCTCAAACTGCTAAAACAAACGATTTGAAAGCAGAAGAAAAGGTAGACGATCATTTGAAATATATGCCTAAATAATTATTGTAGCACGAATTGTCTCAATCATAGAAAATGTCTATTTCAATAACCCCGACATTCATGTCGGGGTTTAAATCAATGCGATAGTTGTGGCGAAGCAGATCGATTAATTACGGTTCAACCTATCATCGCCACGATAGCAAACAGTGCAGGTTGTCGTTCGTGGCGATGATAAGAAGAATAAGGAAATAATGATCTGCTTCGCCACAAGAAACTCGTTATATTCTTCCCCGACATGAATGTCGGGGTTATTGGAAAACAATCGTTTATGGAATAGTATGGCTGTAGATTAGAGTTGCATTATAAAACTTCGTAACATAAGAGACAATATATTATCAAAAGAAAATTCAATTGGAAACCATTGTTGATTGTGATATTCTTTTAACTGTTCAACGAAAAGTTCGAAATCGGTATTTGTATTTGCTGTTTTTGGTTGTATATTTGTGTACCATATTGGTTTCGTTTTATATTTTAAAGTTATGTTAATAGTTAGCACAAGAGAGTTTAGATCAAATCAAAGCATGTACTTTGATCTCATAGATAAAAATGAACAAGTTATTATACAAAGAGGTAAAAACAAAGCATATGCCTTGACTCCAATCACGGATGATGATAGATACTTTTCAGACCCTCAAATTATCGAACGAATAAAACATTCGATGAAACAAGCCGACAATGGTCAAATAACCATTATGACCAAAGTACAACGAAAAGAAATGCTCGGTTTATGAGCTACTCAATTGGATTTACAGACGATGCAAAAGAGGATATCAGTAACCTAAAAAAGTCTGGGGAGAAGTTAGCTATTGCAAAACTTGACAAGTTGTTTGATGAACTTGAGAAACACCCAAGAACTGGAACAGGAAAACCCAAAATGTTAACGGGTAATCTTTCGGGTTGTTGGTCTCGTAGAATAACAGATAAACACAGGTTAGTTTATCGAATTGAAGACCAAACGGTAACGGTTGTGATTCTTAATTGTTACGGGCATTATGATGAAAAATAATTTTCCTTTATTGAATACTGAAAAAGGAATGACCCAATGATGCCTTTATTAGGCTTATACGTAATAAGATTATCGAAGACCTAAACAAAAACTAGGTTTACAAACGCCATTAATACTATTTTTGCATCTTTGAACTGATTTGTTGTATTTGTAACTTGAATTTACGGAACCATTAGTCGGAACCATACATACTAACAATTAGAAATAACAAACTATGACAGCTTTACTCCTTATTGATTTTCAAAACGATTATTTCGAAAACGGAACAAACACCCTGATTAATCCCGATAAAGCCTGCAATAATGCCCGGTTAATTCTTGATCGATTCAGACAACAAATATTACCTGTTATACATATTCAACATATTGCAACAAAACCAACGGCAACATTCTTCCTTCCCGATACCTTCGGAGCAGAAATTCACGAAAAAGTAAAGCCATTAGAAAACGAGACGTTATGTATAAAACATTTTCCCAATAGTTTTAGAGAAACCGGTTTATTGGAACATATTCAAAAGACCGGAATAACCGAACTGGTTATTTGTGGAATGATGACCCATATGTGCGTTGATGCAACAACAAGGGCTGCCAAAGATTTTGGAATGAATTGCATTGTTATTGCTGATGCCTGTGCAACAAAAGACTTGGAAATTCTGGGTCAAAACGTAAAGGCCGATGATGTACATAAAAGTTTTTTAGCTGCATTAGATTACTTTTATTCTTCGGTTACAACTACCCGACAGTATTTACAATAATAACAAAGACCTTATGCGGTTATGCATAAGGTCTTCGAAACAATTATATACTATCAAAAGTATTTACGGTTTATGTTTATTGCAGTTTCTTCAATTCATTACCCAGTTTATCCTGAGGTAGTTTGACATAACCGCTTTCGTCAACATATTTTTGACCGTTCGTTAAAATCCATTTTAAAAAGGCAACGGCAATAGGGTTTGTGGGTTTACCTTTGGTAACTAAATACAAATCGCGAGCCGGAGGAGAAGGATATTTACCCGAAGCAATAGCAGCCAATAAATCATCGAGATTATTATAGAAGTTTTCGTCGGCATCTATTTTATTATTATTGTTTAAATCCAATGGTATAACTTTAATGCCGGCATTGGGTTTCTTCGTTTTTATATCGTACGCAAAAGCAATATTATTGTAGCCTATTCCAAGCGGATCGCGTTGTACTGCTGTTGCAATACCGGGATCGCCAAACACACCTACACCAAGCAAATCTTCTTGTTTCTTAACAAAATATTTAGCCCAAACTTCGCCTGCTCCACAAGCATCAGATCGATTGTAAACATGTAAATCTTTTTGTGCACCTTTAATTCCAAAAGCACGGTTCCATGTTCTAACATGTCCGGTAACATATATGTTATAGGCTATGTCGCGTTGCAATCCTCTTGCAAGTATTTGGGTTATGTCAGGATTAGACGCACTAACGGTAGGCACAACTGCATCTTTGGCAACCGCAATTGCAAATGCACCTTTTTTCGTTTCTTGCGAATTAATCTCACGCGACACCATTCCTAATTCAACCATTCCACCCAAGGCATCGGTAATTCCTTTACCTGCACCTCCGGCCGAAATATTTATTTTAACTTTAGGATTTATTTTCTGAAACTCAGCACCCCATTTAACAACCAGCGGATAGAGAGCAAATGCTCCCGACACCGATATCTGTCCTTCAAGTTGTTGTGCCGAAAGCGGAGCTACGCTTGCAAGCGTAAGTACTCCGACGGCTAAAACATATTTTAATACTTTTTTCATATTACTTTATTTAAATTAATTGTTTTTAAACTATTGCCCATATTTGATTGACAAATATGATTATTGGTGTTATAATATTTTGATTCACTTTGTCGCCGACATTCGTACAAAATAATTTGAATTGTTCAACGATATTTATTTTAAATGGAAATTTCATTACAATTAGAATCCTATTTGAAATTGAACAACTGCCAGATTGTTTTTTACATAGATTTTTTCATTTCTAAATGTATAAGCCAATTGCAATCGTGTATTTTTATAGAAATAATAGTTTAAAGCAGTGGTATAGTTTGTCGTTACAAGTTTGGTACTACTGATATTAGGGTTGTAAGTATCGACTTTATATAGCAATTGTAATCGTTTGGGGAATACGAAATATCCTGCCGATACATAATAACCATCGCGAAGAATAGAACCGTCTTTTCCTTTTATATATTCAGCACGTAACGAAGCACCACTATATTCAATATTTATTTCAGCACCATAACGGTTTCGAACATGATCGTCGGCTATTGCAGTTTTTGCCGGTGGAATAACCACAGCATTATTGTAAAATCCTGTTCCATTATAGACAAATCCACCAAAATCGATTCCTTTGAAAGGGTGAAAGACCAACCGACCTACAACATCTTTGAAGTGGTTGTTTTCGAGTGTATTTAATCCCGAACCGTTAACAACAGCAGCCTTATATTCGATCAACGAACGATCTTCGAGTTTTATGAATTTACCCGATATCTGAATTCCATCGTCATAACCTTGTTGGTTTCCGATAACATCGGTTGGTATACCGGTTCCACCACGGGCGGTAAGAGCACTAACAACTTGTGAATTGTCGATAAATTCAAATTGTCTTGTAGGAGTTAACCCTTCCAAATCGTACGGTGTTTTAAACTGCCCGAATGAAACATTAAAGTAATCGTTTATCTTCAAATCAACATAAGCATCGAGTAATCGAGGTGTAGCAGCAAAATCGTATTGAACCCTAAAGCCCCACCATTTCGAAACATTTGCATTAAAATCAAGACGTGCCCGGCGAAGGTCAAATCCCGAATAATTGCCCGATTGTTGAAAATCTTGTATCCGTACTTGGGTAAAGCCGCTTAAAACTATTCCTTTGCTTGTTATCAATGGCAATGGATTAAATTTATCGTACGATTGTTGTTGTTTAATCGCTGCATCAGCACGTAATGAATCGGCTTCTTGTTGATTAATCACTTTTTTTTGTGTTAACAGATTTAACACATCATTCGAACTTTGACTGTAGGAACTCAATAAAGAGAACACTCCCGCGGTTAATAGTAATACTTTCTTTTTCATCTTTTTTTCGTTTTAAAATTATGTAGCAAAGATGATGGTAAGTGAATGGTTAAACTATAACTACAAAATGGTAAATTGTTATGCCAACCTTATGGGGTTGATATATATGCTTTACTATTTATATCAGAGGGTATTTGTGCTTAGACAATCAATACCTAGTTGTTGTTATTGGTTTGTGCGGTTACAAAATTCAGCACAGTCTTGTAGATAAGCTTTCTTAACCGTCTTGTTGCCATTATAAAACAAAACCAAGGTAAACGATGGTTTTTGATTCGTTTGTTCGGTACAGAACTGTTTAGCTATATCGTTTGGCGAAAGAAACGGTTTACCATATAAGCTCGACAAATTGAAATCTATAGCTTTTTTATATTGGTTCGACGAAAACGATTTATATACCAATTCGCTACAGACTAATGCATCGTTGCTGGTAAAATCGAACAAGAAATCGTATGGTTTACCATAATTGCCCAATGCATCAATAATACATTGGAACAAAGTTTGTCTATCCAATTGGGTACGTAATGCTGCAAAACAATCGACCGATGCACAATGTTGCAACGCATTGATTACCACCCCATCGCCTATAGCTTCTATAATTAAATGGTTTTTATACAACATTTTATATACAAGTTTTGGAAAGTGATAACGTATATAATCGAACGGTTTAATTGTTCCCAACATTTCGATGTTTTTGAAATAATCATTAATCTCCTTCTCGCCTCCAATGTATATTGCAGTATGCGACCAGATGCCCGGAATACCTATATTGATTAATTGACTATCGTTATGTTTTAAAAGTATATCACCGGGTTTAAGTTGTTTCTTAATGATCAACAACTCCCTATTGGTTATGTATTTTTGCTTGCGTCCGCTTAAATCGATATTCGAAACCGAGTTACATATTGCCTTTTGAATAGGTCTACGAAAATACTTTTTAATGAGCGATAGTATTGAAATATTGTTATTCCTCACAGCAAAGGCTCCATCAATTTTTTTCAACGTAAAGCGATTCTGATCAGACACCAGCAGATAGCGAACCGACTTGGTCGATACAAGAATCATTTTATTATCTTTATCCCATTCAAGGTCTGTTATGGAACTATCGGCAAGACCATGTAAGCGGTTTAGTTGCATCGAACGATTATTCCGTATACAATACAGATAATCGTTGCTTGTTCCCAATAATAACAGATTTTGATTTATAAAAAGAATTGAAGTAAAATGAACTGAATGTCCAAGTCCTACTTTATCTGATACGGTTATTATCTGCTTTCTTCTGACCCGTACAACAAACGAACTGTCGAATCCACAGATAGCATAAGCTTCGTTTTTACCCGTTCGAATATATTTTTGTATCGGTTTTGCTATTCTTTGACTTAAAGTAAGAGAATCGATTGTTTGAGCTGATACGAATAACGAAATACAAATTAAAAGTACCGTACCTATACTTCTAACTTTAGCAAAATACCTCATTTGTTCCTTTTACTACCATGTGCTAAAATCCTTCCTTTTTCAATAATGTAATTACACCATTCCTTATTCATAATGACTATCGGCACAGTATGTTCAAGATCGATTGTATTGCTTTATTGTATTTTTTCTGAAATAATCATTGTGTACAAAGGTAACGCCGGCTCGTTCGCAGCGAAACAGTATATATTCTTATATTTTCATTTTTTACCTACTGATTTATATTGATGGTATATCTACTTATAATCAACCATAGTTAATAATCATTGGCAGTAGTTTAGAATTGCTTTGCTGATATAGATATAAAAATGTTATATGAAGCTTCAGAATTTGTATATGAACACCCAGCGACTTTATATGAACAGTTTGAATTGTTATATGAAGACTCAGCATCTCTGATATAGAAAAAAAATTGTTATATGAAGCTTCAGAATTTGTATATGAACACCCAGCGACTTTATATGAACAGTTTGAATTGTTATATAAGGACTCAGAATCTCTGATATAGAAAAAAAATTGTTATATGAAGCTTCAGAATTTGTATATGAATACCCAGCGAAGTTATATGAACAGTTTGAATTGTTATATAAGGACTCAGAATCTCTGATATAGAAAAAAAATTGTTATATGAAGCTTCAGAATTTGTATATGAACACCCAGCGAAGTTATATGAACAGTTTGAATTGTTATATGAACACTCCGCATCGCTATTATTATACTAACAATCCGTTAGGATTGAATGTGAATAGCCATGGGTGAAACCCATGGTCAAATCGTGACAATGATTCCGAACCATGAAAAGGTTCAATAACAAGATTATACATCTATAATATAGGCATCATATATAGATGTTCAATTTTCAATCATTCCGAGGACATATTTAGGTGAATAACGTGAACAATTGGTAAATTGATTGCGAGAACAATTGGTGAATTGATTGCGAGACAATTCGTGAATTGTCTCTACGGCGGTTTTTCAAAATGGTAACCATTGAACATTGAGAGGACATACTAGGGTGAATGCAAACCGTAGAGACAATTGGTGAATTGTCTCAAACGTTAATTATCTCAAACGTTAATTGTCTCAACCAATATCTCTATTCATTTCTTCCATAATTCTGAAACATCATTTACTAACCACAATCGACTTTCGTGTTACTGAGTAAGCATTGAAATAGCCTAAAGCATTATTGTTGAAATTAGAAACAGGATTGGCAGGCATAGACGATTCTAAATTATCGCGACCCGATGTTCTAAAATATTCATAAACGCCATTATCAATACATTCTAATGCAATAGTAATGGAATCGCCTACCACAATATTCTTTTCCTTGATAGAACGGGCTATACTTTGTCCATCTAAGAGATGATCGCTTATGATATTTGAGTTTTGTTCAACACCATTGATAAAATCGACCATCTGATAGAAATTCAGGATATCAACCGGATCTTTAAATATCACATTTATCGTTTTTTCTTTATTTCCCCGTACTGCACCAAAGCCTTCATTTATATCGGTTCCGATATAAACGGAATCGATTGCTACAGCTTGAGGAATGGTTGAATGGGCAACATAGGTTTGACCGTCTACTATAACAGTAACGGTATATGTTCTGCCCGCTATACCTTTGAATGTAGGTTTGGTTATATAGGTACCTGCTTTTAGTTCCTTAAGGGTATCGTTATTTCCGGCATTATCCGACAAATAAACCTTTGCTCCACTAACTTGAGGAAAAACATTGGGATCGGAAAAGTTAACCGATTTAGAAATGCTTACGGTGTCAACTCCCATTTGGTCGCTTATCTTACCAACTATTACAATTTGCGATGATGATGTATTCAATTTAAGGTTAACAACCTTTTGACATGAAACGAAAAAGACGCTTAAACCTAGTATACATGTAAATGCTTTCATTGTGCCTAGAATTTAAAATTATATGTTACTGAAGGAACAATTTTAAACAAGGTTGTCTGCACAGCCTGTGTTTTTGTGGGATCTAAAGGATCGGTTTGGAAATTGATGCTATAAGCATTGTCGTGCATATAAGCATTATAAATGGAGAACGTCCAGCTCGACTCGATCTTATCGGTTTTCTTCCTCATATAGGTTGCTCCAAGATCCATACGGTGGTAAGGAGGCATTCTATTAGAGTTTGGAGAAGTGATATAATACTTAACTTGATCGTCAACCTGATATTTGCCTGCCGGAAAGGTAACCGCATTTCCTGTATAGTATACCCATGTAGCAGAAACGCTCCATTTCTTGTTTATATCATACATTGCAACGACCGAAATATCGTGAGTACGATCTTGTTTAAAAGGGAAATACTTGTCGTTATTTAATCCTGCAAATTTACCTTCGGTACGCGAAAGTGTATAACTGATCCAGCCGGTAAAGTTTCCGGTTTTCTTCTTAAAAAAAAGTTCTAATCCATATGCTCTTCCGTTACCAAACAAGATCTGCGACTCTACATTATTATTATTATTTAAAACCGCTCCGTTTTTATAGCCGATTTGATTTTGCATATTCTTATAATAGATTTCGGAAGAGAATTCGAACTTATTATCGTCAATATTTCGAAAATATCCAAATGCTACTTGATCGGCTATTTCGGGTTTGACATTATTACTACTAGGAATCCATAAATCACGGGGATTGATAGAGGTGGAATTTGATAATAAATGGAGATTTTGTGTGTTACGTGCATACGATGCTTTAAGAGAGCTTACTTCGTTCAGTTTATAATTGAACGATGCCCGTGGTTCTAAATTTACATAGGTTTTAACCGATTGTAATTTCTTGTATTGCGACGAATCTTCTATTGTACCATCGGAATAATAGGTATAAAATGTTCCCGGTCCCATAAGGGTAAACGAAGTTAGCCGTAAACCGTATTCAGCATTAAAACGATCGGTAAAAGTATATTTATGCGAAATATAGACTGCATTTTCCAATGCATTTTTATTATCCAAGGTTCTGGTATCACTTCCATTTAACGTTATAATTCCCGGTATAATGCGATGATAAATGGAACTAAAGCCATACTTAAATGTAGATACGTCGCTCGAATAGAATTGATAATCTTGCTTTAAGCCGTAATCTTGAATACGCGATATTATACTCATGCTGTTACCTGCATTTATATTATAATCGAAATTACTGAATACCAACGAAGTGTTTGAAAAAACACGATCAGAAAACAAATGATTCCATCGTAATGTTCCCGTTGCATTTCCCCACTTTATTCCAAACATACTTCCCAAACCTAAATCGTCCTGACCAAAGTAACCCGATAAAAATATACGATTCTTATCATCCAATTTATAATTGGCTTTTACATTAAAGTCGTAGAAGTAGAGTTTTGCTTTATTAAGCATAGTATCTCTTAAAATATGGAGATTATAGAGTCCTTGTGTTATTGCATCGGCATAGGTACGACGGGCAGAAATAATAAACGATCCTTTATCTTTAACTATTGGACCTTCAACGGTCAATCGTGAAGAAATAAGCCCTATACCTCCACTCACACCTATTTTCTTGTCGTTACCATCGTTCATTTTAACATCAACAACCGACGAAAGACGTCCACCAAATTCAGCCGATTCATTTCCTTTGTACACCGTAACTTCTTTAATGGCATCGGAATTAAAAACCGAGAAGAACCCCAAAAGATGCGATGCGTTATAAACCGTTGCTTCGTCTAATAATACCAGATTTTGATCGGATGCACCTCCTCTAACGGTAAAGCCACTACTTCCCTCGCCAACCGGTTTTATTCCGGGTAATAGTTGAATGGTTTTTAATATATCGCGTTCGCCAAAAAACACTGGTATGTTTTTTATTTCCTTAGTATCAAGTTTTTGTTCGCCCATTTGAGTTCCGGTTACGTTTTCGTCTTTGCGTGTAGACGTAACAACCACTTCGCCAACTTCGTTGACCGATTCACTAAGCGAAAAATCAATTTTCATCGATTTGTTTAATTCCACTTGTTGTGTTTGCGAAGCATAACCTATAAAGTTTGCCGATATATGATAGGTTCCTGCAGGCAATGTTAAAGAAAAGAATCCATAAGTATTGGCTGCAGCACCTTTACCGGGTAATTCCTTAACAATAACTGTTGCTCCTATAAGGTCTTCACCATTTTTTGTATCACGAATGTAACCGCTAATGGTAAAATGCTGTTGAGCAAATGCCGATTGCATTGACAATATGAAAAGTACACAAAGAAATACATTATTTTTTTTCATCCGTTATTATTAAATCAATCCCACTACAATGATACTTCAAAATTGTAATTCTTTACATAAGTGAATTACTATTAAAAAAATACGTTAGAGTAACTCTATTTCGTTTGATTTATTGTGATACAGGTAGAGAAACATACAAGTATTTCAACTTTAGAATCGGTTCGTAGTATCGTTTTAATTAAAATACGCAGTTAACCCATCTTGCAGCTTTCCTCACTAAAACGAAGAAAAATAAGACAAAAAAGCACTTTTTTCAAGCTTTAAATGACAATATCTTAGCATGAATAATTAT
>Ga0265338_10004039_pt1 | contig 20138 bp, 18 predicted proteins | sample 42126metaG_FD_193579 | JGI IMG/M metagenome (GOLD analysis project Ga0265338, IMG submission 193579) | Rhizosphere microbial communities from Carex aquatilis grown in University of Washington, Seatle, WA, United States - 4-21-26 metaG | ecosystem: Host-associated > Plants > Roots > Rhizosphere...
ACCGGCCTCCTCGCCGGTTCAGGCCCCGCCTCCATCGGCGGGCGTCGGCGTCGGCGCGCCGGCATCCGCACCTGCGCCGGCCCCGACGGCGCCACCGCCATCGACGCCCGCGCCGGCCGCGGAAACCGCGCCGGCATCGACCCCGGCCCCCTCGACCACACCGGCGCCGCCGACCGCGCCGGAGCCGCTCGAGGCGCCCAAGTCACCGGCCGCCGAGACGCCGCAGGCAGAGACCCAGAATCCCCAGACGGGAGCGCCCTATCCGGACGAGGACGCCGCCGACCTGGTGCGTTCGACCTGGGACGACCAGGATCTGGTCAACGAGGACCTGATCGACGATCGAGGTCCGCTCGTGAAGTCGTCCTTCGACGACCAGGACCTGATCAACGAGCATCCCGTCCCCTGAGCGATCCGGCCCGTTACGCGCCGGATCGCCATCAGACCTGCGCCAGCCGTGAAGACTCGCGGTAACCTGTGCGCATGATCTCCGAGGGGACCGCCGCCCTTACCGACATCGACTCGGTGCTGAACCACCGCCCGGCCGACGGGGGCACCGCAGGCATCGCCGAGATGGCCGCGATGCTGAAGGCGTGCATCGAACGCTGGGCGCCGCTCGGCTCCTCGTACCGGCGCATGGCCGACGCGGTCGATCCTCTGGAGGCGCACGAACAGAGCGGCACCTTGCGTGCCGACGTGCGCCTGCGCGGCGTGCTGGTGACGATGGAGCGAGATTTCCGCGCCGGCATGAGCCGCACGCTGGACGAGCGCGTGCACGGGGCGATCCTCGAGGATCTGATCGGCCAGGCCGACCGTTTCCTCGACGCCGGCCATTGCTGGCCCGCCGCGATCGTCATGGGCGCGGCGCTGGAGCAGCACCTGCGGCAGCTGGCGGCGCGGCTCGACGTCACGTTCGAGATCCCCGATGCGCGCGGCGTGCTTCACGCGAAGCCGGCGCATCGACTGAACGACGACCTGCGCCTGACGCCCGCCTACCCGCACGCGGAATGGCAGAGAATTCAGCGCTGGCTCGACATGCGCGACCAGGCGGTGCGCGCCGAGCTCGCGACCGATCCGAAGACGCTCGAGCCCGAGCTCCGCCTCATGGCGTCCGGTGTGCGCGACTTCATCCGCCGCCACCCGGCGTGAAGGTTGTTCTCCGCTCGAACGAGACGGCCGACGATCCCGACCTTCTGGCTATGCCGGGCCTGCGCTCCGGTGCTCACATTCGGCCGATTTGCGATTGAGCGTCATCACGGCCAGCGCCCGCCGCGCAGGTCCTTGCGGCGCGGCCGCTGTGGGTCGAGCGCCCCCGAGCGCGGGTCTTCGGCCTCGTCGAGCTGGCGCACCATCCAGCCGGGATAGGGATCGCCGGGGTCCGAGACCGCGTCGAGCTCGGCGATGTCCGCGCCGTCGAGCACGACGTCGGCGGCGCGGATGTTCTCGGCCAGGCGCTCGTTGGTGCGCGCCGCGATGATCACGCTCGATACCATCGGCTGCAACAACAACCACGCGAGCGCGATCTGCGCCGGCGTGGCGCCGCGACGCTCGGCGACACGGCGGACGACGTCGACGATGTCGTAGCCGCGCTCGACGTCGAACGGCACGAAGCGCCCGGCCTCGGCGAAACGCGTGCCGCCTTCGGGAGGATGGCTTCGATCGTACTTGCCGCTCAGGAAACCACCCGCAAGCGGGCTCCACACCAGGATGCCCATTTGGTGGTATTCGGCAAAGGACAGGAACTCGTGCTCCAGCTCGCGGCCGACCAGGCTGTAGTACATCTGCGCGGTGATGTACTTGGTCAGGTGCTCGCGCGCTTGAATGCCCAGCGCCGTCGCCGCCTGCCAGGCGAGATGATTCGAAAGACCGATGTAGCGCACCTTCCCGGACCGCACGAGATCGTCGAGCGCGCGCAGCGTCTCCTCGAGCGGCGTCAGGCTGTCCCAGCCGTGAATCTGATAAAGGTCGATGTAGTCGGTCTGCAGTCGCCGCAGGCTGGCCTCGGCCTCGCGCAGGAGGTTCTTCCGGGTCGCGCCCGAGTGGTTGATGTCGTCGTCCCCCATCGGCAGGCGCGCCTTAGTCGCGAGCACCACGCGATCGCGCACGTCGCGCAGCGCGTGGCCGAGCAGCGTCTCGCTCTCGCCGAGGCTGTAGACGTCCGCGGTGTCGATGAGGTTGATGCCCTGATCGAGCGCGAAGCGCACCATCGAGCTGGTCTGCGCCTGATCGAGCGCTCCCATCTTCATCGCGCGGCCGAACTGCATGGTGCCGAGCGACAGCGAGCTCACGATGAGCCCGCTGTTTCCGAGCTTGCGATAGTGCATCGCGCGGCGGCGGCTACTGCCCGCCCGCGTCAGCTGGCGGCGCGGTCGCGTTGGACGTGCCGGTCAGATCGCCGTGTGCCAGGCCGACGGAGTCGATCACGGAGCGAATCTCTTCGGTCGTCGGGTTCGTTCCCAGCGTGAGCGTCGCCGTCGGAATCGCGGTCACCTCGAAGACGTAGGTGTGCGTAGCGCCGGAAGGGCACGGACCGCGGTAGTCGAAGCCCGCCATGAAGAACGCGGTCCGGTGCAATTGCATCGCGCCGGCCGGGTTGGTCAGCGTCGCGGTCCCCGGCAACGACGGGGGCAACGACAGGACCGCCGCAGGGATGTTCCAGATCACCCAGTGCGCCGCCCCTTCGAAAGTCTGGTCGGTCAGCGACACGGCGTAGCTCATCGTACCGGCCGGCCCGGCGCTCCAGACCAGGGGCGGCGACGTGTTCACGCCGGCGCAGGTGTTGGCATCCATGAAGACGCCATTGTTCGGCAGCGCCGAGCTGGTCAACGTCATGGTCATCTGGCTCAACGGGCCGTCGAGCATCCCATAATCGAAGCCCCCGTCGGTGACCTGCGTGTCGGTGCTCGACGGCGTGTCGCTGGCCGGCGTGTCCTTCGGGGCGTCGATCGTCGACGCGTCGGTCACCGTCGGCGCACCGCTGCTGGAGGAGCAGGCGCCGAGCGCGCCCGCTGCGAGAGTCAGGAATATGATCGACCAATCGGCATGACGAAACGAACGCATGGTAAGCCTCCCCGAGAGTGAGAAACGCGGGTTACAAGTAACACCGACCGTGGTCTTGTCCAGTACCAGCGCCGGCCCTGCGGTTTGCATCGGGGATGGCATCGATGTCTCGCGCGCCCCGACTTCATTTCTGGGCGCGCAAGCGCCCGGCGTCCAGGTGCCACGTCGGCGCGGCCGCTCCTTCGCTCGCGATGACGTAGGTCGCCTTCTTGTCGCAACCCACCGCTCGCAAGGTCCGCACCCGTCCGTCGGAGCCTCGTTCGGCCGCGACGATCTCGAGATCTTCCTCGTCGCACGAGAGCACGAACGCCGCGCGCTTGCGAATCTGCGCGATCTGCGCCGTGTTCCACATCGCCGCCGAAAAACAGGAAGCCGAAAACAACGCGGCGGACGCGAGCAAGAGGGCGGACAACTTCATGGCGCCTTGGCGTGCCATCAACCGGGCACCTTCGTCAACACTATTCGGCGGCGCGCACGATCGCGACGCCCGTCGAGGTAGATTCCACGAATGAAACCCGTGCTGTTCGATCTTCCGCCACGCCCTCGCCTGCGCGGGCGCGGCGCCGAGCTCGCGACGCTGGCGGCCGTGCTCGGCGATCCAGCGCCGACGCGGCTGGCGCTGGTCGGCGGCGGCGGCAGCGGCAAGTCGATGCTGGCCGCGGCGGTGGCGCACCGGATCCGCGCGCGATTCCCCGGCGGCGCGGCGTGGCTTCGCGTCGGCGACTGGGATCATCGGACGCTGCTGCAGATGCTCGCGCTGCGCCTGGGCGCGCCGCGCGAGCCGCTGGTCGAGAGCGTTCGCGCGGCGCTCGCCGCCGGCGGCGCGAAGTTGCTGGTGCTCGACAACCACGAGAACGATCGCGCGATGGCCCGGCTGCTCGATGAGCTCGCGGGGACGCCGGTGACCTGGCTACTCACGGCGCGCCGCTGCCTGCTGTCCGGCGTCGCGGTCTTTCCGATCGTCGCGCCGCTGGTTCACGCGCGGCGCGCCGCTTTTCCGCGCGTGCGCGCGCTGACCGGGCTTCTGCGCTGGAACCCGCTGGCGCTCGACATCGCCGACGCGCTGGTCGCGGATCGCGCGGTCACCGTCGAGGCGTTGCGCGACTGGCTGATCGGCAGCGGCGTCTCGCGCGTGCGCGTGATGGCCCACGAGGACGACGTCGTCGAGGTCGGCCTGCTGTGCGAATGGGCCTGGACGCGCGTGCCGGTGGCCGCGCGGCGCATGCTGATCACGCTCGCGCACTGTCCCGGCGACCACATGGACGCGCGATCGCTGGCCATCGTGGCGCGCGCGGGCGCGCCGGCGCAGGCCTCCGCCGCGCTGGCGCATCTGCGACGCTGGCGACTGGTTCAAGAACCGACCGATGGGCGATTCGCGCTGCACGCCGTGGTCCGCTACGCGCTGGCCGGCAAGGGAAGCGTGCCGGCCGCGCGCTACTTCGACCATTACATCGGACTGCTCGAACGGCACCCCGAGCGCTTCACGATGGAGCTGTCGCACCTGTTCGCGGCGATGGACCACGCGCAGGCGGTGTCGTCGCTCGAGAAGATCCTGCGCGTCGAATCGTTGATCGCGTGAGCGCTCTACTTCTTCGCGTTCGCCTCGGCCATGCCCTGCGCCACCTTGCCGCCCAGGACCACGCCCAGCACCAGCGCCCACGATTGATCGATCTTGAGCTGATCCAGGCTCTGCGTGGACCATCCGGCCTTGACCGTCAGCATGACGAAGGTCCCTGCGACCAGCAGCATCACGACGCGCATGCTCGAGTAAGCCGGTCGCTTCTCCTCGGTCAGCGTCCCGTCCTGCAGCAGCGTGGGAAAGCGCATGGTCAAGCCCATGATCACCGTGAACAGCGCGGCGGCGACGGTGGCGCTGCTCCACTCTCGGTTCGCGGTCGCGCCGACCAGCATGGCGAGGACGCCCGCGGCCATCATGAACGTGCCGATGACGCGCAGGACTCCTTCCGACGCGCTCTCGGGTGCGATGAGCGGCGCGGACGCAGCCATCTCCAGCGCCGTGGGCTCGGCAGGCACCGAGGGTCCCGGCGGCACCGGTGCATCGAGCGAGATGGCGGACGTCGGCGTGGCCATGCGGTCTATTGCCTCCGTCATCTACAACGGGTGGTTTGGAAGATATTCCATGGCGCGACCAGCACGTCGGCCGGTGTCCGTCGCGGCGCGATGTCGCGACGGCAACGATTGCCGCGAGCGCGACGGCGAACGCGCGCGCAGCGTGATTCCCGCCGCGCGGACGGGTAACCTGCGCGGGTGTCCTCGCCGCTGAGCTTGCTCGGAATCGCGTTTGTCGGGACGTTCTTCTGGCCGGTCAATCCCGAAGCCGCAGGCATCCTGTGCGTGACGCGCTACGGCTGGCATCCGCTGATGGTTGGCGTGGTGGGCGCCAGCGGCCAGCTGATCGCGCAGGTGATCCTGATCCTGGCCGGTGATCAGATCCGCCGGCGCTGGGCATGGTTCGATCGGCGGTGCGAGCAGGCGCGGCGACGCTTCGGCAAGAGCCTCGCCCGCGGCGCGCCGGCGATCGGATTCACGAGCGGCCTGCTCAGCATTCCGCCGACGTCGGTCACCGCGACGCTGGCGCCGCCGCTGGGCTTGAGCATTCCGCTCCTGTTGCCGGTGATGTTCATCGCGCGCATCGCGCGCTTCGCCGCGATCGCGGCCATCGCGCAACGGATAATCTGAGCGCGAGCGCGAGCGCGCGCCCGCGTCACGGTTGCGTGCGCGGATCCCAGCCGGTCGCCAGCCCCTCCTCGCAGTCGTCGAGCGCCTTCATCGCCGCCGCGTCGAGCGCGAAGTCGAAGAGCGCGGCGTTCTCCTTGATGCGCGCCTCGCGCGTGGACTTGGGCAGCACCACCATGTCGTGCTGGATCGCCCAGCGCAAAAGCACCTGCGCCGGCGAGCGGCCCACGCGCTCCGCCACCGCCTTGACCACCGGGTCGCCCAGGCGCCGGCCATGCGTGAGCGGGCTATATGCCTCGACGACGATCCCGCGCTTCGCGCACAGCGCACGCGTCTCCCGGTGCTGCAGGAACGGGTGCACCTCGATCTGGTTCACCGCCGGCACGACCTGGGCGCGCGCGAGCAGCTCTTCGAGATGCGACGGCATGAAGTTGCTGACGCCGATCGCGCGCGCTCGCTTCTCGGCGTGGATCCGTTCCAGCGCGCGCCAGGACTCGAGCCGCTGGCGCGCGACCGGCCAGTGCAGCAAGTAGAGATCCACGTACTCGAGGCCCAGGCGCGACAGGCTGGCGTCGAACGCCCGCAACGCGCTGTCGAACCCCTGGTCGTCGTTCCACAGCTTGGTGGTGACGAAGATCTGCTCGCGCGCGACGCCGCTGTCGCGCACGCCGAGCCCGACGTCGCGCTCGTTGCCATAGATGCGCGCGGTGTCGACGTGCCGGTATCCGAGGCGCAACGCGGTCGCCACCACGTCGCGCGTGGCCTCGCCGCGCGGGGTCTGCCAGACGCCGAGCCCGACCTGCGGGATCGAAGCGCCGGTGTTGAGTTGAACCACAGCACGCGAAACGTCGGTCGAGCTCATGCTGCAATGATAGCCGGCCGACATCGCGTCGGCGATCACGGCGCGGTCGATGCCGCCGAAGGCGACCTCGACGTCGATCTCGACTGTTCAACGAACCTGGAAATCGAAGTAGCGGTCGGGGAATGGCTCAGCTGCCAGCGTGAAGTGCCACCATTCCTTTGCGTAGGGCGAGAACCCGCGGCGCACCATGGCTTGGCGCAACCGCTGGCGATGCTCGCGCGCCAGCGGCGTGATCGCCACGAAATCCGTGTGCGCGCGTTCATCGAAGCAATCGAAGGTCGTTCCCATCTCCAGGCTGTGGTCGGCGGCGACCGGCGTGCCGCTGTCGAGGCGGCAATCGTCGGGCTCGCGGAAAGAGCTGCCCGCCTCCGCGGCACGGAAGAGCGAGATCAGGGTCAGGTCCACCGTACTACCGCGTGTGTGTCCCGAGCGCAGCGCGATGTAGCCGCGGTGGAAAAGCTCGGACTTGGGCACCGCCGGGTAGTGGCGGCTGCGGACAGCGGGATCGCTGGACTCGGCGCGGTCCTGCGCCCACGCGACGAAGTCGTCGACCGCGCGCTGCGGGCGGTAGCAGTCGTAGACCATCAGGCCCAGGCCGCGGCCGGCCAGATCCTCCGCGACGTGCGCCAGGGCCTCGGCCGCTGGCCGGGACAGCAGGCAGCGCGCGGCCGCGTAGCCGCGCACGGGGCGCCCGAGGAAGTTCTGCGCGCCTGCGTAGCGCATCTGAATGACGATCGTCGGCGCGACCTCGGCCAGGTCGACGAAACCGGGGGGCGGAGGCGGAGGCGGGGGTGGCGGCTCGGCAAGGGCGCGGGGCGCGAGCAGGGTGAGCAGGGTGAGCAGCAGCAGGATCGGCAGCGCCGCGGGGCAGCGCTTGAACCGGGGGTGCGTGAGGGCGTCGGCCACGACAGCGATGGCGATTGCGATTGCGTTCACGACTACGACTACGACTACGACTACGACTACGACTACGTCTACGTCTACGTCTACGACTACGACTACGTCTACGTCTACGTCTACGTCCACGTCCACGTCTACGTCTACGTCTACGTCTACGTTCACGTTACGCGTACGTGCAGGCTTGCTTCCACGTCACGGAGGAGATTTTGGGATTCGGTTGAATGACCCGGGTATTATCTCCGACGAGGAACGGAAATGCGCGTCATCGTCGCCAGCGGCCTGGCGCTGGCAGCTGTCTTGGCCATACCGACGCCCGCAGCGGCCGACGGCGGAGCGAGCTCGGCACCGCTCGAGTCGCTAGTCCGCGAACGGTTGCAGGCTGGAGAGACCGCGATCGGTCTCGGCGCGCTGGCGTTGTCGTTGCTGCTCGCACTGCGCCGCGAGCGAATCGCCGGGCCGGCGGTGGCGCCGGGTCAGCCGCAATCATTGCGATCGCGCGAGGTCGATCTGTTTCAGCAGCGCTACGCGGTCTCGTTCGCGCGTGGCATGCTGGAACCGAGCGGTCGCTCCGGCCGACGCCTGATGCTGCGACCGCATGAGGGAGTGCCGGTCTTCTGGCAACCACCCGACGCGACGTTTTCCGTGCCGGTCGACGGCGCCGCGGGCGCGCGCCCCCTGGCCGCGCTGACCGCGGGCGGGCGCGCGATCGCGTCGCTCGACCCGGTCACGAGCCGCGTGGCGTTCCATGCCGCCGACCTGGCGCGGCTCCACGGCATCGGGCGCCGCGGGCGCGGGTTGCTGCTCTGGCCGTTGCTGCTCGCGACGGCCGCCGTCGCCACGCTGGCGGATCGCGCTCTCGACGCGTTTCTCGCGCACAACGCCGGTCTGTCGCCGTCGCAGCTTCGGCTCTCGGTCATGGTCACGGCCGGCGCGTTCGCGCTCGGCGAGGCGGTCCTGCTCGGCGCCGCGCTGGCGATCGTCAGCGCCGTGCTGCGCCGCGTGCGCAGCGCACGATTTCACCGCCACTACGAGTCGGATCTGCGCACCTTTCTCGAGGATCGCGCGCGCGCGGGCGAGGCTTGACGCAGCCGCCATACGCGTCGAAAACCCTCTCCCGACCGGCTCCGTCCACCCGTTGAATCGTGGTAGGGATGCTACGTGATTACGGTAGGTACGCGCGTCGGCGGATATACGGTGCTCCATCTGTTGGGGCAAGGCGGGATGGGACAGGTTTACCTCGCGCAGCACCACCGCATCGCCCGCCGCGCCGCGATCAAGGTCCTCTTGCCCGAGCTCTCGGCCAATGACTCGGTCGTCGAGCGCTTCTTCACCGAGGCGCGCGCGACGTCGTTGATCCGCTACCCCGGCATCGTCGAGATCCTCGATTGCGACGTACGCGAAGGCCAGGCGTACATCGTGATGGAGCACCTCGAGGGCGAATCGCTGGCCGATTACCTGGAGCGCGCCGGCGGGCTGGTCGACGACGTGCCCTTCGCGCTCGCGGTCATGGGCCAGGTCGCGCAGGCGGTCGGCGCTGCGCACGCCGCCGGGATCGTTCACCGCGATCTCAAACCCGACAACGTGTTCCTGTCGGTCAGCAACGGCGACGCACGCATCGTGCCCAAGGTGCTCGACTTCGGCATCGCCAAGCTGGCCGAGCGTGGCTCGGCGACGCACACGCGCACCGGCGCGGTGCTGGGAACACCGGCCTATATGTCGCCCGAGCAGTGCCGCGGCGGCAGCAAGGTCGTCGATGGCCGTTCGGACGTCTATTCGCTCGGCTGCATTCTCTACGAAATGCTGTGCGGGACGCCGCCCTTCGTGCGCGACGGCATGGGCGATCTGATCGTGGCGCACGTGTCGGAGGCGCCGGAGCCGCTGCGCGCGCGCGTGCCGGCGATCTTGCCGGTGCTGGATCGGCTGGTGATGCAGATGCTCGCCAAGTCGCCGGCCGATCGCCCGCAGACGATGGAGGTCGTCGCAGGCGAGGTCGCCGACTGCCTGGTCGCGCTGGGCACCCGGGCGTTGCCGCCCGACGTTCGCCCGCGCAAGCCGGTCGTCATTCCGGTTCTGCCCGATCACTTTCCCACGATCGCGCGCGGCTCGTCCTCTGGCAGCACGGCGCCGACCCCCGCGGCTGATGCGCTGTCGCCGGTGCGCACCACGCCGTTCGGCGTCGGTCAGGCCGGGGGCACGCGGGTGCTGCCGGAGCCGGAGCCGGTGCAACGGGCTGCCACCGAGGCCCGTTCGTCGACCATTCGCAACGCGGTCGGCGAGAGAGCCGCGGAGGCGATCGCGCCGCGCCGATCGTCCTTTGCGCGCGCGACGAGGCTCCTGATCGCGGTGGTGGGCATCGGCGCCGTCGGTGCGCTGGTGGCGCTGCGCGGGCAGATCTTCGCCAGCGCCACGACCGCCGAACCCGATCCCCCGAGCGCAGCGCAGGACCAGCGGCGGGCGCCCCCGCCTTCCGCGACGCCCAACGAGGTGACCATCGACTTGCAAGGTTTGCCGGCCGGCGTCGAGGTGCTGGTCGACGGCGACGCCGCACCGAGTCTGCCGCTGAAGCTGCCGCGCGGTGATCGCCACCACCAGCTGTTGGTGCGCGCGCCCGGACGCGTGCCGCGCACGATCGAGATCGACGCCACCCGCGATCGCGTGGTCGAGTTGGAGCTGGCGCCGCTCGCGCCGACCGCGACCCCGCGCGCGCCCGAGATCACCACCGCCGCGCGCACGCACGCGCGCGACGAGAGGACGCGCACGCGCGACGCGCGCAAACGCGCCGACACCGCGAGCGGCCGGCGCGGTCCGGGCGGGTCGGGCAACACCATGACCAGCGCAGCGCCGGCCGCCGAGACGCCACCGCTCCCCAAACCGACGCCGCCCAAACCGGCGCACTCTTCGTACGATGAAATGTAGACCCCGCCGGCCGCATGTCGCGTTTCTCGTGGTCGCGCTCGCGGCTCTCACGTCGAGTGCGATCTCATCGCGCGCGCTCGCGCAGGCCGAGGATCAGGCCGGCGCGCGCGCGCTGTTCACCGAGGGGAAACGCTTGATGAAGGCCGGCAAGTACCCCGATGCCTGCCCCAAGCTCGAGGCGGCGCTCAAGCTCTACTCGAGCGTCGGCATCTTGCTGAACCTCGGCGATTGCTACGAGAAGATTGGCCGCACCGCGAGCGCCTGGGCGCGCTTTGGCGAAGCGGCCGCGGTGGCGACGCGTTCCAACCGCGCCGAAGACGCCGACGAAGCCCACCGCCGGCAAGAGGCGCTCGAGCCCGCGCTGGTGCGGCTGGTCGTCCGCGTGCCGATGCCGGTGCCGGCCCTGGTCGTCACCCGCGACGGCGTGACCCTGGACGAGGCGACGTGGGGGACCACGCTGCCCGTCGACCCCGGCGATCACCTGGTGCGCGCCGAAGCTCCCGGCTACGAGCCCTGGTCGACGTCGGTGTCGGTCACCCGGCGCGGCGACACGCTGACCGTCGAGGTGCCCAAGCTCAGCGCCGCGACCACGGTCGAGCGCGCCGCGCCCGACCGGATTCCCGAGCCGCCGAAGCCGGCCGCGCATGCCCGCAGCGGTGGCCACGGACTGGCGCTGGGGTTGTTGGTGGGCGGCGTGGTCGTCGGCGCGGGCGGCGGCGCCTTGATGTTCGTGGAATCGCGGCGCGCGAACGACGCGCGCGAGGCGCACGACAACAGCGCCTTCGACGCGACCAAGACGCCGTGGACCCTCGGGCTGGTCGGCGCGATCGCCGGTGGCCTCGCTGGCGTCGCGGGCATCGTGCTGTTCGCGGTCGGCCCGAGCAGCGGCGAATCGAGCAACGGCGACGCGTCGGCGTGGATCGCGCCCGGACCGGGCGGAATCCAGATCGCCGGAAGCTGGTAGCGCGCGCCGCCGTCAGACCGCGGCCAGGACGGCCGCGAGTCGATCCAGCGCGACAGGCTTGGTCAAGTGAGCATCGAAGCCGGCGGCGGTGGCACGCTCGGTATCCTCTGGGTGCCCGTAGCCGGTCAGCGCCACCAGCGTGATGTCGGTGCCCAGCGCAGCGCGCACGCGTCGCGCCACCTCGTAACCATCCAGGGTCGGCAGGCCGATGTCGACCAGCGCCACCGCTGGACGCAGCGCCAGCGCCAGCTGGATACCGTCCTCCCCGTCGGCGGCGACATCGACGCGAAAACCCTCCATCTCGAGGAGCTCGCGCATCATTTCCCGATTGTCTTCGCTATCTTCGATCAACAGCACGTGACGCCCCGAAACGGCGTGCGCGGGAGCTGAATCCATGGCGGTACCCTAGCGCACGCATCGCTAAGCGACACCTGCATTTGGTGTTTTTTTTACGGCCGGGCTCGGTCCGCGCACCGGCGATCACGCGCCTGGAATCTGGCTCAGCGCAGAACGCGCTCGAGCTGGTAGCGCACCACGGTCCCGTCGTGGTTCTGCAACGCCACGGTCGATCTGCTGCCGACCGGGCCGCGCAAAAGGAAGCTGGCGGCGCGCGGACCGAGGCCGCCGACGTCGCGCCCCTCCACGGACAGCAGCACGTCACCGACCTGGATCCCCGCACGGTCGGCGGGCGACCAGGGACTGACCGCCGCCACGACATTGCGGCGCCCGCGCCGCATGACGAACATGCCCATCCACCCTTCCAGGTGCGATGCGAGCTCGTCGCCTCGCAACAGCCGCACGACGCCCGCATCCATCGTTTCACCTTCGCCGGAGCTGGTCAGCTCCAGCCGCTCGGCGACGAACGCATCCGAGCGGCCGATCAGCCAGATCGTCAGCCGGCGGTTGGTGAAGATGTTGGTCATGCGAAAGGAACCGGCGGGATCGGTCACGGTTCGCATGAACGCGTCGCCGACGTGGACTTCGATGGTGACGCCGGATGACGGCTTGCCGTTGTCGGCGTCGATGACCCGTCCCTTGAGAATGGCACCGCCGGCCTGCGTGAAGTGCGACACCAGCCGCGAGTTGGCATCCTCGCCGAACGGCGGCCGCTGCCACGAGCCGTCTTTTTTCGCGAGGTCAGCGGCGAGCGCCAGCTTGGTGTCGGGGCGCTTCGTGCCGGGGACGCCACCCGCGCCGGCGGTGCCGCCCCCGCCCGCCTTCGCCGCGGCGTTCGTCGCCGACGAGCCTGCGGCGCCGCCGCGCGATGTCTCCTTCGATGAATTCGACGACGTCGTCGCGGATGGCGACGATTGCGAACGCAACGCGCGCGACGCAGTGCTCGCGGCGCGACCGCTCGCGGCAGGAGCCGGCGTCGAAGCGGCGACGGTCGGCGTCGAAGTCGGCGTCGGCGTCGGCGCGGCCCCTGATGGAGGTGTCGTCACCGATTGCGTGGCTCCTTCGGGCGCGGCCGATGCGGCGCTCGACGGAGCGACCAGCTCCGCCACCGGAACCGCGCCGCTTCGGTTCGGTTCCCCCGGCGCCGCCGCCGGCGGGTTGTGCGCCGACTCGGCGACAGCGCCCCGCGCGCGGTCGTCGCCCGGGGAGCCCGCCGCCGCCGCACGCCGCGCCACCTGCGCTCGATTGGCCGCCGGATCGTCGCTGTCGAACGACGCGCGCGCGAGGATCGCGAGCGCGCCCACGACCACTACGCCGAAGACGGCCAGCAGTAACCACCAGCGCCGGCCGCGCGCCGGCGTGGGAGGGGTCGGCGGCCTGGCCCCGATTCGGACCAGCTCACTTCCTCCTTCCCGGTGCGCCCCTACGAGCAAACCTGCTTCCTCCGAATCGTCTGGCGGCTTCGCAACCAATCTCGGGCTTTTTCCGTGTCGAAGACTGCCAAGAGAAAAGCCCGAAGGGAAATGAAATCTAGCGCGCGCCGCGCCGTTTGCACGATCCAACGGACCGGGTGCGGCGACGCTTTTCGCAAGCCCGGTTTTCCCTTTCCCTGCCCTTGGCCCTTGCCCATGGAAACCTCGCACGGACCAGAACGTAGCGTCGGCGAAATACTTTCCCGATTGGGTCGACGATCGATTCTTGATGTTTGCGCGGTGATTCGGCCCACGTTCGCGCGCGCGCGACTGCGACGCGCAGGAGCACGAGCTCGAACGCTACGCGCGACTCTGACGAGCAGCGCGGATTCACCGGCGTTGTGGGCGCTGCCCGCACCCCAGCCGCATGCACGACGAGCGTGAAGATTTTGGCCGTCCACGCGTCAAATTTGCGAAGATGAAAACTGGAGGACCACGACGATGAAGATCGCCATCACCTTTGCGATGTCCGCCTTTTGTGTCGCGGTCGGCCTCAAAGCCCAGGCCGACGAGCATCACCGTGAAGAGCGGCGCGAAGAACGTAGAGACGAGCACGAACGTAAAGAAGAACACCGCGAAGAACGGCGGGAGTTCCGGCAAGAACGCCGCATGGAGCCGACCGTCCGCATCCGCATGGCCCCGCCGGCCCCGCGCGTCGAGGTGCGCGTCGGCGCCCCCTCGCCGCGCCACGCCTGGGTCGGTGGGTACTGGCGCTGGGAAGGCGGCCGCCACATCTGGATCGGCGGACACTGGGAGCTGCCCCCTGCGCCGGGACAGGTCTGGGTCGAAGGTCGTTGGGTAAACGAGGGCGGGGAGTGGGTCTTCTATCCCGGCTACTGGTCGGGCGGGGCCCCGGTTCCGGCTCCGGCGCCCCCGCCGCCGGCCGTCGAAGGATGGCGCGGCGGTGCGCCCCCGCCCCCTCCGGCGGAGGTGACGATCGGCATGGCGCCCCCGCCGCCGCGCCAGGAGATCATGACTCCCCAGCCGTCGCCGAACCACTTTTGGATCCGCGGCGACTGGGCCTGGAACGGACGCGAGTACGTCTGGTCCCCCGGCCACTGGGAGATCCGCCGCGAAGGCTGGCAGTGGGTCCCGCCCCACTGGGAACAGCACGGCAATCACTGGAAGTGGAAACCCGGCCACTGGCGCCGATAAGCGAGGTTAGTGTCCGCTTGACCGCCGGCCGACGATCCGACCCGGCTTGTCGGCCGATTTTCCGATTGATCTATCCGATTGACTAGGCGATGCGCGCGGCGTTTCCGACCGCGTCGCCGACGAGGGGGCGCAGGAAGTCGGCCTCGGCCAGCGAAGACATGATCGCGAAGCCGCGCGCGGCGACCTGGTGGCGCCCGACCGGATCGCGCAGATAGGCGAGGCAAGTGTCGGCGAGACGATCGTAGTCGGTGAAGGCGACGCCGCCCGAGAGCGCGTTCTCGACGGCAGTGTCGCCGCCGGTCTCGGAGACCACGAAGCAGTGGTTGGCCAGCAGGTACGAGATGCGAACGATCTCGAAGACCTTGGCGGGGTGGAAATGGATGTTGAGCACGATCTTGGCGCGTGCGATCACGCTGTCGCGCTCGCGACCATAGCTGCCGTAGATCGCGACCACGCGCGCCCCCCGCCGCTCCAGCGCGCGCAAGACATCGAGGCGCCGGTCAGCGAGCGAACCGATGAACAGCACGTCGATGTCGGGTGCCGGTGACGGCGTGATGCGGGTCATCGCCGGCACGTAACCGACCGGCACGTGGTGCGCGGTGACGCCGTAGCGCGCGAGCGCAGCGATGTTGGCCTGGCTGTAGTCCCAGACGGTGTGCGTGCGAAACGACGCGATCAGGTCCGGCGTCAGCCACGGCGATCCGTCATAGATCTGCTCGAGGTTGTACAGGATCGCCCCGGCGGGGAACGCCACCGGCGCGTCGAGGTTGGCGATCAGGTTCGACCCGAAGACGATGCTGCGGCGGCCCGGCGCCGATAAGTCTTCCGCGATCACCGAATCGTGTCCGAGCGTGTTCAAGCCGGCATTGACCGTCTCCACGAGCTCGCGGAAGCACTCGCTGTGAATGTTGCCGGGCTGCCGCAGGATCGTCACCGCGTACCGATCCCGCGCGGCCTTGGCCCCGAGCTCATGATCGCCGGCGCGGGCGAAGAGGTCGCCGCGCAGCGCCAGCCCGCCCTGGGCCGCGCTTTCCCGCACGATCTCGTCGAGCAAGTCGCGGGCGCCGCGCCACTGCGCCGCGACGAGCTCGGCGCGCGGCGCGCGGCACCAGTTGAAGTGGCGGTACCCGAGCCGCGTCAGGCGTTCGAGCGCGCGGCGCAGGTTCTCGAGGCGCGCCGCCTTGAACTCGAACGACAGCAGTGGGATCACCGGCTCGGTCGCCACGGTGAGCCCGTCGAGGATCGACTCGGGATCGCCGCCGACGTCGATGCGGCAGTAGCGGGGCGCGCCGAACGCGCGGATCATCTCGTCGAGCGTCGTCAGCTGGATGGCGACGCCCGGCACCGAGGTGGGGATGCGCCCGGTGCGGTTGGCGAGCCCCATGTCGACGACGACCACCGGCGCCGAATCAGAGGCGGCGGCGCCGAGCCGGCCGGCCCCGCGGGAGACGCCGTAGCGGTCACGCAGCGCGCTCGCGCGCGTCGGGTGGGCCTCGACACAGACCACGCGCGCACCCCGGGCCACCAGCCGATCGGACATCGCCCCGTCGCCTGCGCCGACGTCGAAGACCAGATCGCCCGGATGGACCAGCGTCTCCCAGGACACGGCGGACGAGGACTCGCACGACGTGTCGGGCCACGGCGTCGACGACGCTGTCGGAGAGCTCATTCGTAGTCCGCGCTTCGATCGAGTTCCAAGTTCCCACCCACCTCCGCGGCCTCGGTCGCTCTCCCCCCGCCCAGAAAGCGCGGAGCCGGGCTTTCACCCGGCATCCGCGCTTTCTCCACCCCTGTCACCCCCACCAAACCCACTACCCGGAGTGATCACCTTAAATGAGTTCCCCGACGGTGGCAACAGACAATCGGGGCCCTTTCCCTCGCCGTTATCGTCGGAAACTCCGCCCCTCGAGCTTCATACGAACGACCGCGCCGGATGGGTTGGCCACCTTCAAACACGTCGTTCGAAACGTTCTCGAAACATCGCAGGTCGGCCGTTGGGCTTTGGCCTTCGGCTTTGGCCTTCGGGCTTTGGTCGGAAGCCGGCGAACGTGGTAGTCAGTCGTCGTCGTGACGTCCGCCGGGGTCCCTCCTTCGGAAATGCTCGTGAAGAAACCGTCGGCGGGCGCGCGCCTGCTGCGCGTCGCTGCCTGGGTCGTCACCGCGGGATTGCTGGGGTTGCTCCTCTGGCGAACGCCGCTGTCGCAGGTGGTGGCGGCGACGCGCGCGGCGGCGCCCTGGATGGTCCCGGTCACGCTGCTGATGCTGGCCGCGATCTACGTCGCCGATTCGTTCGCGATCTGGAAGACGTTCGGCTGGTTCCTCGCGCGGCTCTCGTTTGCGCAGATCCTGATCGTGCGCGGCGCCACTTACCTGCTGGCCGCGATCAACTACAGCGTCGGTCAGGGCGCCATCGTCTACTTCGTTCATCGCGCCACCGGGGCGCCGGTGCTGCGCGGCGTGGGGACGATCCTGCTGATCATGGGCATCAACATCCTGGCGCTGATGTTCCTGACCACCGCGGGACTGCTCATCGCGCCCGACGTCCCGCACAGCCTCTACGTCATCATCACCATCGCCTACGTCGGCCTCGCGATCTACCTGGTCGCGGTGATGGTGCGCCCGCGATGGCTCTCATCGCGTCCGATCTTCGACGTGCTGCTCGCGGCCGGCGCGCGGGGCCACCTGAAGGCGCTGCTGGTGCGCTTGCCGCACATCGCGGCGCTGATGGCGTACCAGACCGTCGTGCTGCGCGCCTTCGGCGTGCGGGTGCCGCTGGTCGCGGCGATCGCGTCGTTGCCGGTGGTGATGTTCGTGGCGGTGCTCCCCATCTCCGTACAAGGGATCGGCACGACGCAGGCGGCGATGGTCTTCTTCTTCGCGCGCTACGGAACCGGCGATCAATCAGCGCGGGAGGCAGCCGTCCTGGCCGAGAGCCTGGTGACCCAGGCGATCGCGCTCGGGTTCCAATCGTTGCTGGGTCTCGCCTGCCTGCGCAGCCGCATCGGGCGCGACCTGCGCACCGCCACGCGGACCGCGGGCGCGCCGCCCGATGGCGCGCCCGCCGACACCGCGCCGGCCGCTCCGGCCAGCGCCGCCGAGCGGCCCCTTTGACGACCGCCCCCTCGAGCGGCTACGATCCACCGCGGTGGCGACTCGCTACAAGCAGCCGAACGCCATCAACGGCGTCTCGATCGGGTTGGTGGTGCTGGTCGCAGCGACGGCCTGGCTGGGCCTGAGCGTCTGGCCGGTCATCGCGACGAACTCCAACATCAAGAACGAGCTCAACGACGCCCTGCCGCGGGTTTATCGCGCCAACCTGCGCGACGAACCGGGCGCCACCGTCGAGACCACGCGCTTGCACGACGAGCTGGAAGCCAAGATCCGTGCGCTGGGCGTCGACGACGGCAAGCTGGCCGTCGAGATCGCACGCAACCAAAAGAGCGTCTCGATCGAGGTGCGCTATCACGCGATCGTTCACTTCATGGGACTGCAGAAGACGCGCCTCGTCGCGCTGCACCCGCGCGTAGAGACCGACGCCGCGCGCGTCGAGTGGTGAGCGGCTCGTTTGGCGCCGGTCAGATGACCGCCCTATCCGACCAGGGTCGTGGTCAGTTGGCGCCGAGCCGGCGCTCGAGGCCCGCCAGCTCCTCGCCGAGCGCGAAGTTGATCATGTCGACCACCTCGGGGTTCGCGCGCGCTGCCTTGACCAGCTCGTCGGAGGCGAGATTCACGGCGGCGGCCAGGCGGCGATCACCGCGCGCGATGCGCTCGAATGCGCCGAGCACGTCGCTGGAGATCAGGATCGCCGCGCGATACGCGGTGTGCGACAGGCCGATGCGCCATCGGTCGGCGTCGAACACGCCGCCGTCGCGGAACGACAGCGCCGCCTGCTCGAACGCGCGGCGATGGCGGCGCGGCAGCGCGCGCGCGATCTTCTGACTGAGCTCGTTGAGCTTGTCCTCGGGCAGCGCGCCGCGCGCGTAGTCGGGGAACATCGTGCGCACGCCGGCCGCGACCAGCAGGCCGAGATCCTTGGGCGGAATGCGCGCCGCCGGGTAGGTGCCGGCGCGCAGGCGTCCGAGCTGCCGGCCCAGCTGCAGCAGCGCCTCCTGGCGCGGCAGCCCCAGCAGCGTCGCCGGCACCAGCAGCGCCGGCGGCTGCGTGGCCTCGATCTGCACCTGCGGCGTCCCGCTGCGCGCCAGGTAGATGTCGAACGGCTCGGTGACGCCGAAGACGCCGGCGACCCGATGCACGAACGCGCGGATCGGATCCTCCGACCGCGGGCCCAGGCGATCGGACTTGGTGACCCCCCAGTCCTCGATGTTGACGACGTAGAAGCGCGGCAGCACCTCGACCATCGCCGCGAGCAGCGCCGTCGCCGGGTGGTGCTCGTCGGGGTGGCGAATGAACATGTCGAAGTCGGCCACGGTGATCGTTCCGGTCGGCTCGGCGGCGTACTGCGTGCGGGCCTCGCGCACCGCGCGGATCTCGACGGCGTCGATCGCGCCCAGCGCCGCCAGCGCCGCCGTCGCGCGCGCGGTCCGCGCGCGCTCGCCCGAGCGCTCGAACAACCGCCGCAGCGCGCGCAGCGACTCGAGGCGCAGCGGCACCAGTCGCAAGAGGGCCAGATGCTCGAGGATCGCCTCGGGCAGCCGGCCGGACTCCTCCAGCACGCGCGCGAGCTCGGCGCGCGCCGGCACGTGATCGGGCGTCGAGGTGATCACCAGGCGGAGCTCGTCGACGGCGCGGTTGGGCAGCGACAGCTGACCGCTGAGCAAGCTGGCCAGACGCATGCGCCGCGACGTCGACTGCGGCGCGACCGCCAGGTAGCGGCCGAGGGCCGCCGCCAGGCGCGCCGGCTCGTCGAGCTGGACCAGCAACGCATCGAGGTGATCGATCGCGTGGTCGTGCTGCGGATCCAGCTCCAGCGCCTGCTCGAACGCCTCGGCGCTGCCCTCGGGATCCTCGCCGGCGCCCGCGAGCAATTCACCGAGCGCGATCCAGTGCCCGACGCGCGCGTCGCGATCCGGATCGACGGTGCCCAATCGGCGCGAGATCAGCGCGGCGTTGGCGTAGTCGCGCTGTTGCAACAGCCCGCGCAGCAAACCGCTGAGCGCACGGATGTCGTCGGCGCTCGACAGCAGCGCGTTGCGATAGGCGTCGACCGACATGCCGACGTCGCCGAGATCGGCGGCGGCGATGTCGCCGATGCGGGTCCAGGCCGCGCTCACCAGCTTGGCGTCGGGCGAAACGCCGATCGCGCGCCGGAACGTCGCGACCGCCTCGGCCGAGCGGCCGGTCTCGGCCAGCATCTCGGCCAGGCGCACCAGCGCCGAGCCCGACGACGGATCCAGCTCGACGGCGGCGGCCAGCGCCTCGACCGCCTCCGGCGAGCTGCGCTCGTGCAGCAGATCGGCAAGCTGCAGCAGGCGATCGCGCCGCTGCTCGGGCGTCCCCTCGGCGGCGCGGCGCCGCATGATCTGCAGCAGGCGCTCTTCCTGGTGCTGGTGGCGCAGGATCACCGACAGCACCTGGAAATCCACCTCGGCGTCGGGGTCGAGCGTCACCACCGACTCGAGGCACTCGGCGGCGCTGCGCTCGTCTCGGATCGAGTTGGCGTACAGGCGCGCGGCGTGGCGGAACGCGCGCGTCGCGCGCTCGACGAGCTTGGTCTGGCGCGCCTCCCGGATCCACAGCTCCGCGGCGCCGCGCAGCTCGC
>Ga0265338_10004040_pt1 | contig 20137 bp, 8 predicted proteins | sample 42126metaG_FD_193579 | JGI IMG/M metagenome (GOLD analysis project Ga0265338, IMG submission 193579) | Rhizosphere microbial communities from Carex aquatilis grown in University of Washington, Seatle, WA, United States - 4-21-26 metaG | ecosystem: Host-associated > Plants > Roots > Rhizosphere >...
ACGGTTTCCGACGGCTAGCGGCAGCGTCAAGACCGTTTGCGCTCGGTAGGGCGAGGCTCCTGCCGAGCCGGCAAAAATGCGTCGACGGCTCGGCAGGAGCCTCGCCCTACCCTCACATCCCGACCAGCGATACCCAGTTAATCACTCGATGTTCGCGTTCGCGGTGTTGGCCGGTCCGTTGACGGGGTTGACGCGCGCAGGGCGCCGCCCCGGCAATTGCACGCAATAGGGCGAAAACTTCGGGTCGGGCTCCGGGAAGTCGGTGCTGATGAATTGAGCGCCGCTGGCAAGGGCGCGATCGCGCATGCGCGTGTCGTTGGCCCGCGCCTGTTCGGTGGGTTCGTCGGCGCGCGTGCGCACCAGGAATCCTTCGCGGACCAGTCTCTGGATGTCCGCAAAGTCGGCAATCGGGTCATTGCGCTCCATCCATGCCGCCGCGGGGTTGGCCGGCGAAACGCTGACAAATAAAAGGCGTCCTTCGAGCGACGGATGCCCGCGCAAATAGGCGTCCCGCACTCCGCCGCCGTTATCCAGGCCGAACATCACGCCGCGCGCGCTGTCAAGCGCCGGCCAGCCGTGGGCCTGCAGCCCTTCCCGCAACGTCGCCGCGCCGCCGCGAATGTCGTCAGGCGTCAGAATGAATTGGCGCGGGAACACCGAGAGGATCTCGCGCTCCAGTTCCGCAAAACCCGATTCGTCCCACGGCAGCGCCTTGGTGAAACCGGCGCCCACCGTCTCGCTCTTGAGTTCGATCAGTATAAAAACGGGAACATGCCGCGGATGCGCCTGCGACCACTCAAGCGTCTCGCGCAAACCATCGACGAGCGTCAACACCGACGTTCCATAGTCGACGTCCGGGATGTGCATCACTTTGATGCCGGGTTTGAGGAGTTCGACGGAGCTGTTTGTCGGCGCGACGCCAAAACCGGCCGCGCCGGCGAGCCTTGGGCCGAGCGGCTGCGCGAACCTTCCGCCATCCGGATCGGCGTAGCAATCCAACTCGATTTGGCGGATGCAAAGGCGGCTGAGCTGCTCCGCCAGCGGCCGATGTTCATAATCCAGCTCGCGCACGGCCTCCGGTTTGTACAAGCCGATTAATTTGAGCAGCGGCGCGCTCGCGCGTTGGTGGTAGGAGTTGTGCGTGCCGATGACCTGGATTTGGTTCAACCGCAAGCCGACGGTTGGCGACGGTGCGGCGCAACCGGCGCCAAATAGGCCAAGAAGCGCAACGGCAACGCACGCGCGTTTTAGATTTTCAAGAACAGCTTTCGCCGATACATCCAGAAACAAATCAGCCATAAGGCCACCAATAGGAAAACCATTTCTGCCGCCGGCGCAAACGTTTTGCCAAAAAGGTCGTTTACGCTCGCGTGCCGTCGGCGTTCCCGGATTTCACGCGCGGTTTGTGGCCGACGCTGCCCGCGCTGGGGATCGCAGAAAAGGCAATCTAGGCGCGAAGGCCAGAACGATGATGAGCGCCTGGCTGATGTCGAACGCCATCAACCATTGGAAGGCCTGATCCATGAAGCCGTAGGAATGCAGGCCGACGCCAAGCATGTTGACGCCGAACCAGGAAAAACTCGTCACGATGTTTCCGAAAACGGCCATGGCCATTAAACCGCGCTCGCGGATCAACCCGCCCCAGCGCGCGTGGAGCACGATCGCGTTCCAAAGGACGATCAGCAGCGCGCCGTTTTCCTTCGGATCCCAGCCCCAAAACCGGCCCCAGGATTGGTCCGCCCAAATCCCGCCCAAGATCGTGCCGACAAAGCTCGCGAGCGTCGCAAAACAGACAATGCCATAGACCATCCGTCCCAGCGAGCGCGCCGTCTCGGGCGTCAGGGAATTGGTGAAATAGCCGCGAACGATGTATATGACAGCCAGGAGGCCGGCCAGGAACATCGACGAATAGCCGATGGTGATCACCACGACATGCGTGGCGAGCCAGAGGTTCGTGTCGAGCACGGCCCGCAACATTTCCATCGTGTCGCCGCTCATCGCCAGGTGATGCGCAATGATCAACGTCGTGAACCCGACCAGCGCCGACGAAACAAGGCCAATGGCGCCTTTGAAGATTTTCTCGAGGATCAGGCCGAGCAGCACGGCGCCCCAGCCGATGAAGATCGCCGACGAATAAAGGTTTGTGACCGGCGGACGCCCTTCCAGATACATGCGAAAACCCAAACCGAACGTATGTATGACAAACGCCAAACCTAGCAGCGCGAAGCCCGTGCGCCGCACCCACTCCGACATATTGAGCCAAAAAATGCAGCCCAGCATCAGGGCGGCCACGTAAATCACCATGCTCCTGTAAAAGGGCTCCATCTGGTTAAAGAGGTATTCGCGCCCGCCTTTGGCGAGTTCCGCGTTGAGGCCGTTCTGCTGCATCCAGACCCGTTCGCGCGCGAGCGCCTTGTTGAAATCGGCGGGTTGGTTGCCCCGAAACGCGACGGCCATCGCGGCAAAGTTTTGAGCCGGCTCGGAGATTTCGCCCGTGCCCATCGACGCCAGCAAATTCGTGCCCATGTTGCTCCATTGATGCGTCTCCCGCCCGTCCGGTGGGGCGAGCAATGGATACGCCAGCGCCGAAAGCTCGCCGTAGCGCTGATAGAACCCGGATACGGCCTGCATTTCCGCGCTCGAGGCCGCGGTGGCTTGGGGTTTTTTCTGGAACGCGGCGCGGCTCGCGATGATCGCCTGCTGGTAATTTGTCAATTCTTCGCTGAAATTGGGCGTGTCGTCCGGCTCAAGGCTGTTCAAGCAGCGATGATAGAGAACGAGGCTTTCGTAAAGATGCATCACGTCTTTTTGGAAAGCGGTGCGGGTCTTCGCTGCGTCGTCGCCTTTGTCGCGCTCGGCATCAAAGATTTTGCGCGCCTGGGTTTCGATGGCGTCGATCTGGTTGGTGAGATCATTGAACGAATACGTCGCCAGGCCCGACTTTTCCCCGCCCAGCAAGCCCTGCAAATCCGGATGCTGCACGCGGAAGATTCTGCGTTGGTTGGCCAGCTCGGGCGCGGTCATTGTCTCCAGCAACCACTCGCTGGCGGTCAGAGTGGAACCGCCTTCCACGCGCACAATTGATTTGCCGCTGATGCTCAACAGCGCGTTGCGCGCGACGGAGTCCAACGGCTGAATGCGCCCGTTGAGTAGGACCGGAAGACGGCCAAAACCGGCGACGTCGAATCCTCGCACAGTCGCGGGCGCCTGCGCGCCCATTCCAAACCACAGGGCGAACAGCGCCGCGGGAATCCATGGGAACCAACGTTTCAAGCGGCCTCCTTTTCGATGAGTTCGTGATGTTTGGCTCGCGGCTTCGACCGCGCGGCCTCGGCTTCGACGCCCGCGCGGCGCCGCGCAAACCGAAACAAATGGGTCAAGAATTGGATCACCAGGCCCAGCCCAACCATGCTGCAGGCCAGGTAGGGGCTGAGCGACGCCGGATTGCGCACCACCTGCAAAATCGAGACGCGGTCGCCCGGCTCAAAGCTCGATTGGTAAAACGTTTCGCCGTGATAACGCAGCGGCTGGTTCATCGAAATCACAACGTCCCTGTCCTCGCCGCGCGCGGGATCTGTCAAGTGAACCTTGCTCGCGAACGCCTTCGGGATGTCCGTGCCGGGATAGGTCTCGTGCCGAAATTCCAGCAACGTCAGCGAGTAAGGCCGGTAGTAACGCGCCGGGCGCAGCGCCAGCTCGTAATGGCGGCCGTCGTGCGAAAACCCCTGCGGCTCCCGCAGCGAGACGCCGAACATGCCGCCCAATTCCGATTGCAGCGCGCCCACCAACTGCGGGCGGCTCAACCACGTGGAGACCGTCCACGTCCCCAGCGATTTTCCCGCGGCGCTGATCTCAACAACCGCCGCCGGTTTGTTTTCGTCGTCAAGGCGCCCCACCTCCGGCGCCGCCGTAAACAGAAGGCGCTGCCCGATCCCCTGCGTCGCCTTCAGCTTTTCGCCCGCGCCGGACATCGGGCCGGCGGGCTGCGAGTTCACGAAATATTTTTTGACAGACACCGTGAGCGGCAATCCCTCGGGCTGGATCGCGCCGCCCTTGGCCAGGGTCGACTCGCCGATGGAAACGACTTTGTCGGTCTTCGGATCGGTGGTGTCAATTATTACCAATTCATTGCGCCGATTGTCCTCGGAATAAAAGCTCGACTCCCCCGCCGCCAGGCGCACATGGCTTTCGACCTGAAAAATATCCGTCACGAACTGCCCCGCCAGCAGCAGGATCAGCCCGGCGTGCGCGAGCAGCAGGCCGATTTTGCGGCGCGAAAACTCGAAGCGTTTGATGTGCCCGGCCAGCAAATTCATCAGCAGCAACGGCCCGATCACCCAGCCGCCCGGGAACACCGGAATCCGCGCATGGCCGCCCGCGGGCGTCCAATGGACAAAAAAACTGTGGAAGTACTCGGCTTGCGCGCCGTACAAGCCGAGATGGACTTGGGCCATCGTGCCGGCGAAGACCAGGACCATCGCGCACGCCAGGCAAACGGTCGTCAGCCACAAGGAGCTGAAGAAATTGACGAATCGGTCAATCATATCTCAAGGAAGCTGAGGCAACAGTGTTCAACATTTCTTGCGTAGAGCCTCGCCAATATGGGGTGGATGCGCTTTCCCTTCCTTGCGATTGATCGCACATTTCTTGCCAGCCCGGATGCAACGGGTGGCGCATCGCGCGCCAAGAATGGAGGGTTGGGCGAAGGCAGACTCCCGCTCTAAATGGCGTCCAGCGTCAGACTCAGCTCGGCGCTGATTGAGTCGAATTGCGGTTGCTCGTCGTCCGCGGCGAGCTGCGGGTAGTCCTGCAGAACGACGGGCGAGGCGAGCATCAATTCGCGCTCCGCCTTCCGCTCGTCTCCGATCAACGCCGGCCACAGGCCAATGTTGCGCATGCTTTCGGCGGTCGTCCTCAGACGCGCCGGCGGCTCCATTTGCGAGACAAACTCCGCGTCGCGCCCGCGCAACACGATGTGCGTCGACGCGAACAGCCGCCGCATCACCGCCGCGGTATCTTTCACGTCCGATGGCGTCATCGCAGTGTGGTTTCGCACGCAGACGGAAATCTTGAAGATGCCGTCGCCGAGCCGATGGACGGTCATTCCGATCGTCCCTTCCACGCGCTCCTGGCGCATGCCCTCGATATCGCGCGACGCGGGAAAATAAAACTTCACGCGCCGCGCCTCCTCGCCTTGCAACGCGATCCAGCCGGCGCCGGCCTCGCGCTCCACGGCCTGGCGCCATGAGGGCTCGCCGGCTTCGCGCGCTGTCAAATGCAAGAAGCGCACCCTCGCCTCGACCGCCGCCTCCTCACACCGCGCCTGCGCAAGACACTCAGCCTGGACAAGGCACGGTTCGGAGCCGTTTTGGAAAGCGCTGTAAGCCTCGGGGTAGACGCGGCCGAATGGGAATTGCGGGAGGCCGGGCGCCAGCGCGGTCTTAAACGGATATAAAGTGTAACCGTTGTAGAGCGTCGCCCGGACAATATCGTCCAGCAGCGCCTCGTTCATCCGGCCGCCTCCAGTTGGCATAACCATGGCTCAGAGGCACTCTCGGAGAACTCGGACATCGGGACAATCCGCGCCTTGCCTAACCTGCGGTACGGAAGCGCCTGATGTGGATGAGCGATTGGAATTTCCAGGCGGATGGCGTCATACTTTTTTGGGTTCAACGAGACATCGGACTTTGCATCCTGGAATGAGCGCGCCCCTGAAACATGGTTCAACGGCATACGACGCGGTCGTGGTCGGCGCAGGCCCCAACGGCCTCGCCGCCGCCATTCGTCTGGCCCAGGAAAAGCTCTCGGTTTTGGTCCTCGAAGCCAACCCGGACATTGGGGGCGGCGCCCGGTCCGCCGAACTCACCCTGCCCGGCTTTTTGCACGACGTTTGTTCGGCGGTGCATCCGATGGCGGCGGCGTCGCCGTTCTTCCGCTCGCTGCCGCTGGATCAATTTGGTTTGGCCTGGATTCAGCCGGAGTTCCCGCTCGCCCATCCGCTCAGCGGCGGACAGGCCGCCGTCCTGCATCGCTCCGTTGCCGACACCGCCGCGGGGCTGGGGGGCGACGGCGCAGCGTACGCACGCCTGATGCGGCCGCTTGCGGAACATTGGAGTGATCTGTCAAAAGAATTCCTCCGGCCCCTGCCCCGCTTGCCGCGCCATCCCATCCGGCTCGCGCGCTTTGGCCTGGGCGCCCTTCAGTCCGCTTCGCGCCTCGCTCATCGCCACTTCAAAGACGAGCCGGCTCGCGCCCTGTTTGCGGGGCTCGCCGCCCATTCTTTTCTGCCGATGGAACAACCGGTCTCAGCGGCGTTTGGCCTTGTGCTGGGCATGGCCGGCCATGGCGTCGGCTGGCCCATCGCGCGCGGCGGCTCGGGACGCATTGCCGAAGCGCTGGCGGCGCTGCTGCGGTCGCTCGGCGGCGAGATCGCGACCGGGCAACGCGTCGAATCGCTTTCGCAACTGCCCTCGTCGCGCGCCGTGCTGCTGAACGTCACGCCGCGTCAGGCCCTGCGCATCGCGGGTGAGAAGTTCCCGCCGCCTTACCGGCGCCGCCTGGAGCAATTCCCTTATGGCCCTGGAGTTTTCAAAGTGGACTACGCGCTTGACAGCCCGATTCCCTGGCTTGCGAAAGCGTGTTTGCGCGCCGGGACGGTGCATGTCTGCGGCGGGTTTGACGAGGTTGCCGCCAGCGAACGCGAAGCGGCCCGCAACAGGATTGCGGAGCGTCCGTTTGTGCTGCTGGCGCAGCCGACTCTATTTGACAGCAGCCGCGCTCCGCACGGAAAGCACATTGCCTGGGCTTATTGCCATGTGCCCAGCGGCTCGACTGTTGATATGACAGACCGCATCGAGCGGCAAATCGAGCGTTTTGCGCCCGGCTTTCGGGATCTTATTCTCGCCAGGCACACGGCCAATTGCGCCGAGCTTGAGGCCAGGAACGCCAACCTGGTCGGCGGCTCGATCAGCGGCGGGGCGACCGACCTCTGGCATTTGATCGCGCGTCCGATCCCGACGCCGACGCCGTACAGGACTCCGCTAAAGGGCGTTTACTTCTGCTCGGCTTCAACGCCTCCGGGCGGCGGCGTCCATGGACTATGCGGTTTTCACGCGGCGGAAGCGGCATTGCGCGACTGCTTTCGATAAGGGACCGCGTCACCAGCGGTGGTGATGGGTCGGGAAGTTGGTGACCACTTCAAACGACACCGGCGCGGACGCGGCCTGAAGTCCATTGGCGTCGGTGGCGACGACGTGAATGGTGTTGCTGCCCAGCGGGGCGTTGGTCCAGCGCCAGGTTTCGGGCAGCCAAACAGGAGGGCGATGCTCAGGATACCAGCGGTCCGCCATCGGGAAATTCGTGACGACGCCCAGGCTGGCGCCGTTGCCGAAGAACTCAACCGTGTCAATATGGCCGTTGGTTTCGCCCGCCGCCGCAAAAATCGTCACCGCCGCGCCCAACGGAAATTGCGCGCCGGCAGGGGGCGCGATAATCATCGCCGCAGGTGTCGCAACATTTGTGGTCACGGTAACATTGACCGCGCTTGAAGTCGTCTGCGCTCCGCCGTTGTCGGTCGCCACGACAGTCAACGCGTAGGAACCGGGAGCGGCATTGGACCAAACGAGGTCGAAGCGATTGCGTGAACGAATCGGCCATGACGGCGCCATCATCTGTCGCGTGTAGGCGCCGTTGGTGAGGGTCCCGATCGAATGGCCGTTGGCAAAAAACTGCGCTGACGTCACCCAGCCATTGGTATCGGAAGCGAGAGCTGAAATGCTGATGTTGGGTCGTTTCAAAAAGGAGGCGCCGTTCGTCGGCGAGAGAATCGAAACCGATGGAGGCGCGTTTGTGTACTTGTAGGCGATAAAAACCTCGGCGCGTCCTGGAATGCCGACGAGGAAGTCATTGGAATCGCGATTGCGGCGCCAATCCGAGTGCGGCAGAGAGAGCGCCACAGTCTTGTGCCCGGTGGCGGCAGGTTCAGTGATTGGCGTAATGCTGATGTTGGTCAGGACCTGGCCAGGTGAAAGCGTCACGGACGTTGGGATGCTCTGATAATCGACGCCGTTGGTCGCCGTTCCGCCAAGCTCGTAGGGGATCGTGAGGGCGGAATTGGTGTCGCCGCGCCGCGTGATTGTGAAGGCGCCGGGATGGTTTCCGGGTTGAGTCGCAAGCGGCGCGGTCGCATGGACGGAGACGTAGGCAAATTGCGAAGCGTCGGCCGCGAGGGCGATGAAAAGAGCCGACGCCACAGCGGCGGCCAGGGGCGCTGGCGTGAAAAGTCTATTGGTCACTTGATTTGCCTGAATTGGTCGCTACTGGCTCAATCTATCTGTCTCAACGGTTAATAATGTGCAGCAATGGCCCGGTGATTGCAAGTTTTTGGCGTTCGATGCGGCATGATCTGAAGCGCCGGTCAAACGGTGGGGCGTGCTGTCGTTCGTATATTTGACAACCATGCGCCGCAAGTTTTTTGACTTTTTTTTCATTTTTCCCTTGCCTTTGAAATAAGAAACGGATACAAAGTGCGCAAGTTCCCCTGATAGGCTCGTGGTCTCTTAAAACCAAGAATAGCTTTAGCCATCAGCATGAACAAGGCGTTATCAAGAACGGCTGTCCCCTTTTTCTTCGCGCTCGCGCTGGCGGCGCAGTGTCAGACCACGCTTCTGTTCGAGGGCTTTGAAGGCATTTTCCCCACGGCCAACGGATGGGCCACCAACGACACCACCGCCCCGGTATATTGGAAGGACGTGGCGCCGCCCATCGGCACTGTGACCAACGCGCACACGGGCTCCTGGATCGGTTATTGCGCCGGCTGGAGCAACGGCGCGGTGAATCTCTCGGGCAAATACTCCGTCAACATGACATCGACGATGTCGAAGTCGATTAACTTCTCCGGCTACACGGGCGCCAATCTTAACTTCTGGTACGACGTTCCTTCGATTGAGTTCTTTTACGATCATTTCCGCGTCTACATGGACGCGACTCTTTTATTTGACACTGATCTGCCGACAACCGGATGGGCCAATTTCACGGCGCCGCTCAACCCCTACCTGGGCGGCTCGCACACGCTGAAATTTGAATTCGATTCCGACTCCAGCGTCACCTACGAAGGCGCCTACCTGGACGACATTTTGGTCGACGCCGCCAACCAGCCCTTCACGCAGACCATGCAGGCGCTGCAAATCACCAATTACTACAGTTACCTCCTGGACAACGACGCGACGGGGCTGGGCCTCAGCAATATCGCCGCGCAAACGACCCTGAAGATCGAGAACTTCACCGGAACCAACACGATTTACACCAACGTCCTGAGCTATCGGCTGATAAACGCGACTACCGGCGCACCGCATCCAATTTACGACTTCGGCGACACGTTCACCAACTCAGCCTACACCTACAACATCACCAACGTCGTTCCGCTCCAGGCTGGAACCAACGTCACCTTCAGCAATGTGGCCTACATCAAGCCGGCGCTGCGGTTGAGCCAGTTCACCAATTACTACGTTGAATGCCGGATGCTGACCAACGGCGTTCTCGCCCAGACGCTCACGACCGCCAGCCTCACGTATTATCACTTCACAAACACCGTCAGCGGCGACGCCGCCTACAACGTCCTTCTTGACCTTCTCGACGCCAGTTGGTCGCGCACGTACGCCGTCCAATCGATCCCAGGGCAAAACACATTCCAGGTCGGCGTCGATTACGACGAGTTTCGCTATGACGGCTACAACGGCCCGCAAACGCTGGACAGCATTCCGATCGTGTTCAACTTCACGTTGCGCGACGCCAGCGGCAACGCGATCCCGCTTGTCAGCAACAGCGAGACGTTTTACGACCTGATGAATAATTGGGAGAATTTTGGCTTTCCCGGGCCGTACGCGGCGGGCATGTCACAGGTCCTGGACATCCAGCCGTCCAGCCAGCTCGATTCAGTCAATAAAACCTATTACCTGACGGTCACAATAGCCGTCACCAACAACCCCGTCACAGGCCAGGTCGTCACCGCCAACACGCAACAGACGACAACCAACGAACTGCTTGCTTTCGACGGCAATTTGTACTTCGGAACCATTGGCACGACGATCAATTCGCTCGGCCTCGCGCCTCCGGCCAACGCGCCTTCCGGCGGCGTCATTCCGACGTCGCTGAGTTCGGTGGGCGGCTACGTCACAGCCAAGTCCGACCATGCATTCACGACACCCGGCCCGCTCGGCGTCAGCCTTGAGGTCAATGGCGACGCCATCGTCACCGCTGGGACGCTCGTTCTGACCGGGCCCGTGCCGGACATCGACACGGAATCTGGAATCAGTTTCCAGCGCGGCGCAGTCACGTTGTATCCCGGCGGCGCGACGGCAAATCTCACGCTGTTCCTTCCGACCGGTTTAGGCTATCGGCTTGACACCAATAGCATGGTCATTCAGTCGACGGTTCAATTCTCGTCTGTGGCGCTCAACCCGAGCCTTGATCCGGCGAGCAACCTCAACTATGCGCCCGGCACGACGGTTTACGCCGCCGAGGAGTGCAAGCCGGTTTGGATTCTCAGCGACCGCATCTTCTGGAACGTGACGGCGGGGCTGCTCAGCCTGCCGCCGATCGGACCCGGAGCCCAATACGTCCGCGCGGGCGAATACAACTACCTTGCCTTCGTTTCCAACAATCTTGTTGACCCGCCCAACATGGGCGACAAACGGTCCAACGACAAATACTGGCTCTTTCTTACCAGCGCGCCGAACACATTGACCGTCCGCTCCGACAATTCCGGCAACGCGCTGCTGACGGGCAATTTCAAATACGGCCCCGGGCAGTTCCGCGCGCATTTCCCGTACGACACGGTGATTCAGTGGACGGGAGTCGGCTCGATGACGGTGACCGACGACCTCGTGCCCGCGGGGACGGGGAGCCAGCTCTCCGGCGCGGCCAACGTCTCTGTTCCCTATACGCGCGACTGCGCCGATTGCAGCGGCGGCGGCATGGTCCCTCCGGCAACGCCGACAATCATCGTCAGCAACGGCATTTTCAATTTCACGACGGACGGCGGGCTGGCCGCCATGGGCGCGACGACCGCGTCGGTCACACTTCAATGGGGCTACAACGGCGCGCCGGTCAACGACTATGCGCAGCAGGCGTTAAGTTTCAGCAACGGCGGCTTCCACATGCCCGGTGTTTTCTTGCGAGGCGACCAGAATGCGCTTCCGGCCGTTCAACGGCCGACCACGATCCTTTACACCGGCGTTAACGCGTATGACGAAAGCTTCTACGAGCGTCCCCTCTCCTCCGCCTACAGCAAGGGCTTTGCGGATTACGCGGGGCTGAATTTCCGATGCGTCGCTGACGGCGTTCACGGGGCCCGCAGCACGATTGCCAGCGCTCCCAACATCAACTGGCTGCTCGACGCCCGCTCCAAGTATTATGTGCGTTACGGCGGCGTTACCGGCATCCACGAGGCCGTCCCCGGCTCGTTCCCGTCAACCCTGACACTGTGGGGCTACAAGTTCACGTTCTCCAGTTATGGGTTGTCGTATCGCGACAGCCAGCAGATCGATTCCGTGACCGATGGCGCGGTGTCCGTTCCGTATCCGGCGGGATTCATTGAGAATTTCAGCGACATGGAGTTTTCGTGCCTGGGCGCGCCGAAGAGCGCCGACATCGACCCCAACGATCCTTTCAAAGTGATGGTCTACTGGCTGGCCGATTTCCGCGTGCATTCGATGACCTTCTCTCAAAAGAGCTGCGGCTCGACCACCGGATTCCTGGTCCTTGGCATCGAAGCCTACGCCTCGCACATACCGACGGCGATGTACGGCGAAGTTGGGTTCTTCCCCGCCGGCGACCAGATTCCCGCGTCCTATGGGCTGCCCGGCGTCACTTCGCGCCTCAAATCGCCCAACACCGTCACCATCGACGGCCCGACCAATTCCAGTTACACCTTCACGCCGATACAGGACGCCTACTACAACACCTGGTCCAATTCCCCCAGCGGCGGCGCACCGGGCTGGATCAGCCTCTTCGGCAAGGTCAACGTGCCGTTCTTCGAGGATTTGCAGGTTGAATTCCAGACCAGTTGCCACACCAACGGCGTCACCGCCAGCAACGCGCTGATCTACTTGTCCGGCGGCTGGCCGCGCGCGGGCACGACCAACAACAACTACGGATGGCTGGACAGCCTGAGCCGGACGCCCTTCGAGATTAATTTATTTGACTCCAACAACGCCGGCTGGCCCGGCTCCGGCGGCGGCCTCACCATCGCCAATTACCGCGACGACGCCAACAACCAGATGTGGCACCCGCGCGCCCAGCGCGTCTGGCTCAACGTCGTCAACTTCGATTATCCGCTTTCCTGGAATTACAGCCTGCGCAGCTTCAAGTCCTGGCAGCCCGTCACGAATGACCTCCTGGTCATCACCGTCCAGCACTCCATCAAATACATGGATCCGCGGAACGCCGAGGTTGATTTCGGCGCGCAATACAGCGGCTTGCCCACCATCAGCATTGCCAACCTCGCCTTCAACGCCATCGACCAGGGCCTCGGCGTCTCCGACGCGATCACCAAGGCGGCCTCCAAGCCCATCGAAGACGTCCTGAGCTCCGGCCTGGACAAAATGGACCAACTGCTTGACTCGCAGATGAAATCCATGATGGACGGCGTTTTCGACCACACCGTCGATCCGGTCATCGACAATTTCTACAATCAACTGCACACGGAATTCGAAAGCCTCAGCCCGTCGGCCAAGCTCGCCTTTGCGGCGAACGTGTCCACGGAGGTCTCGAACTTCTTCAACGGAAACGGCCCGGGCGGCGTCATCACAAACCTGAATTTCGTCTTCACCCAGCTTGGCAACGTCACAGGCCAGTCCAGCAATATCATTGGCCAGATTCGCACCTACCTCCATGACGCCACCAACGCGATCGATTCGGTCGTCAGCGTCGTCGGAGTCGCCACCAACGGCCAGGGCCTGGGCTCCAACGTCGTCGGCCTGATCGGCAAGGCTGGCGGCAGCCGGCCCATTTTGCCAGGCCTGCTCGGGTCGCTTGTCGGCGACATCGCCCCGCAATTCATCGACGCCGTCATCGGCCCCAGCGTCAGCAACGCGCTCTCCGATCTCGACCCGGCGCTCGACGAGATTTCCACCGGGCTGGTCGAGGTCCGCAGCAACATCGTGCAGGTGGACAATGTGCTGTCTAACGGCGCCGAATTCGCCAGCGAGATCAACAACACCATCACCACTTACGGCAACGAATTAAGCAACGTCACCGCAACGGTGTCGGGTGACGTCAATCAATATTTCACGCAATTCAACTACCAGGTCGACGACCCGTTCGTCCATGTCAGCCCGGCCGACCTCAAGCTCTTCATCCGCCAGAAAGTGGAGGATTATTTCTTCTCGACGGATGTCGCCTCGCAAATCCAGACGGCGCTTCGCCAGCGGCTCTACGACGTCAACGCCGCCCTCCAGGCGCAAATCGATTCGGTGTTCCAGGAGCTCAATGGCGCCATCCGCGACCTGATCGGGCAGTCGTTGTCTTCGCTTGACAACACCCTCAACCAGTGTCTGGGCGACGTCGGCGGCTCCATCGGCTCGGCCAAGCTCAACGGCCACGCGCTCATTCACGACGACGACCTGAGCGAATTGCGCATCGACGGCCATTTCGAGTTCAAGGTCCCCGACGACATGGACCTGGACGCCTTCCTGGAGATCAAGACGCTCAATTCCGACGGCAGCGCCTCCGGCTGCGTCAGCGCCCATGCGCCGTGGACAGAAGTCACCATCGGAGCTACCGGCATTTCGCTGGACTGGGCCGGTTGCGACGCCACCGCGGACGTCGAGGCGAAATTCACCTTTGACGGCACCGTGCCCTTCCCGGTGAACCTCGGCGGCCAGGTCACTGTGAACGGAGAATTGGATTTCGAAGCGTTCCAATTGCACGACCTGGCGGCGGCGATGGCGTTTGGAAAATACGAGAATTACATCGCGCTCAAAGGCGGCGTCAAGTTCAGCGGTTATGATTTCTCCGGCGCCATTTTCTTCGGCAAAACATGCACGATCGACCCGTTGAAATTGATCGATCCCGACGTGGCCAGCGTGCTGGGCGATCCGCCATTCACGGGAGCCTACGTGTATGCGCAGGGCTGGATTCCCATTTCCGAGGATCTGACGGGCGTCCCGGCGACGTGCCTTTTCGAGATTTCAGCGGGCATCGGCGCGGGCGCGTTTTACTTCGCCGAAGGGCCGACCTACGGCGGCAAGATGTTCCTTGGCGTGTCCGGTTCGCTGCTGTGCATCGTCAGCATCGAGGGCGACGTGACTCTGATCGGCCTGAAACATGGGGACGACATGCGGTTCAAGGGCCATGGACACTTTGAAGCGGAACTCGGCCCGTGCCCGTTCTGCCTCAAGATAAGCAAGGATGTCGACATTACTTACGAGCACGGCTGGTCGGTGGATTTCTGAGTCTATGAGAATGCGATTGACAGTCTCTCTCCTTGTCGCAGCGCTGCTGGCGCCCCTTTGGCGCGCCCAGGCCCAAAGCGGCATCGGCGATATTGTTTACACTGTCGGCACCGTCGTCAGCAACAGCGACGGCCAGAACTGGGCCTACATCCTGTGGCAGGCCACGGAGCAGAATCTCGTCAGCAACAAAGCCTTCGCCGTCTACTCTAAACCCGGCGCTCCCACCAATGTCGCCAATTACACCATTCAATCCATTGTCAGCCTTCAGACCGACGCCCGGGTCATCGAACCGCTCGTGCGCCGCGCCGCCAGCCTGGGTGACGACACCAACAAGCTCCACGACGATTTGCAGGCGCTCTTCGGAAACTTCATGCCCGCGGGCTCCATTTCGCGCGCGGTCGAGCTGTCCGCCGTCATCCGCGGTTCGCTAGGCGATCCCCGCTATTACCAAAACCTCGTGTTGCTGGCGCGCAATCACGCTGCCATCAACCTCTCGCTGGGCTTTGCCGACGCCGAAGTGATCCCGCCCGGGATAACAACCTTCGAAGTCCGCGCCTATGATATTAGCAAGCAGCAGGACCTCGCCGTCATTGGCCGCGTCACGGTGCAGGCGGGAAACCCCGTCGTCCTGCCCGCGCCCGGCCCACCCGTCCAGGTTCCCGAAGCCAGCGCCATGGGCGATCTGAACCTCCGTTTCCGGTGGGGCACGCCCGATCCGTTGCGGCGCCTCGGCCTGATGCAATTTGGCTACAATCTCTATCGCGTGCTGCTTAGCTACGCCAGCAGCAACGGCTGGAACTCCCTGAATCCGCCGCCCGTGTCCGAGCTGACGAATCTCTCGCAGACCAGCCCGTGGTTTGTCCGGCGCGTCAACACCGTCCCGATCGTGCCGAACGCGCTTTTCACGCTTTCTGACGCCGCGAACCTCACGCCGCCGGGGGACACGAACACCTTTTTCATCATGGACGACGATGGCCGCGGCCTGCCCGGCTATGTCAATTGGAATTTCACCAACGGCTCCCAGTATTATTACTACGTCGCCGCGCGCGACGTCCTTGGACGCGACGGCGTGGTGTCGCCAGGCTTGCTTGCGACGATCTGCGACCGCATGCCGCCGTTGCCGCCAACGCATGTCCACGTTGTCAACGATTACACCTACAATTCGGGAACGCACACCTCGAACCAGGCGCTGCGCGTGATATGGCGCCAGAATCCCAACACCAACGACACGGTGACCAATTACTGGGTGTATCGCTGGACCAACATCGACCAGATGAACGCCCTTTCCGGCAACCCCAGCAACAACCTCATCGCCATCGTCCCACAAATCCCTGGCGCCAACAACAGTTACCTCGACGATGGCAGCGGCTCCCCAAGCTCGCTCAACGCTTATGGCGAAACGTATTGGTATTCCGTCCGCGCCGGCGACGCGGGCGCGTGCGGCCAGAACCTTTCCGGCAACGCCGGCCCGGCCTTTGGCGTGTTGCGCAACCGCAACGGCCCCGGCTCCAGCGTCGGCTACGTCCAAATTAATTGCCTTGAACCTTTCGTGAGCCTTCTTGGCGCGACCTACCAGAAACTCACAAACGGCAGCGATCCGACGAACTTCGACGTGTTCCTGGATTGCACGCGCATCGATTCGCGCTTTCAATGGGCCGAATTCTACGGCGTAGCAACCTATACTTTGTTTGGCGCCGGACCGCCGGTTGTCACGACCATCAGCAACGATTTCGGCCAGCAGTATTTCTTCGGTTCGCCGCAGGTTTCCAGTTGGTGGCGCCCGCCCCACGTCCCGCCCGGCGGCAGCGGCCAGTACTCCATCACCCTGCAGGTCGGCTGTCGCGCCGCGCTGTCGAATGGCAAAGTCACCGACTATACCATCGCGACCCTTGAGACGTTCGGCTCGGCCCTTTACGCGGATGTGGAATTCGAGGCTTACACGGAAACAATTCCCTCAGTGCTGACCGGCGCCGGCGTGACTCGCAACTCACCCTGCAACGTCCATGACTCCGGCGGCGACGGCACCAGCGGCACCAACGGCATCGTCGTCTACGTTCAACCCACGCCCAACACCGCCGAGTATCGCATCTACCGGCGCGTCGACCAGGGGCCGCTGACGCTGATGTGCCAGGGGCCGGTCACCAATTTTCTGCAAATCATCGAATGCTTCGAAAATGAAGTGCCTGTCAACGGCGGCACGCTTTGTTTCTATTTCCAATTGCTCGACATCAACGGCAATCCGGGCCCGTTGCAGCCCATTCTTCCTTGTGTTGACACCACGCCGTGGACGCCGCCGCCCACGCCCGTGCTCGCGAAAATCACGCCGCTGCGCGACACCAACAACCCCGGCATGACCCTCTCGTGGTTCTGCGCGCCTTATGGCGTCGACCGGTTCCGGGTATGGATCGCGACCGAGACGGGAACGCCGAACACCAATTTCCTGCAAATGTCCCAGGAACTGGCCAGCACGGGCCTGCCGCCTACGCCGATGATGTTCACCAACAATGGAACCAACTTGCTGCGCTCGTTCTATTCCTATTTCACGCCAAAAGTCGGGCCTGGCTTTGGCAACAACGGCACATTCACTATTCCGTGCAATATCGATTTGGACAAACTGTATTACGTGTCCGTCCAGGCCGTCGACAAACACACCAACAGCGGCGACACCTCGAATTTCCGATCCTTCCTATGGACGCCAACCAACGCGGTTTCGCCCACCGTCCCATGGCCGGCTCGCGGCCTGCCCAGCGCCACACCGAATTTTGTCACCGTCGCAGCCTATCTGTCGTCGACCAACACGGCCCCCTTCCAATGGGGCGCGCCGGGCGGAGCGGGGGCCTATGTGGGCGCCACGTTCATCGGCGACACCCGCCTCGTCAACGGGCAAACAGGCGGCAAAGGCCCGCCCTATGTTCCCAGCTTGAGCTTCGATCCCAACGCCGGGCTGACCACCAACAAGTATGGCGATTCCATTTTCCCGTGCGCCCTCTATCGCACCCAACTCGCCAACACCAATTTTCCAACCACTTCCGGCGACGCCATCCAGGTCTCGCCGTTGATGGAGAAGATTTCCTACCAGGTGACCAGCGGGCCCTCGCCTACCACCTATATCCAGGACCCGTTTATCGGCGTCAGCTCGCTCACCGGCGCCGGCGGCTACACGATTTTCTACTGGATTCGCGACACCCAACCGCAGATTTCCGGAGCCCTCTATCAATACGTTTTGGTCCATTTCAAAGCCAACCGCGAGATTGACCAGTTGATCCCGGCCAACACCGTGTACATTCCATGAAACGGACGATTGCATGCATTTTGTTGTCTCTGGCCTGCGCAGCCGGCGCCGCAGTCCCGTTTGTCTACGAAAACCCGTTCGAACTCCAGGCCGGCGGCGATTTCGACGGCGACGGCCGCGGCGATTTGATTATCTTTGACAAGACGACGGGCGACTATCGCCTCGGCTACCAGCTTGCGCCCGGCGTTTACACCTGGGTCTCCCCGCGCGCCAGCGGCATCGCCAACGCCACCGGCCTGGGCATCGGGCGCCTCGACGCAACAACATTCGATTCCCTGGCGGCGACCGGGCCGGACGCCAACCGCATCAATATTGTTGACGCCACCAACACCGGCGCCGAAAGCCTGCCGGTCAGCGTCTTCCTGCCCTCGCTCGGCCCCAGCCTCTCCACCGTGCTCGACATTTCCAACACGCTGCCCGACGCCGTGTATGTCATCAGCCGCTATAACAGCCCGCTGACCTATCGCGAGACCATTTTCAAGAATGCCGGCGGCACAAATCAAACGCTCCTTTCCGACAGCGGTCTGCTCTACGCCCGCGAACGCGGCAACGCCGTTCTCCTTCACACCAATCGGCATGAGTTCATGGCCGCTGTCGACCGCGGGACGAGCGCCGGCGACGATACCCTCGAACTTTTTGACCTCTCGACGGGTCCCGCCGTCGCCGTCGCCTCGGCGAGCGTCACCAACCTTCCCATGCCGGGCGATTATGTCACCGGCCAATTCGTTCTTACCAACCCTTACACCGAGTTTCTGGGCTACTCGTCCGGCGGCTCGAATTTCTACGAATACCAGGTCACCGAGCCGACCGTGGGCGTCTACAAGCTTGGATTGTCGAACACATTCGCGCTCGGCACTTCAATTGACAGGATTTTCGCGCTGCCCGGGACCAATGGAACCAAGCTGTTCGTCCTCTACGGCGGCGACACCACCGCCGACTCGCTCAATTTCGACGGCTTGCACGCGCCGACTCTTGTCCAGCGTTTCAACGCCGCCGCGGGCGAGCATTTCACCGGCGCCGGCGTCCTGGGCAACAGCGGTTTCATGGCCTACTCCGCGCCCCTCGGCGTCAACACCTCGACCAAGTTTTCGCAATGGACATGGACAGGCGCGGGCTACAGCAACAGCGCTTCCGGCGCTCTTCCGTTCCTCTCGACATACAGCGCGTCGGGCAACGTGATGCAGTTCCAATTCGAGCCCTTTGTCACCAATAATCCTGTTCTCCTGCGTCTCAACAACGCGGGCGATTGGTCGGAGCTGCCGCAATTCTCCGGCGGCAACATGAATGTCCAGACTGAGTCCTTCCGCAGCTCGACTCTCGGCCTGGGCAACCCCGCCGGCGCCGTCGTCGGCAAGGCGCATCCGCTCGCCGCCTTCGGCCTCGCCAATCAATACAGCAACATGATTTCGCTCTTCAGCTTCGATGCTCCCGCGGGCGACAAGATCAGCGACATCACGATTTCTCCGCCGCCCGGAATCTACCAGACCTCCATCCAGCTCACATTCGTCGCCGCCAGCCCGTCCAACGCCATTTATTTCCGATTCGGCACGGGGCCGTGGAGCCACTATCTCAACGGCATGAACGTCACGCTGTTCTCCAACGCCAACGTCCAATACTACGGTCAGCCCTCCAATAGCGTCGCCAAGTCCGCCATCAAATCAGCCTCCTACTCTTTCACGTCGCCGCCCGCGACGCTGGATTCCAAGCACGACGGCATTCCTGACTATGTCAAAATCGCCCTCGGCCTGAACCTCAACGGCAGCCGGGACACCGACGGCGACGGCTATTCCGACCTGGAGGAGCTGATCCACGGCTTCAACCCGCTGGATCCCGCCAGCGTGCCGACCAATTTCCCGCACATCGACGACCAGGCGGTCTTCGATATTCGCTTGACTCCTTTCGCTCTGGACGGCTTCGCCAATGTCAATACTTTCGTGGGAACCAACGTCCTCCTGCACGCTTACGATTTGCGCGGCGAATTGCAGTCCTTCGTCATGGTCAGCAACACTTGGCCTGTCGGCACGCTGACCAATATCCCAATCGTCCCCGAACAGCGTCTCGTCTCCGTCGCCACCGATCCCAATTTCGTCATCGACACCGCCAATCCCGACACCAATATCGGCCGCGAAATGATCGAGCTGATCCCGGTTCCGGCGCCGACATTCCCGACGGTGCCCTACACCTACGGCGGCGGCAATTTGTTGACAGAAGCCAGCAACTGGATCCTCGCCGCCTCAAACCTCTACAACAATTTGCCGCGGACCGTCCTGACCAACAACATGACGCTTTTGAACACGCTGGAGTCGCTGCTCTTCGAGCAGGAAGTGGCGAACCTCTTCAACAATCGCGGGACCTCCTGGTGGAATAACATCACCCACATTACCTACCGCAA
>Ga0265338_10004041_pt1 | contig 20137 bp, 19 predicted proteins | sample 42126metaG_FD_193579 | JGI IMG/M metagenome (GOLD analysis project Ga0265338, IMG submission 193579) | Rhizosphere microbial communities from Carex aquatilis grown in University of Washington, Seatle, WA, United States - 4-21-26 metaG | ecosystem: Host-associated > Plants > Roots > Rhizosphere...
AGATAGGGGCGCCCATCCTCCTTGGTCATCAGCAGTCGTCCCGCATGCCACACGGGAGTCGTGTTGGATACGGTCCGATCCAGGCCCGCGGCTGCCGGGAGGTCGGTGAAGGGGTTGCGGTATTTGCCAAAGAGCGCGCGCCCGGCTGTCACCTCCGCCGCATGGCGCGCCGTCTGGACGTAGCGGATCGCGAAGCGGACCTTGCCACCCGTGAACCGAACGGCAGAAATCATGCCATCGCCGGATAGGACCGCGCCGCCGTCCTCCATGAACGGCGGAAATGCCGGATCCGGCACGGCACGAAAAAAAGTGCCCTCGACCTCCGCCGGAATGCGGCCCTCTACCGGCAGATCGCGCAGTTCGTATTCCTCGCCGATCGGCGCATTCAGGCCGGAATATTCCGGAGTGCTCGGAAAGCCGCTCATGGGCCTCCGCTGATGCTAACAATTGTTAATAATATCATGCGCCTGCGCCTGCGCCCTGGCAAGCCGATCTCAGTCAAACCACAGCGCAATGGCCCGCATCTCGATGCTCGCGCGTGCCGGCGCATCCGGGTTGCAGTTCGGATCATCGAAGGCGACATGCGGCACGCAATGCGCGCGTGACGGATCGCTGTCGTGCGTCTTGAAGACCAGCGCCTCATCAGGCCCCATATCGGAGAACCAATGCCAGCGGTGCGAGGGGCTGTGCGCCAGCACCAGACCTTCAAAGGACCATTCGGCTTTGCCCGGCGTGTCGAATATGGCATCGGCCAGCATCAGATCGCGCGCCGAGACAGTGCGCGCATCGCAGACCGCGAGCGGCACGTCCTGGGGAGGGTTCGAGATTGCCCGCCAGACATTCAAATGCGCGAAGCGCGCGAGCCGCCGGCCCGGCGGCGCTGCGCGCTGCGCAAACGCCACGGCGGTGGCATCGCTGATATCGACATGCGCAAACCGCGCGGGGCGAGAATTATCCAGCGCGCCGGAATTGGCTGATTTCTCGCTGAAACGAAGCACCCCGGGACTGTTGACCAGAACCAGATCGGCGCCGCACAGCGCCTTGACCAGTTCGATGATTTCGCCACGATGAACCGCTTCGACCGTGGCACGATCCGTGAAGTCTGCAACCGAGCTTTGATGCGGCAGCAGCGTGAAGCCCGCCTCATCGAGGCTCGCTGCGCTACCCCTGGCATCGATAATATCCATCTCAACGGGCGCGAGTGGCACCTGATCGCGACTGTGATCATTGGCGTAATAACGGGGTCGCGCCACACTGCGACCGACGTAGGCAATTGGTGCCCGGGTCACGCGCGCGGCGCCGGAACCAGATGCGGTGGGATCCAAACGCGGTGGATTCATAGGTCAATACTACCTTGCCGCGATACAGCTGGCCGGCCACGTGGAGCGCCGGATAGGCTTGATATAATTGCCGGAACAGACTCAAGGCCGCGTGCGGAGATCAGCGACATGGCCCACTTCCCCGAATCACCCAGCTTTACCGGCTTCAATACCCCATCACGCATCGAGGCCGACGTCTTTGACCTGGTGCACGAGGGCTCGATCCCCGCGGAGCTCAACGGTGCCTTCTACCGGGTGCAGCCTGATCCGCAATTTCCCCCGCGGCTTGGCGATGACATTGCGTTTAACGGCGACGGCATGATCACCCGTTTCCATTTCCATGACGGGCGTTGCGACTTCAGGCAGCGCTGGGCGCGCACCGACAAGTGGAAGCTCGAGCACGAGGCCGGCAAGGCGCTATTCGGGGCTTATCGCAATCCGCTGACCGACGATGTGGTGGTCAAGGATCGGATCCGAGGCACCGCCAACACCAACGCCTGGATCCACGGCGGAAGGCTGTATGCGCTCAAGGAGGACTCGCCCGCGCTGGTCATGGACCCGGTCACCATGCACACGGAGGGCTACACCTGGTTCAACGGCAAGATGACCGGCCAGACCTTCACGGCGCATCCCAAGGTCGACCCAAGGACCGGCAACATGATGGCGTTCGGGTATGCGGCCTCGGGACTGTGCACGGATGACTGCACGTTTTACGAGATAACCCCTCAGGGGGAGCTGATCCGCGAGCTTTGGTTCAAGGTGCCCTACTACTGCATGATGCATGACTGGGCGATCACAGAAGATTACGCCCTCTTCCACATTGTGCCGTCGATCGGAAGCTGGGAGCGTCTGCGGAAAGGTCTGCCGCATTTTGGCTTCGATACCACGCTGCCGGTCTATCTGGGGGTACTGCCGCGACGCGAAGGCGCACGCGCCAAGGACATCCGCTGGTTCAAGCGCGGCAATTGCTTTGCCAGCCATGTGCTCAATGCCTTCCAGGAAGGCAACACGATTCACTTCGACACGCCGGAAGCCAGGAACAACATGTTCCCGTTCTTTCCCGATGTGCACGGCGCACCCTTCAACGGCCAGGAGGCCATGAGCCATCTCACGCGCTGGACAGTCGATCTGGATTGCAGCTCCGAGGAATTCAAAAGCGTCGAGCGTTTGACCGATACCGCCGCTGAGTTTCCGCGCATGGATGATCGCTTCGCAGGGCTGCGCCACCGGCACGGCTGGCTGCTCGAGATGGATATGCGCCGCCCGGTGGAACTGCGCGGCGGGAGCGCCGGCGGCCTGCTCATGAACTGCCTTTTTCACAAGGACCTCGTCAGCGGCGAGGAGCAGCACTGGTGGTGCGGGCCCGTCTCGAGCCTGCAGGAGGCCTGCTTCATTCCGCGCCACAAGCGCGCTGCCGAGGGCGACGGCTGGCTGGTTCAGATCTGCAATCGGCTCGAAGAGCACAGCAGCGAGCTGCTGATATTCGAAGCGCTGCATATTTCTAAAGGCCCGATTGCGACCATCAAAATTCCCTTGCGCATGCGCTTCGGATTGCATGGCAATTGGGCCGATGCCGACGACATCGGACTGCGCGCCGACGCTTAGGGTTGCTCAACCCTTGCCGGCCTCGAGTGCCTCGATCGCCTCGAGACGTTCTACCTCCCGGCCGTAAGGTTTGATTCCACGCGAGATGACGATGGCGGCGAGCGGCATCAGCACTGATGCCGTCAGCACGAGGGTCTTCCACAGCGCCGCGTCGGAATGAAACACGCGTTGCGTAATGGTGCCGATCAGCTGGCTGCCGATGGCGCCAAAGACGATGAACATGAACAGGTAGATGGCTGTGATTTGGCCGCGCATTTCGTTCGGCGTGACGCGCTGGATCGCGGCATTTTGCGGGACGGCGGAAGCGATTCCACATACCAGACCCACGCCCACACACAGCAGTGACAATTCCCCGGTTGGCATCAGCGGGGCCATGATCTCGAAAGGTGCCGCGGCTGCAAACAGGATGGTCGAGGCACGCACGTGCGCGTCCTTGTACCGCTTGCTGAGCCACTCGACCAGCAGGGTGCCAAACGTCGCGCCGAGGGCGGAGCCGACGAGGAATATGGCTCCAAACCAGGTGCCAATGCGTGCTTCGCTCCACCCATAAGTCCGGATCAGGAACGGCGCTCGCCACGGCTGGATGCCCTGCGTCTGCGTGGCGATGAGCGCCAGTCCGAGGAAAAGCGGCAGGTAGATGCTCCTGCGCGCCCAGATCTCCCGCAGCACGACCTTCACCGGCATTGATTTACCCTGAACGGCTGTGCCCCGACGCGGCGGCTCCTTTGCGAGCAGGAACAATACGCTGATCAAAAGGCCGGGCGCCCCGACCATGACCAGGATTAGCTGCCAGCCGTGCAGCGTGAGACCCATCCAATGCGTGGGCGGCCAAACGGTCGCCCAGGTGATGAGATGTCCCCCGAGAAAAATGCCAAGTGAATTACCGCCGATAAAACCCAGCTGCAAGATGCCGATGGCACGCGGCAGGCGCTCGGGCGGAAAGTAGTCGGCCATCATCGAATAGGCCCCGGGCGCGTGCGCCGAACCGCCCGCCCCCACCAGCATCCGGCTCGCAAACAGCTGCCTGAAACTCTGTGCCAGTCCGCCCAGCGCGGTGATGCCGCCGATGGCTGCGATACCGCAGGCCAGCACGATCTTGCGTGAGTACATGTCCACCAGGCGCGCCATCGGGATACCGACTAGTACATAGAAAATAACGTTGGCCGGGCCGATCAGAAAGCCCAATTCCTCATCGCTCAGGTGCAGATCGACTTTGATCCGCTGCGACATCATGCCGAACACCTGTGCGTCGAAGAAATTCAGCATGGTCGCGAGAATGATGACGGCGAGCCCGTAATAAGCGGCTGGGCTGGAAGGCCATGGCTGACGGCCAGGTTGCGGCTCGAGCGCAGGCACGGTTGCACTCATAGTTGATTCAATCCCCCGTTGCTCTGCTAGGCTTTGTTATGCGTTAGATAAAATCGCAATTGCCGCGGCTTGTCCAGCCTTTTGTCCGGTCATCCGCTGGCATGAGGGGTTAAGACTCCATGCAGAATCTTGGCGGCAAGACTGCGTTTGTGACCGGCGGTGCCAGCGGCATAGGGCTGGGCATTGCCAAGGCATTGCTCGGCGCGGGCATGCGCGTGGTCATTGCCGACATTCGCGATGATCATCTTCAGTCCGCGCAGGCGGAGCTGGGCTCAGCAGACCGCGTCCTCGCGATCAAGCTCGACATCACCAATCGGGCCGACTATGCGCGCGCGGCCGATGCCGCGGAAGCGCGTTTCGGCAAGCTCCATATTCTCTGCAACAACGCCGGAGTGGCCGTCGTGGGGCCGACCATCCTCGCGACCTATGCAGACTGGGATTGGGTAATGGGCGTCAACCTCGGCGGCACGATAAACGGCATCGTCACGATACTGCCCCGCATCCAGAAGCACGGCGAAGGCGGCCATATCGTCAGCACCGCTTCCATGTCGGGTCTGCTCCCGCATCCGGGTGCCACCATCTACGGGACCTCCAAGGGTGCCATCGTTTCGTTGATGGAGTGCATGCGCGCCGAACTCGAGCCGCAGGGCATCATATGTTCGGCGTTCTGCCCGGGTGCCGTGCAATCGAATATTGCCGAGGCTGGCAAGACCCGCCCCGCCGATCTGGCCGAGACCGGCTATGGCGAGTCAGACAAGCGCCGTGCGCAGGGCCACCAGTTCTTTCACCTCTATCAGACCAAAGAGCAGGTCGGCGAACGCGTGCTGCGGGGCATACTCAACGACGAGCTCTATATCATGACCCACAGCGAATTCCGTCAGGGGCTCGAGGACCGCGTCCAGGCGATTCTTGCGGCGGTGCCCGACCTGCCTGAGAACGAGGAATACAAGCGCACCTTCAGTGTGCTGTTTCGCAACCCCATCCACGCGGCCGAAATCGCGCGACAGAAAGGATTGAAGTCATGAAGGACTTTGCAGGCCGTACGGCCTTCGTCACCGGCGGTGCCCATGGGATCGGCATTGGCCTGGTGCGTGCGCTGCTCGGGCAAGGATGCAGGGTGGCTCTCGCCGACATTCGCAAGGATGCGATCGACCGGGCATTGGCCGCTCTGAACAATCCGCTCCTGATGGGAGTGGAGGTAGATGTCGCCTCACGCAACGCCATGGCGCGAGCCGCCGATGAGGTCGAGGCTAAATTCGGGCCCGTGAGCCTGCTGTTCAACAACGCCGGCATCAATCTGTTCCAGACGATTGAAGATTCGAGCTACGACGATTGGGACTGGGTCATGGGTGTCAACCTGCACGGACCCATCAACGGCGTGAAGACCTTTGTGCCGCGCATGATTGCGGCCGGCAAGGGCGGCTACGTCGTCAACACCGCCTCGATGGCGGCCCTCCTGGCTGCGGGGGCACCCGGAATCTACAACACCACAAAATTCGCGCTGCACGGCATGTCCGGATCACTGCGCGCAAGCCTCGCACCGCACCGCATTGGTGTCTCGGTTCTTTGCCCCGGTCTGGTTAAATCCTATATCTATGCCAGCGATGATATTCGTCCCGACCGCCTCAAGGGAGAGGCCAAACCGGTCGATCGCAAGAATGTCCAGCGCCTCGCCGACATCCACGAGTTCGGCATGGAACCGGACGTGATAGCGGCACGGGTACTCGAGGCCATGCGCGAAGACCGCTACCACATCTTTACCCACCCGGAGTTCAAGGAGGAATTGCGGGAGCTATTCGACGAGATTCTCGCGGACTTCCGCGACTACCCGCAGGATCCTGGATTCGAGCAACGGACCGGCTTCGAGAAGACACGTCGCGAGAGCTACCGGCGCCAGCGATTGGGATTAAAGGCAACCTAAGCAATGCCAGTGAACGCCCTCGACCACGTCAACATCATCACGGCCGATCTTCAGGGTACGACGCGCTTCTATGCCGAGCTATTCGACCTGGAAAGGCGCAACCCGCCGCCACCGCTGACAGCAGACAACGCCCAGTGGATGTATGACGCGGCCGGCCGAGCCATCGTTCATATCAACAGCCTTGACTGTCCACGGGCCTATGACCGCGATGTCACACCCGGTCCAACTGGCGCGCTGCACCACGTCGCATTCAACTGCCGCTGCTATGACGAAATCATCGCGCGACTGAATGCCCGGGGCCACGATTATCGTCTGAACCTCGTGCAAGCCATTAGCCTGCGGCAGGTGTTCACCCAGGACCCCAACGGGGTACTTCTGGAGCTCAACTTCTTCGCCGACTAACATCAACGATCGTGGCCTGACCAGGTGCGCAGTCCCGGTGCCGTGCGGTCTTCCTGGGAGAGGGCCTTGGCCATCCCCGGACGCGCCGTCACACGCTCCCGCCAGACGACCAGGCGCGGGCAGCGCCTGGCAATCTCCATTTCCGGAAACATGCGCTCCACCATCATGCCGCACATGGAATAGAAGTTGATGTCGGCGAGGGTGTAGTCGTTGCCGGCGAGCCAGGTAGATTTGGCGAGCTGCTTTTCCACTTTGTCCACCGCGTAGATGATCTTGTCGGTCGCCTGGGCAAGATCGGCTTCGCTGAAGCCCGAACGTGCCGTCTTCCACTTCTTGCGCTGATCGGGCAGCGGGATGCGCTCCATCAGCTTTTCGAATTCGCCGCTTTCGATCTTGCGCGCAATGATACCGACCATGCGGTGCCAGCCGTGCATCGAGACATAGTTCATGACGTGCTCATCGACGAATTTGTTCCAGTAGCGCATGCGCGCGGCGCCCACGGGATCGCGCGGACGCAGCGGTATGTCCGGGAATACATCTTCCAGATATTCGTTGATGACCGTCGTGTGAGTGATGATGGTGCCGTCGTGATCGAGCACCGGCACCTGCCCTTCGGGATTGATGGCTACGAACCAGTCGGAATGCTGTTCGAACTTGTGAAGGTCGACGTAGACACTCTCGAAAGGAAGCTGCTTTTCGAACAGCGGAGCCATCGATTTGAGAGAATTCGCGAGCGGCTCGGCGTGGTAATACTTCAGTGCCATGAGAGTCCTATCGGGTGGAGTGGGTGCCGAGGATTCCGCCATCCACGGCGATGGCTTGCGCGGTGATGTGACTGGCGCGGTCGGACAATAGAAAGCAGGCCATTTCGGCCAGTTCCTCCGGGGTGCCAATGTGCCCCATGGGCACTCCCCTGCCCAGCATGTCCCGGATAACCTGCGGCGGAGCCTTTGGATCCAGCTGCAACAGCATTGGCGTCTCGATGAGGCCGGGCAGCACGCAGTTGACGCGCACCTGATGTGGCGCGGCTTCGATCGCCGCAGCCCGCACCAGGCCCAGCACGCCGTGCTTTGAGGCCACATAGGCAGCGTTGTTGGCCATGCCACGCTCACTGGCAAGGCTTCCGGTCACGACGATGCTGCCCTGTCCTCGCTCAATCATTCCCGGCAGCACCCGCTTGATTGCCCAATAAACGCTCGTGAGATTGGTGCGGATGACCGCATCGAAGATGTCGTCATCATAGGAGCCGAGCGGCGCGAAGCGGCCGCCGAAGGCCGCGTTGGCAAACAGGCCTTCGATCGGACCGAAGGTGCTTTCCGCGCGCCCGATCATCGCGCGCAATGCCTCGCGATCCGACACATCTGCCGCTCCGCAGGCCGCCGTCCCGCCTGCAGCTACGATGGCGGCCGCCGCCTCGGTGAGCTTCGATTCGGTACGCGCGATCAGGAATACTTTCGCGCCGCGGCGCGCCAGCAGCGCCGCGGTGGCCAGTCCGATGCCGGTGGACGCGCCGGTGACCAGCAGGTGTCGGCCCTGGAACTCGCTCATACCGGTGCGCGGCTCACGCCAGCATCTTGGGACCGGTCTTCCTGGCCGCCTCTATCTCCGCTGCACGGTCCCGCTTGATCGGCACATCGCGTCCTGCCTGCACGGCAGCCCTGCTGCCGACGCGCTCGAGCCAACGCTGCAGGTGGACAAAGCCGTCTATTGCCACACCCGACCACTCGTAGCCGGACACCCAGGGCCACAATGCCATGTCAGCGATCGAGTACTCGCCGGCAATGTATTCGTGTGTCGCGAGCTGCCGGTCCAGGACACCGAACAGGCGCGTGACTTCCCGCTGATACCGATCGATGGCAGCCGGTATCTTTTCGGGGAAGTAGCGCAGAAATACGTTTGCCTGTCCCATCATCGGCCCGATGGCCGACATCTGGAACATCAGCCACTGCAGCACTACGCTGCGGCCCTGAGGGTCGCGGGGCAGGAACTTACCGGTCTTCTCGGCAAGGTAGATCAGCATGGCCCCTGACTCGAACAGCGCGAAGCCATCGTCGAGGAGCGATGGGATGCGGCCGTTGGGGTTGATCTTCAGGTACCAGTCGGCCTTCTGCTCGTTGGTGGCGAAGTCGATGACCCGAACGTTGTAGGGCAGCTCCATCTCTTCCAGTGCAATGGAGACCTTCCAGCCGTTCGGTGTCGCGGCCGTGTACAGCGTGTACGCCATCGTTTCCCCCGCAACTCAGCCTCGCCAAGGATACCCTATAGATACCCCCGCGCCGCGGCGAGTTCTCGACTCACAGCGCAAGCTCTCTGCACCGTCTAAAGCCGACCTTCCGGGCCAAGTCCATCACCGGCCGAGGATTCGATCGTGGCGGTCGCGATCCGCCTGGTAGCAACTGCAGGAGGCGGTCATGAGTCCGCGCCGATCGAGAACGGTGATGACACCGCGGCTATACCGGATCAGACGGCGTTGCTTCAGTGAACTCGCCGCCTGGGTGATTCCGGCCCGGCGCACCCCCAGCTTCAAGGCCAGGACTTCCTGGGTAATATTGAGCGCAGTTGCCCTGGCGCGATCCTGGGTCGTCAATAGCCGGCATGCCACACGGGCTTCGAGCAAGTGGAACTGGGCGCAGATTGCCGCCTGGGCGAGTTGCCCCATGCGGACTTGAATGTAACGGTTGATCTCGCCTCGCAGGGCGCCGCTGCGGCCGAGTTCGCGCTGCAGGGCTGCGGCATCCATTCGCAGGGCGGCACCAGCGCCATCGACTGTGGCTCGCTCTGCTGACATGTCGGTGTTGAGCACCAGCGCAGCTCCCAGCATGCCCTCGTTTCCCACAAGCCCCACTTCGAAGGCTGCCGAGTCGGCAGTTGGCATGATCAACGAGATGAAGCTGCTGATCGGGAAGTAGATGAAGTTGAGCGGTTCCCAGGGTGCATAGAGCGGCTCGGCAAGAGCCAGCTGGACCTTATCGCAGCCGTTCAGGATGCGCCGCCGGTCGGAAGTCGGCAGCGCCGCAAGCAAGCCATTGTCTGCGACTCGGGGTAACGGCAAAACGCGACTCGGAAGAATTCGATTGTCAACGTTAAGCCCATCCCGGCATTCGTGTCTGGACGCCAGCGCACATTGCTGGGGCTAAGCAGCGGCGTACGGCAAGAGCCGATCAAACTCCGTCTTGACCACCTGATAGCATTCGCAGGATCGGCCCTCCAGGCCCGGCCGATCGAGCACGGTGATCTTGCCCCGGCGGTAATGAATCAGGCCGGCCAGTTGCAGTTTGCCGGCGGCCTCGGTCACGCCTTCGCGGCGCACACCCAGCATGTTCGCGATCAACTCCTGCGTCATGGACAGCTCGCTCGATGCCAGGCGATCCAGGCTCAATAGCAGCCAGCGGCACAGTTGCTGATCGACCGAATGGTGCCGATTGCAAACGGCAGTTTGTGCCATCTGCGTGATCAGCGCCTGGGTGTAACGCAGCAATAGATTGAGGAACGCGCCGAATCGGCCGAATTCGTCTTTCAGGAGCTGAGCCTTCAGGCGATAGGCGTGGCCGGCGCTTTGAACGACCGCGCGACTGGGTGTGGTCTCGCCCCCCATGAACAGGGCAATTCCGAGAATGCCCTCATTACCGACGATCGCTATTTCAGCCGATGCCCCATCCTCCATGACGTACAGCAAGGACACGATGGCGGTGGTCGGAAAATACACGTATCGGAGCTTCACGTCCGGCTCGTACAGAACATCGCCGAGTTTCAACTGCACCAGTTCCAGGCGAGCCGCAATCCGCTCGTAGTCGATCGCGGGCAAGGCATCGAGCAGATGGTTCTGGTGGGGACTTTGGCGCGTTGCGGTTAAATGGGCAGTTCGACGGGCGGCGGGGGCCGCCTTTCTGACACGGGTCCGCTTGCCGGTTGCCATGCGATCACTCTACACGCGCGCAGCGAGCCCGTGTACGGTTTCGCGCATAGACAGGCAGGCGCAGCGCCGCCTACGCCCTGCGCCATCGGCCAGCCGGGCCGGGCGAGCGTGCCTTCGAAGACGATCTGCCCTCGCCCTTCGGTGTTACCTGGCGCTCACCCGATTGTTCTCGATGATCACCTCGACACGGCGGTTTTGCTGGCGCCCGGTTGCCGAGCTGTTGTCTGCCACCGGGGATCCCTTGCCTTTGCCCGAAGCACTCAGTCGGTCCGAGCCGATGCCCTGATTCACCAGATAAGACTTCACCGAGTCAGCGCGTCGCTGCGAGAGACCGAGATTGTAATCTTCGCCACCTATGCTGTCGGTGTGCCCCTCGATCAACGCCGTGCGATCCGGATATTTGTTGAGAAAGGCGGCCAGCTTGCCGAGGTTATTGCTCCCACCGGAGTTCAACTCCGCGGTACCACTTGCAAACAGAACATCGCCGAGCGTCAGCACCAGGCCACGGTCCGTGACTTTCGCCTGCATGTCATCGATCTGTCTTTGCAAGTCATCGGCCGCGCGCTTTGCGTCCGCTGCTGCAACGCGCGCCGCCTCGGCCTGGCGCTGCTGATCGTCCGCATTGGCTTGAGCCATGTCGGCACGGCCCTGCGCCATCTCAGCACGCCGATTGGCTGAATCGGCTTCCTGGGTACGCGACTGCAGCCGCATCGCTTCGCGCTGCTCCGCTAGTCCCTTGCGCTGATCGATGGCCAATTTGCTTTCCGCCTCGGCCCGGGCAATCGAAATCTTCCGATCGGCCATGAATTCAAGATGGGTCGCAACCGCCGGGTCGGCTTGCGGCTTCTCGGCCGCCGTGACGGCGACATTGGCCTGTTCCATGGCCAGAGGTGCCCGGCTGCCGAGCTGCGGATCCGACTGCAGCTGCGTCAATTCGGCACGCAGGCTGCGCGCTTTGTCGGATTCGACAGGCACGCTGGCGCAAGCGCTCACCAGCGCTGTGGCGACAGCGACAACAATCAGAGCATAGCGTCCCGATACCGAGGTGTTCATGGCTTGGCTCCTGAATTGCGCTGCATTTCCTGCGATAGCGTATCGGTGCTTTGAATCATCTCGTGATTGACCGCCTGTTCTTTCGACGACGCAATACGCGCGCTCGCAAGTTCCGCATCGACACGCGATTCAACCGCCAGGCGCTGGGCCTCGACCATATGCTTGTCCTGCACCGCCGTCTGGGCGGCAGCCAGCTTGTCACGCGCTTCACTGAGTTCCGGGGAGGCCGCATCGGCCACGCGTGTCTGGTCCGCCGCGGCGATGGCCTGCTTGGCCGAACTCAGTTCCAGAGTGGGTGGTGGCGGGGTAGAGGCACAGGCGGCGAGCATCAGCAAGCTTCCCAAGCCCGATAGGATGCCCGTCCATCTACGCAGCCGACGGGTCATGTCACACATCAAAGTCATTTTTGCTTCTCCTGAGCGCGGGTCGACCCTGGCACGCCGTGAGCCGCGCCTCGAGTAAGGCCGAAGCTTCCCAGATGAAAGATACGAGGTCTGTGCGCCAGCGTACTTAAGCGCGCTTCGCACCAACCGATTGCTGTCTGCGGCGGTGAAGTCTGCGGCGGTGAAGTCGCAACGCGAGCGCCAATCGCAGCCTTATGTCCGCTAGCGCACAGAGAATCAATCAGCGCCTGCAGTAGTCTTTTGCCGACAGCACACGGACCGGAAAACCACCATGCAAACAGCCCAGATCGCCTTGACGGCACAGAGCAGCCAACCTGATGTGCGCCCATGGATGCTGGGCTTGTGCGCAGACCTCACGGCCGTGGTCCCGCGTAGCGCTTCGAGCTCGCCCGCTGTTGAAATTGAAAGGCTCGTCCTTGCTGATCGGCGCAAAGATGAATTTCTCGCTATGTTGTCGCACGAACTGCGCAGCCCCCTGGCCGCCATCCAGAACGCGATCGCGATACTTCGCAGCGCGCGGGGCACCGATGCGACCGTTCAGGGCGGCATGCTCGAGCTGATTGATCGACAAGTTCGACAGATGTCGCTGCTCGCCACTGGCCTGCTGGATGTGGGAGGGATTGCGCGCGGCCAGCTCCAGCTCCAGTGCGCAAGAATCGATCTGGTTACCATCCTGATCGGCGCAATAGAAACGGTTCAATCCGACATCAGCCGGCGTGGACAGTTGCTCACTGCAGCCTTGCCTCGCTCCAGCGTATGGGTTCTCGCCGACCCGAACAGGCTGGAGCAGGTATTCGTCAACCTGCTTACCAACGCATCGAAATACACTGATGAGCGCGGACAAATCTCAATGTCCCTGCTGGCGCAGGATGGCTCCGCGGTTGTCCGTGTCAAAGACTCCGGTATCGGCATAGCGCCGAACATGCTGACGCAGGTTTTCGACCTTTTCATGCAGGTGCCCGCCGCATCGGCCCGCCCGAGGTCCGGCGTGGGGGTAGGCCTCGCGCTGGTACGAAAACTTGTAGAAATGCATGGAGGCAGCGTGACTGCGCTCAGTGACGGGCTTGGACAAGGCAGCGAATTTGTCGTGCGCTTGCGCGCCTTGACCTGACTGACAGTGTGACGGTGCCCCAGCGTGTGGCGTTCATCGGCAATTCGCTGCCCCGCCACTGTGGAATCGCGACGTTCACGACTGACCTGCAGCAGGCTGTAGCAAGGGCGTCGCCCTCAACCGACACCTGCATCGTGGCGATGACAGACCACGAGCACACCTATGACTACCCTCCTGCCGTCCGGATCCAGATCAACGATGCCAGGCTGGCCGACTACGAGCGTGCTGCAAACTACCTGAACGCCGGCGCATACGACATCGTATCGTTACAGCACGAATTCGGCATCTTCGGCGGCGAAGCGGGCCGTCACGTAATGGCGTTGCTGACGCGGCTGAGCATGCCGATCGTCACGACGCTGCATACTGTCCTCTCGCGCCCGAACCCTGCGCAGCGCGGTGTACTCGACCAGATCATCGCCGTCTCCTCGAAGGTCATCGTCATGGCCGAGAAGGGCAGCGAATTGCTGCGTAGCGTCTACGGCGTGCCATCTGAAAAGATTGAGGTCATTCCGCACGGCACCCCCGACGCCCCATTTGTCGAACCTGACGAAGACAAGGCCGCTATCGGCTTCGTCGGACGATCCGTCATCCTTACCTTCGGACTACTTTCACGCAGCAAGGGCATCGAAGTCATGATCGATGCCATGCCGGCGATCCTCAAGAGGCGCGCTGATGCTGTCTATGTCGTACTCGGAGCGACGCATCCCAATCTGGTCCGCGATCAGGGCGAGGCCTATCGGGAAGAGCTGGTGGCGCGGGTGCATGCACTGGGAATCGAGGAACACGTGGTGTTTCTCGACCGATTCGTTGACCAGGCTACTCTGATCGGCTTTATCTCGATGTGTGACGTCTATGCCACGCCATATCTCAATGAGGCCCAGATGACCTCGGGCACGCTGGCCTATAGCTTTGGGCTGGGCAAAGCTATCGTGTCAACGCCGTATTGGCACGCGTGCGAATTACTGGCCAACGAATGCGGCATCCTTGTGCCCTTCGGCGATTCCACGGCAATCGGTGAGCAGATTGCAACGTTGCTCACCGACGATGCCAGACGCTCCGCCATGCGCCGACGCGTCTACGCGAGCGGTCGCTCGATGACATGGCCGCGTATCGCTCAACGTTATCTGGCCAGTTTCGAAGAAGTTCGACATGAGCATCGACCTCGGCTGGTCGCGCGATCTGCATCGCTCTTACCGTCCCGCGAAAGCCAAACGCCGCCGCCCATGCAGGTGGCGCATTTCCTTACCCTCTGCGATGACACCGGCCTGTTGCAACATGCGCTTCATTGCGTACCCGATCGCTCGCATGGGTACTGCACCGACGATAATGCCCGCGCCTTGCTGCTGGCCTGTCACCTGGAAAGTATTGGCGATCATCAGCTATCCGACACATTGACAAGCCGATTCGCCGCATTCATCCAGCATGCCTGGAATGCCGACCGGAAGCGGTTCCGAAATTTCCTCAGCTTCGATCGACGCTGGCTTGAGGAGCTGGGTTCGGAGGACAGTCATGGGCGCGCTCTGTGGGCCCTGGGCGAATGCGCGCGCAAAGGCCGCAACTCCTCGCTGCGTGCATGGGCGGTGGGTTTGTTCGCCGAAGCGTTGCCGGCTGTGGAAGATTTCACTTCCCCGCGGGCATGGAGTTTTGCGTTGCTTGGACTGGACGCGTATTGCGCTTTGCTGGTTGACGATTGCGCTGCGACCCGGTTGCGCGGGGCGCTCGCCAACAGGCTGGTAGCTCTGCTGACGGCGGCCGAGACCCGTGGCTGGGAGTGGTTCGAGGAGAGTCTCGCCTACGACAATGCACGTCTGTCACAGGCGTTGATCGTGACGGGAAGTGCTACTCACACACCCTCCTATGTCAAAGCCGGAATGCGCTCGCTGCGTTGGCTCATGCGGATTCAGACCTCCGCGTCCGGCGCCTTCAGGCCTGTGGGCTCGCAGAGCTTCGGTGCCAAGCGCGTCCCACCACGTGCATTCGACCAGCAACCGCTGGAGGCGACGGCTTCGATTGCCGCGTGTATAGCTGCATGGCGAGCCGACGGCGATCCCGCGTGGCGAGCCGAGGCCGCACGCGCGTTCGCGTGGTTTCTGGGCAGCAATGATCTGTCATCGCCGCTGGTGGACGTGGAGACGGGCAGTTGCCGCGACGGATTGCATCCGGATCGCGCCAACGAGAACCGCGGCGGCGAATCCGCTGTCTCCTATCTCCTCAGTCTTGCGCTGATGCGCGAGCTTGCGAGTCTCGGCGATGCGCGCGCAAGGCTCGCACCGAGTTGGGCCGTCAGCGCCTGATAAACCAAGGGATCTCTCTCACAGCCCATGCTATTAGCCCGTCAAACCCTTCAGTTGCATCCTGATCCCGCGAGGGTAGTGCTGCGCCCCTTCAAGCCGGCGGCGGAGGCGCGGGAACCAAACCAGACCAATAGACGGCGGGCAAATCATATCGTGGATCGCGTACTGGCTCTTGATCCACAGACCGCTGCCCGCCAATTGGCCGACGTGCTGGCTAATTTCAAGGGGCGCCATCGCCACCTGGAGGCAACCTTCGATGCTCGCGCGGACGACATGAGCGATGTCTTTGCTGCCCATGCCGCGTTCAGCCAGACGCAGAGACAACTGGTCGGCGCATACTTCCTGCTCGAGTATTCCTTCGAGGCGGCGGCACTGTTCAATCCCAGCATTGTCGCCCATCCGGACCAGACGGGTGTTCCGAAAGGTGCGCTGCGATTCATCCTGAGCGTCCGGGCTGTCGGCGAAGGTCATATATCCTCGCTGACTTTCCGATCGGGACTCATCGCCGCGGACGGAACGGTGGCTTTGGATCCCACCGCGCGCCTGGCGTCAATTCCGCGCCTGCAACAGCAGGAACGGGATGCGCCGGCTGATTGTGTCGATTTGACATTCAAGTCCGGGGAGGACATCAGCGAGCGGGTCATCTTCCCGATTACTGAATCACAATCAAACGGCATCGAAGATGCCCGATTTGTCGAATTCACTGGAGGCGGTCGCAGGACTTTCTATGCGACATACACGGCCTACAGCGGCAGGGGCATTAGATCGGAGCTGCTTGAGACCCGGGACTTCAATTCATTTCGCATGACGCCGTTGAAAGGCACCGCGGCGCGCAACAAGGGGATGGCGCTTTTCCCCAGGAAATTCAGGGGCAAGTACGCCATGATCGGGCGGCAGGACAACGAGAGCCTTTACCTCATCTATTCGGACGACCTGTACTCCTGGAATGAGGGTGTGGCCCTGCTGCAACCACAATTCCCCTGGGAATTCGTACAGATCGGCAATTGCGGATCCCCGATCGAGCTTGACCAGGGCTGGCTGCTGCTGACGCATGGAGTTGGCCCGGTCAGGAGATACTCGATCGGCGCCGTGCTTCTCGACAAAAACGATCCATCGAAGGTCCTGAGGCGCTGTTCCGAACCGCTGTTGAGGCCGGAATTGTCCGAGCGCGAAGGCTATGTGCCGAACGTGGTGTATTCCTGCGGCGGCTTGCGGCACAACGATCGCATCATCCTGCCCTACGCGGTCTCAGACACACATTGCAACTTTGCCACCATTGAGATACCGGCGCTGATCCATGCGATGCATCTGAAGCGGCAGGCGTAAATGCCGCAGCCCGCGCTGGGGCCTGAGCCGGCAAGTGGCGATAAAAGCCGAGTCGGCGCAAGATGAACCGGCAGCGGGTGGGAGTTGCCCAACTCTACGCCCTGCATGGCCAGCGAGGACCACAATGACCAGCTTCATGTACATCAACTCTGTCCCGGTCTTCAAGCAATTGCTGACGGCGCTGAAAGCCATACTTGCGAAAGCCGACGCGTATGCTGCAGCCAATTCCATAGCACCGGAGGCATTGTTGCTGGCACGCCTCTATCCGGACATGTTTCCCCTGCTCAAGCAGGTGCAAATTGCTGCTGATTTTGCGCGCGGGGTCTCGGCTCGCCTGGCAGCCGTTGAAGTTCCCAACTATGACGGCAACGAGAAGAGCTTTTCCGATCTTGATGCACTATTGACCCGGACACTGGATTTTATTGATCGGCTGGATGCTTCACGATTCGAGGGCAGCGAAGCGAATGCCATCGTATTGCGTCCTGGGACGCCGAAAGAGAAGAAACTGAGCGGCCAGGCCTACCTGGCCAATTACGGTCTGCCGCAATTTGCATTTCATGTCACCACCGCCTACGCCATCCTGCGCCACAACGGGCTGCCCATCGGCAAGAAGGATTACATGGGGGCGTACTGAGTTCGACAATGTTGGCGGAGGGAGCGAATTGCTGATTCCTGCCTACACGCCCCGATACTTTGGACGTTTGCCCCTATCTCTTGTTTGCCGGAGAAACAGGACATAGAAGCCGTCAGCGAGATCGCTGCCACCATTGAATAGGAGTATGCCGGGGAGAGGACTCGAACCTCCGACCCGCGCATTACGAATGCGCTGCTCTACCAGCTGAGCTACCCCGGCGTGGAGGGCGGCTATGTTAACAGGCCGAAGGCCGTCGGCAACGGTCGGCACACCCGGCGGAGAAATCGCCCTGGCAGCTTGGGTCACAGGCTGGTCGGGGAGGCCGGTGCCCCGATGGCTCGTATGAACAGGAGAGTTTTACTTTCATCACGAAAGTAAAACTCTCCTGTTCATGCACGTCATCGATTGATTCCCGCCTCCGCCTGCCCCGACTCCCGGCTGGCGAGGTGATTGCTAGGCCGGCTGCGCCAGCGCCGCCACTGCGGCCATCATCACCCTCGTATGCTCCACCGGCGACCCATGCGTCATCTCCAGCTCGCCCAGCCGCAGCGAGTTCTCGACCACGAGCTTGCCGCGCTCGAAGCGACGATGCATGAAGCGCGGCAATGCGGCATCGATGTCACCGTCGCGCGCGATCTCCTCCGCCAGCACGATGCCATCCTCCACCGCCATGCCGGCACCCGAGGCCAGGTGCGGTGTGGTCGCGTGAGCGGCATCGCCGATCAGCACCACGCGGCCGCGGTACCAGGGATTGGGAAGCAGCACCGCCTCGAGCGGTCGGTAGTTGATGGTGTGGGCGTTGGTAGTCAGCACCGTCTGCCGCACTTCGGGCGTGATGCCGCCCCATCCCGTCATCGCTTCATATAGCCGCCGCGGCTGATCCTCGACCGCTATCCAGGGATTGGAGGGCGAGCGCTGCAGCAGGAACATGTACATGTGCGTGCGCGAGACCGGATTGAAGCCGAGCTTCGAGTCCGGCCCCATGTAGAAATGGGTGCGATCGAAGCCGGCGGGCCGCTCGGCCACGATGCGATAGATGACCTGGCCGGTGAACTTCGGCCGCGGCGCCTGGGGAAATACGCGCTCGCGCATTTTCGAGTAGATGCCATCCGCCCCGACCACGAGGGCATAGTGCTCGCGATGGCCGTTGGTCAGTTTGGCCTCGACGCCGCCGGGGACCTGCGCCAGCGTCTCGATCGTCGTTCCGAGACGCACGTGCGCACCGGAGGCGAGCGTGCGGGTGGAGAGGATCCGGTGCAGTTCCGGCCGCATGATGCCGCCCGTGCCGGGCAGGTTCGCGGCGATCGGCGGGAAGTGCATCTCTTCGATCAGCCGGCCGTTCTGCGTGAAAACGTAGGCTCCTTCCCAGGTCGCCCCGTGCTGCTTCACCTCATCGAGCACCCCGAGGGTCTGCAGTGCACGCAGTGTCGGCCCGGTAATCGTGATCCCCGCGCCGTAGATCTTCCAGGCCGGATCAATTTCGACCACGTCGACCGAAATCCCGGCTCGTCGCAGCGAGATCGCACAGGACATGCCGCCGATGCCGCCGCCGACAATGAGCACCTTGTCGTTGCCAGCCAAATTGCTTCCCCCGCCGGGACTTTCGAACCGGCATTTTCAGTCAGTCGCACACGGAGTCAGGCGTCGCTTCGGCGCCGCAAACGAATTACCAGATCAATGCCCGACACTTCCATGCCTTCCGGCGGGTCCGGCAGGCGGCTGAACTGCACATCCTGCAGTTCCACATCGTGCAAGGTCCCGGTCTGCTCGTCGCGAAAATGGTAGTGCGGTCCGGTGTTGGAGTCGAACCAGGCGCAGTCACCATCGACGCTGAGCTGCCGGATCAGCCCGTGCGCGGCGAAGAGGTTCAGCGTGTTATAGACCGTGGCCTTGGAAACCTGCGCACCCTCGTGGCGCAACGCCTCTGCGATCTGTTCGGCCGAGAGGTGCTGCGGTGCAGACAGCAGAATGTCGGCAATGCGCAGCCTCTGCTCGGTAATCCGGATGCCGCAGGCCGACAGTCGGGAGGTGATCTCAGCGCGGCTCGATACGGATTCGGCAATTTCCATGCCCATGGCCACAGTATAGCGCCACCTTGGGCGCGGTCAGCCAGGGCGGGCTGGACATAATCGGGGATGCGTCAGACCGCTTCGCGCGCCCGAAGCGCCTTGGGCAGTCCGAAAACCACGGTTTCCTCGATGCCCTTGAGCTCCGAGGGCACCTGGCCGCCCCAGGCCCGCAGCCGCTCGACAACCTGCTGCACGAGCACCTCCGGCGCCGAGGCCCCCGCGGTCACGCCAACGGTCGATGCCCCGGTAAACCATTGCTGCTGCAGCTCGTCCGGTCCGTCGACCAGGTAGCCGGTCACGCCTTTGCGCTCGGCCAGCTCGCGCAGGCGGTTGGAATTGGAACTGCTGCGCGAACCCACCACGATGAGCAGGTCGCAATCCGCGAGCAGCTTCTTGACCGCATCCTGGCGATTCTGGGTGGCGTAGCAGATATCCTCACGCTTCGGCGCCTCGAGCGACGGAAAGCGCTCGCGCAGTGCCGCGACGATGTTGGCCGTGTCATCGACCGAAAGTGTGGTCTGGGTAACGAACGCCAGGCGTTGGGGATCTCGAACCTCCAGCTTTGCCACATCTTCGAGACTTTGCAGCAGTTTGATCGTGCCGCCATGGCGGGTATCGAAACGGCCGATGGTGCCCTCGACCTCGGGGTGACCAGCATGGCCGATCAGGATGACTTCCCGTCCCTCGCGCGCAAAGCGGCTGACTTCCATGTGCA
>Ga0265338_10004042_pt1 | contig 20135 bp, 21 predicted proteins | sample 42126metaG_FD_193579 | JGI IMG/M metagenome (GOLD analysis project Ga0265338, IMG submission 193579) | Rhizosphere microbial communities from Carex aquatilis grown in University of Washington, Seatle, WA, United States - 4-21-26 metaG | ecosystem: Host-associated > Plants > Roots > Rhizosphere...
CGGCGATTGTGAGCGAGAGCCTTCCCGACTCGAGGTCATCGGCGATTTCAGGAATGGCCTTTAAGAGCCGCATGGCATCGACTCGAGTCTGAGCTTCGTGCCGCGACATGCGGTGGACCTTCATGCAAAATTCGCGAATCGAATCGGCTTGAGGAAGGTAGAGCTTTCGGCTTTCGACTTCGAGCAAGTGAAACGCGATATGCGATTCGGCGTTGCGGGAAGTTCCCACCCAGTGGGTGAGGCCTTGGAGGATTTCTTTGTCTGTGCGATTTGATAAATTCATGGCGGGAACTTATCACTGGTTTTGGAAGTGAAAACGTCAGGGCTGTTGCTTTGACGGAGCCCTGCTTAGGAAGAAACCTGTCGCGAGAGTCGAGTAAGAAAAATGCGCTTAGGGGAGACGCTGAGAGCCGCATCAAATGGGCTGTTGGCGGCTCTAGTGGAAACTAATCTTGTGTTGGCAAAAAATGAATCAGACAATAGTCAAACAAAATATATATACCTGGTAAGATCCGCAATCCGGACACGAGCCCCGCGCCGGGCTCGTAATCCCCAAGCCCCGCGCCGGGCTTCGATCCCCGCAAACCCCCGCAGTCGAAAAAACCACAAAGAATCACAAAGCCCTTAGCGGCTTCCACACGGTTCCGGAAGTGAATAGATATTAGTGCAGAAGTTCGCTAGGCCCACGCACCGGCGGCTCCGGAGTGCGTTCAAGCTCAAGCCAAGCCTGTTGCAGCTCCGAAGGAGCATGCGTCTTCTCGATAAACGAAAAATACCGTTTGAGATCGCTCAAAGCTTCGCGCGTAAAACCCAACTTGTGGCGGAGCAAAGCGCGCTGGCCGAGAATCGTGGTATTCGCCTCATCGAGTTCAATCAGCAAATTGTAGACGACATGCAGTTGCGCGAGATTTTGCGAACGTTCAAAGGCGTGCATGAGTAACTCGAGATATTGCGTGAGCAATTGCTTCGCGCTCCACACTTCGAGGTTCGACGCCGAACGGTTTAAGACTTGAATCAGCTCCTGATCGTTCAGCGCGCGGCCCTCGTTGTAAAGATCCATGTAGATGGTCTTTCCCGAACGCACCCACTTCAAAAGGAAATGATGGCGGGCCTGAATCAGAGCCACGGGTAGGTCCAAATAGTGCGCGAGGTGCAAGAGCAAGAACACGACGGGCAGGGGATGGCCGATGCGGTCTTCGAGAACGGAACGCATAAGCACGGCGGACTCACTGATCTCTTTCGGGCGTTCCGAAGCGAGTTGGAAACCTTTTTCGTCGAATAAGAACGAGCGCAGGATTTCCCAGCGTTCGCCTTCCGGCTTGTTTTCGCAAAGTTTGAGAAGCTCGAAGCCCATGAACTGAAGTCCGCGCATCACGGGTTCGTTATTGTCTTTGGGCCACATGACGGATTGGATGCCAATGCACAGCGGAACTAACGCGCCGAAGTCCTCGGCGCGCAAAATTTTGAGCTCGAGAACGAGCTTTTCCCAGGTGTATCGGCTTTCCCATGTCATGCGTCGATCAGTTAACCCGGTCTCTGTAAATACTTCAAGGCCTGCCGAGAGGCTTTTGGTGGCACCTGTCCGCACAGTGCGTTGTCAGACACTTTTGACATCGGGAGTCGAAGCCTCCAAGATATTGGAATGTCGAAACTTACACAGGATGAATTGCTCGCGCGTGTGAAGGAGCTTGAACAAGAAGTTCAGGAACGCCAAGCGGATTTGAAGCGCTTTCGCGAAGAGTTGGGAAAGGCCAATTCCAAACTCGAAGCGATGATCGAGCGTTTCAGCCAAGAGGTGAAGCTCGCGCATGTGATCCAGAAGGCGCTTGTGCCGACGGAGTTTCCGCATATTCCGGGTTTTGAGTTTTCGACGAAGTTTGTGCCCAGCCATATTTCGGGAGGCGACTACTTCGATATTTTTGAACACCAGGACCGCGCGCGTTTCGGCGTGATTGTATCCAGCGCCTCGGGTCATTCGATGTCGGCGCTTCTGCTCGGTGTTTTGCTCAAGATGACCGGCCAGATTGAAGCGAAACGTGGATCTGATCCACATTTGGTGATGCACGACATGTGGGAGCAACTGCATGAACATCTCACCGACAAAGATACGGCCGATATCTTTTATGCTCTGGTCGATAGAAGAAACTATGAGATGCGCTATGTTCGAGCGGGATCAGTGATTGCGCTTCACCAAAACTCCTCGACGGGCGAGGTGCAGGCCCTCGACTCCAGTCTTGGTCCTCTGGCGACGAAGTTTAAGGCGCCGCAAGAGAGTGGAGTTCTTGCTCTAAACCCTAGGGACCGCGTCGTCATTTGCACTCGCGGCGTCATCGAGGCCACCAACGCACGGGGCGAAAGCTACGGAATGGAGCGCGTGACTCGCAGTTTCTTAACGGGACCGAAGCGCGGCGTGCATGAACTTCGCAATCACATCCTCTACGAGGTGCAGAAGTTCGCCCAAGGTACAGAGCCGATTCGCGACCAAACGCTGGTTGTGCTCGAAGTGAAAGACAAAGTCATAAAATTAGCCAAGTCCACGTGACGACAAGCCCGGTTGGGTTTACCATGGATAAGTCTCTTTCAAAGGATTTGTCATGGCTGAAGCAGCACCGATTTACGCAGGAGCAGTGGACAAGGGGTTGGAAGGGGTCGTGGCGTGTACCACGGCGATCTCTTTTATCGTCGATGCCACTCTCACTTACCGCGGTTATACGATCGAAGATCTCGCCGCGAATTCAACGTTTGAAGAAACCGCCTACTTACTTTGGGAAGGCCGCTTGCCGAAAGCGGGCGAGCTCGAGACCTTCAAGAAAACGCTTGAAGAGAATATGGTGCTCAACCCTGATCAGATTAAGCAGCTCAAGATGTTGCCGACGAAAGGCGTTCATCCGATGGCGTGGCTCCGTTCAGCGGTGTCGATGATGGCCCTTTGGGATCCGGATGCGCAGAGCACGGACCCGGCGATTCAGCGCAAAGTGGCCATCCGTTTGGTCGCGAAAATGGGACCACTCGTGACGTTGTTCGACCGCAACCGCAACGGCAAGGAGTATGTCCAGCCGAAGCCCGGTAAATCTTTGGCTTGGAATTTCATGTATCAATTGAAAGGCGAGGAGCCCGATGCCAGTTTGGCGAAGGACTTCGACACCTGCTTGATCTTGCACGCCGACCACGAGTTGAACTGCTCGGCGTTTGCCTCGCGCGTGACGGCGTCTTCACTGAGCGATATTTACTCAGCTGTGACTTCTGCAATCAGCGCCTTGAAAGGGCCATTGCACGGCGGAGCGAACGAGCAAGTGATGCTCATGCTCAAAGACATTGGCAACATGGAAAAGGCGAAAGAGTGGATCAAAGACGCCCTTGCCGATAAGAAAAAAGTGATGGGCTTCGGTCACCGCGTTTACAAAAACGGCGACCCCCGCGCGAAAATCTTGTCGCAGTTGAGCGAAAGGATCGGCAAAAGAGTCGGTCAGCCACAGTGGTACGAAATGTCCAAGGCGATCGACGATGTCATGCAGAGTGAAAAGCATCTGCTCCCGAACGTCGATTTCTACTCGGCCACCGTGTACTACAACATGGGCATCCCGATCGATATCTACACGCCGATCTTCGCGGTCTCGCGGGTCGCTGGCTGGCTTGCGCACATTTTCGAGCAGTACTCGAAAAACCGCATCTACCGCCCCCGCGGCGAGTGGACCGGAAAGAGCGGCCTAAAATGGACGCCTCCAGCCCAACGGTAACCGAAACAGAAACCGAAACAGAAACCGAAACAGAAACCGAAACAGAAACCGAAACAGAAACCGAAACAGCCGACGGATACAGCCAACCGATAACGGCAAACGGAGACGGATCAAAATGAGAAGTCTCCGTTAATGTCGAACTTCTACCTGTCACGATCCAGACACTTTTCCCGACATTAAATAACCCAAACCAGACCTCCGATAGGACTATTGAACAGTCCTGTCCCGGACTGTCGTGTGGGGGTTCCGAAACATGCAACGCGTTCTACTGAGCTGTAAATCCATCGACGATGCTCGCTTCCTGAAAAACTACATCGAAACCGAGCTCCCGTACGAAGTGTTCCTGGCCTTCCAGCAAAATGAAATCGAAGCCTCACTCAAAGCCAAAAGCATTCACCTGCTGATCCTGCAGACGGGCAATCTCGCCAAGCAGGACCTGGCCTATGCATTGGCACTCCGCCAAGGCGGTTACAATCACCCGATCATGATGATTTCGGATACGATCGGAAATACGAATCTCGAGGAGATGAACGAGAAACATAAGATTTATTTTATGGAGCGTCCATTTGAGCTGAAAACCTTGAAGGGTCTCGCCCGCAAATTGATGGTGGCGAAACAGGTCCCGCAGCAGGTGTTCCGCCGTTACAAAACGAATATTGAAGCGACGCTGGAAACCTTTATCACCGGTGAGAAGATCAACACCCACATGTTCAATCTCTCGCGCGGTGGCGCTTACTTTGAACTTCCCAAAAAGCCGGCTGTTAACGTGGGCGATTTACTGCGCTTGAAAGTGCACCTTCAGGAATTCGAGCGCGACCACAATATCCATGGCCGCGTCGTGTGGACCACTCATAAAGGTCATGCCGCCGGCGGTTACGGGGTCGGCGTGAAGTTTATGAAAACCAACGACATCTATCGCAATTTGCTCGATAAAGTGTAAAACTCTGGGCCATGGCCCATTTCAAAGTTTCAGAATCCGAAAACCATCTATGGTTGGATTTTTCCGCGCCTTCCGCGGGCAACGCCTTCGGCCTAAGTGTCGCGCGCGAATTGGCGGCGTTGGCCAAGAAATATAAGTCTTGGAAAAAACCGGTGGTGGTGGGTTCAACCCATCCATCGTTGTTTTGCTCCGGTGGAAATCTCTCCGACTATAAAAAATTGAAGGGCAAGCCGCCAGGCTTAAAGGTCAATCGCGAGATTGAGCGGTGTTTGGATGCGTTTGGCGCATGGCCAACCGTGAAACTGGCGGTGATCGAAGGCGATGTTTTAGGCGGCGGTATGGAATGGCTCGCGCGGTTTGATTTTCGCTGGTCGACACCGTCGGCCTTTTTCTCCTTCTGGCAGCGGCGGATTGGATTGTCGTTCGGCTGGGGCGGCGGACGCGCCTGGGTTTCTCGTATTGGCGAAGACCGCTTGCGCGCGGCTCTACTCGAGGCGGAACTCATGAGTGCTACGGCCGCTTTGCGCTCCGGCATTTTGGACCGTTTGATTCCCGCGTGGAAAATTCGTGAGGACGTCGTCGAGTGGGCCGGGTGGATGTCTGATCCCTCGGTTCGCGCATTACTCGGCTGGAGCGCCAAGAGCGAGTCCGCGATTTTCAGCAAGCTATGGATGGGTCCTGAGCATCGTGCGGCCTTGGCGAAATGGCGCGGATAACGGCGCTATTGAAGGCGAATGGCCAGGAATTGTCACCCGCCGGCGCTGATCTCGTCTCTTCCCTTTATAATGGCGGCACATGCGTTGCACATATAGACTCCCGCGAAATCAGGAGAACTATATATGCGCGTGATGATAGCCTTGTTCATTAGCTTGGGTGCAGCCATGTCTCTGACAGCGAATGCCGGCCCTTATATGCCTAAACATCCGCTCTATTGCGAGTTTTGGATCGGGAATCAAGCTTTGACCTTGCCCGACGCGTACATGATGTTCGACCCCTCTACAATGACGGTTTATACGCGTTCCGGATATCCGCGCGTCACCAAACCCTATCAAGTCATTCCGAACTACGGAATTCCGCCCTATTACAACCATGGAGTCACGCTGACGATTTCCACGGCAACTGATGTTCCGGTTCTCTCAATCAGCGACAAACCCGGCGATACAATTCCTTTTCTTGCTTATGCCCTCGACAATCATGAAGCCACCTGGGGAAAAATCCCCGGCTTTCCGAGTACGCTAAACGCGGGATTATGTTTTGCGCATCCGCTCTTTCCCCAAGATTTCATGGGCTGGTAACCGGCCCGAAGGTCCGGTTCTTACGAACTAAAATAGACACTAACTTAGGGATTCAAGTCGCGTAGTTGTCGTGTCGATAGCAATATCATGTCGACACCAAGATATTTATGCCGCATTCAAATTGTAGAAACGAACTCCAAGCAAGGTCTCGCGACCAATGCAGCGGATGTCTTCTATACCGACAAAAAACTGTTTACGATCGGCAGCGGCTCAGACGCTGATTTCCGCATCAAGGGCTCAGGCATTGAGGGCCTGCACATTGCGACGAAGTTGGATGGCCAGAATCTCTTTATTAAGAGCATTGGCGCCGGTAAGACTCAAATTAGTTCGTACGATCTTCCCTCCGAAAAAGTCGTGCCTTATAAGTCGGGCGAGGCCATTCGGTTAGGCGATGGCTCAAAACAAATCATCTTTATTAATCTGTTCCGCCGCTTCGTGGAACCGCATGAAGAAAGTGAAGCCATTGTCCGCGAAGCCTGGGAGCGGGCCAAAGAAGCCGAGGCTTCGGTCCAGGCCAGTGCGCAAGCCTTAGCGCTGCAACAGAAGCAAACCGACGATCTTAAAGCCGAGGCTTCCGCCCGTGCCGCGAAAATGACCGAGCAGGCGAAAGAAGAAGCCGCGAAGATTCAGAAATCGGCTTTGCAATCGCGCTCCGAAATCGTGAATAAGGCGGAACAAGAGGCCCAAAAGCGGATCAAAGAGTCGGAAAAAGAGGTCGAGCAGGCGCTCTTGCAAGTCAAAATGAAAGACGAAGAGATGACCCGCAAATTCGTCGATCAAGCACGTGAAAAAGCTAAGGCGATCAAAGCCGAGGCCGAGCGTGATCACGAGGAAATGATCCAAAGCGGCCAGCGTGAAGCCGACATGCTGATCGCCAATGCCAAGAAGCAGGTTACCGAGATCCTCGAACGCGGTGAAAACGAAAAGCGCCAGCTACTCGACGAAAAAAAGTTGATCCAGGAGGAAATCGCCGAGGCTTCAAGTGCGCAGCGGCAGGCTTTCGAAGGCGTGGGTTCGGTGAAAGCTGAACTCAAAAAAATGGAAGACCTCAAAGCCCAAGCGCAACGTGAGTTCGATATGGAGAAGGAGCGCCTGCGTTTGAGTCTCAATGACATTAAAAACGAACTGGAGTTGCGCGTAACGGATAAGCGCGCACTCGAATCCGAAATCTCTGAATCTTCGACTTATCTCCAGAACATGAAGACCGACGCTGAGACCGTGCTCCATGAAATGGAAAAATCGATCGCGACAAAGCGGGCGGCCGAGGTCGAGTTGAGCCAAAGCCAAATTCGCATTAAAGACCTCAAGGCTGAAATCGAAAAGCTGGACGCCGAGCGGACAGGTGTCAGTGACAAATTGAATTCCTTGAAAGCCAAGGAGCTCGAAGAGCAAGAAAAGTTGCGCACCAAAATGAGCGTCGAATACGAAAAGCGCAAGAAGTTCGAGGAAGACTGGTTTGCCAAAGAACGTGCGCGTGAGCAAGAAGAGATCAAGCGCGAGCGCGCCGCCAAAGAGAAACTCGAGAATGAGCGTGTAATCACTCAGGCGAAGGCGATTTCCGAAAAAATCGTGCCGTTGATTTCGTTGGAACTTGAGGCCCAAATGACGGGCGAAGACTTTGCCGTACTTAAACCGCAACTCGAAACGTTGGTCGACTCAGTCGTCCATCGCTCGGTCGAAGAGGAATATCAGTTCCGCCGCGATCATTGGCCCAAAGTGCGCCCCAAGATGTCGCGGGTGAACGTAGGCTTGGCGGCGATGGCCATCCTATTTTTCGCAGTGGCGGTCGCGGCATATTGGCCTCAAATTCAACGCCTTCAGAGTTCAAATCTGAGCAGCCGGTCTCCCGCCAGCGTCACGACAGAAGACGGCGCTGGAAAATAGCGCCATTAGTTTGCGCGATCATATCGATAAAATATACATATTTTGAATTCGAGGGCTCTCGAGGTAGAGTCCAGCCCCACAGATTGGGGAGATAAACATGAAGCATCTAATTTTTCTGGGCCTGCTGACTTTTGCGATGCAAGCCAAGGCCGACTTTCTGAGTACTTCGATGGACTGTACGGCGACGTCGAACAAGGACAAATCGGTTCGGATCCAAGTGAATACGGAAGACAAAGGCGGGGTGATTCACGGAACTCTCGTCGATCAAGGCGATATCGCCGAGATCACATGCACTAAAGTTCCGGTGCCGAAAATTCCCGGCTATCACGATTTGGATTGTACGGGGACTTGGAAGAGCGACGGCAGCACAGCTTCGCTGACCACGCCGTTGAGCACTTACACGCCGATGCCGACGATCCAGAGATCAGAGACCGCTCACCGCGGTGAGACGATTTCCGGAATCTGCATTCAGCGCTAGGCCATTTCAACAAGCTCACGCATCGCGAGCCGAACGCCCTCGGGATTTTCGGCAGACGGTGCGGAGATCAGCCAATTTTCGCGGTCAGATACATAATCAGAATCCGCGCATTGTTCGTGCACGCCGGCTAGAGTGATGTGCTGATTCCCGAGAACCCGCACTCCGAGCGCAACGCCTGCGCCCAATAAGGCCACGGGCTTCTGCGCAGCAAAGAACTCCGCCACGAAATGGTCCGCCTCGCGCCGATCGACGCACACGATCAGCCCATCGAAGTCCGACATCTCAAGCATCTTCAAGCTGTCGGCAAAAACCCACGCCTCCGCGCGCAGGTCTTCCAAAGCGCTGAGGCAGACTTTGTGGTCTGAACTATGAGAGATTAAGGCAAAGTGTTTAGCCATCCCACCAATATAGCAAGACTAGAGAGTGTCCGGCAATTCAATGAATTGAATTGCCGGGCAAGGGTTAGTTAGAGAAGTCGTCGATCGTTTCGCAGTCGCGCACGTAGACGCTGCGGTCGTCCACCGGCACGTACGTGCTCTGGCACTTTTCGACCAGCAATCCGCTCAATTGATCAAAGACATCGACGCCCATCGGCAGCAGGGGAGTGAGCGTGGAGAAGGCCAAGTCGACCGCCACCTTCGTGTAGCTGTCCGTATTTGACGGGTCAGGGTAAGTTACAATCTCGAACTGAATGTAATGCACGGGAATTTGGCAATTGGGCAGGCCTGAGCAATTCGCGCGCGCGGCCATGGTGGGCGGAGCGGGGATGGTGCTGTCGGATTCCTTCAAGTGATAAAAGGCAATTCGCGGCTCGGTTGAACCTTGATCGATCGGGTTCGGATCGCCGTTTATGTGCAAAATCGATTTGGCGTTGGCCGGTGAAAGCGGCGTGGGAAATTTCATGCCGCTCGCCGACACTTTGGTGAGCCACAACGCATCTTCGCTCACGGTGTTCTCAAATGTTCCATCGAGCATGCGCTCAGAATTTGTCACGCGTAAAGTGAACCGCGCTTGGTCCGTGGTGTCTTGGCGGTCGAGAACTTCGATCAGGCGCCCGCCGAGTGAAATCGTCGTATCGCCGTTTTCGATGCGGCGAGTGTCGGCGAAAAGCAAATACTGGCCGACTTTCAAATTATCAAACGAACCGCGTCCGGCTTGCTTCGTTAGAGCGGCGTTGACTTGGTCCAACGTAACCTCGGGACCCAGATCTTCCTTCTGCGGGCCGGCCTTCATACAGCTCAACATGGCGGTCAACAAAAAGGGAATCAGCAGGGCCATAAGAAAGTGCGCGAGATGGAGAGACGTCAGTTTCCATTCCAACTTCATACGCTGTCCCATCCCCAGATCCACATAGCGATGGGAAACAGTTTCTCGAAGGTCTCCGCCGTATGTTTGTCAAAATTGTGGAGGGCTGAAGCCTTCACCGGTCCGAAAATCAAGCGCACAAGATCGGACTCGATGTCGGTGCTGAAGATTTCGTTCTTGGTGCCGAGATAATATTTGCCTTCGCGCGCTTCTAAGACGACGTCTTCAACGCCCATGCCGCGCACGAATTTCTTAATTTTGGTTAGAAACGAAGGCGCATTTAGAATTTTGACCATGCCGAGGACTCCGCTATGCTCTTTGCATCCTGCAGCTGTCATCTGGCGGATCAAATTCGACGAATGTGCAGGCGAGATCAGAGTCAGGCTGCGCGCTTGGTCCTGAACGGCGAAGCTGAGCAACGCGAGGATTTTCGAGACTCCGCCCGCCCATTCGTGAATGTAGCCCGTGAAGTCGGCGCCTTTGCCTTCGACCAAGTAGGCTTGCAGGCGATTCTGCTCGTCCCACGCTGTATACACGCGCGCATTTGGGATCGACAGAAACTTGCGAATGTCTTCAGCGGTGCGAACAGTGCCCGTGGTGTGCTGATTGTATAGGCGGAGCATGGCTTCGGCGTCGACGCGGCTCGATTGCATAAAGCGCAAGCCTGGCGCGGCTTCTGGAGATGTGAAACCTTCGGGAATCGTCAGAGAAATTTCGGTGCCGGCGAGTTCAAAACCGAGCTTGCGGTAGAAATCGAAGAGATTCGTCCACAAGATGGCGAACTCGCAACCGTGTGCACGCGCGCCTTCGAGGCTGGCTTCGAGCACTCGGTGCGATAACCCTTGATTGCGATGATCTGGAGCCGTGATCACGCTGCCGATGGCCGCGGCCTTAAACAATCCCGCGGGGCACTTGATCACTAACGGCTTCATCACCGCCGCCGAGACAAAGGCGTTTTCTTCCTTCATTACGCGAACGTTGTTGAGATTGGTGCCGTGAATCGCGAGCGGATATTCGTCAGCGATGGACCAGGAGTGATCGGGGCGCAAATGTGTCGACAAAAAGTCTACGAATTCGCGCATTTCGTGATCAAATAACGGGCGTGGACCTTCCATGGCAACCCCCTGCATTTATCATTATAGTGTGCGCAAAAACGTGCTACAAGTCTGGCTGTGAAGGAAACCTCGCAACAGCGTCAAGCCCGGACCAAGACTATTATCCAGCGCCTGAAGCGCTACTATCCCGATGCGCATTGTGCTCTCAATCACACAAATCCGCTTGAGCTATTGATGGCGACGATTCTCTCGGCCCAATGCACTGACGAACGTGTCAACATTGTCACCAAGACCTTGTTCCCGAAGTATCCGACCGCACAAGCTTACGCCAATGCCAACATGTCTGAGCTGGAGGACATCATCAAACCAACGGGATTTTTCCGCGCGAAGGCCAAAAGCCTGCAAGGGACCGGCAAACGGTTGGTGGAGGAATTCGGCGGTGAGGTTCCTCGGGAGATGGAAGCCCTGCGCACGCTTCCCGGAGTTGGCCGCAAAACCGCGAACGTGGTTTTGGGAAATGCCTTCAATATCGCCAGCGGAGTCGTGGTCGACACGCACGTCAAGCGTTTGAGTTACCGACTGGGCCTGACGAATGAGAAAACGCCAGAAAAGGTCGAGGTGGATCTCGAAAAACTCGTGCCCAAAACCCATTGGATCAACTTTTCACATTGGTTGATCTTCCACGGCCGGCAAATTTGCAAGGCGCGCAAGCCAATGTGCGATAAATGTGTGCTTGAGGGCGATTGTCCCCAGCGCGGCGTGAAGCGCAGTCGTTGACCCTGCCCTTAGGATGGGCCAAAATGCCATATGCTCGTCGCGTATCTCGAAAGTATTAAGTATGTCGGCCATCTGTTTCCGTTGGCGATCCTGCGCATTTATTTGGGATGGTCGTTTTTAAGCACGGCGTGGGTGCGCGCGCACAGCGATTATCTTTCGCAACCGCGCATTGCCGCCGCGATCACCGAGTGGGCGCCGATGAGTTCAGCTCCCGATTGGTACAAAGAATTTCTCGATAAAGTGGTCGTGCCCAATTGGCAGGTGTTCGCTTACTGTGTGGTTTATTTCGGCTTTTTGGTGGGCATAAGCTTTATTTTGGGATTTTTTGTACGCCCGGTGGCGTTGATCGCCGCTCTTGTCACTTTGAATTTTATCTACAACAGTGGTCCCGACATTATCGAGCTGCACAAATTGCACTTAGTTTTGTTTCTAATTCTCGCATGGCTCGGTGCGGGCCGGTGCATGGGGCTCGATTACTTCTTTTATAAGCGGGACCGCGGAATGTGGTGGTAGGCTGTGCGCAGCCGTGTGACCGTTTTACTCTTGGGCGGCGTGAGTTTGGTATTCGCCCTTCTTTTTGCCCGACAACTTCATATGAGCAACGGTTTACCGCACGCGCAGTTTGCGGACAGAAAATTCCGCGTCTTGACGTATGGTTCGTTCGTGAGTGCGACGGGACCGGGCGGGCGGCTGCTCGATGATTTTAAAAAAGCAAAAGGCTGCGATGTAGACGTTGTCACGGTGAGCGATGCAGGTTTGTTGCTCGAGCGGTTGAAACTCTCGCGTGAACCGTTTGATATCGTTATTGGCTTTGACCAGCTGTCCGCGCCGCGCGCCGCAAATGAAGTGAAGTGGAAGTCCGTACCGGCGTTTAAAAACGTACGTCCAGAAGTGAAGCTCGAAGGCATGAGTTCAGACTTCGCGCCTTACGATTGGAGTCCGATGACGTTCATTTTCCGTGACGGATTGACTGCGCCTCCGCAAAATTTCGCGGACATGGTCGACAAGCGGTTTACCGGAAAATTCGTCCTCGAAGATCCGCGCGCGAGTTCGCCGGGCCTTCAGTTTTTCAATTGGGTGAAGTCGGTAAAGGGTGAGGACACGGCCGAGTTCCTGCAAAAATTCAAACCGAATGTGCAAAGTGTGGCGCCGTCGTGGTCATTTGCGTACGGAATTTTCGAGAAACGCCAAGCCGAGTTTGTGTTTTCGTATTTGACCTCGCTCGCGTATCACTGGGGCACCGACCACGACAAAAGCTTTCGGGCGGTGAATCTGCCGGAAGGTCATCCGGTGCAAGTCGAGTACGCAGCCGTTCCCGATACATGTAAAGAGTGCGAGCTCGGTCAAGAATTTCTCGCCTTTATAATGGACCCTTCCTCCCAAAAGACGATCATGGAGCGCAACTACATGATGCCCGCACTGACCGGAGTCGAAGAGGGCACCGTGTTCGCTCAGCTTCCCACGCTGACTTTGCGTCCAACCCTGCATAGTGAAAGCAAGGATTTGAATGAGTGGGACCAGGTCTTTAAACACTGAAGCGTATTGGCGCGCGAGTTTACGCGTGCTGCTTGCGCTGCTGCTGGTTTCACCTTTTTTAATTTGGCTCATTTATATTTCCGAATGGGAATTTCCGCCCGTGAAGGAGTGGCTGCCACTCGTCTTCGTGTCGGGCGAGCAGGCGCTGGTGAGCAGCTTATTGTCGTTATTTTTCGGTTGGCTGATGTTTCTTGGCGCGGAAAGCTGGATAGAGCGGCGCCAGAAGCAGATGTGCGAAGTGGTATTGCTGCTGCCGAATCTGACGCCGCCGCTGTTCTTAATTTTGAGCTTGCTCGCGTGGGTGACGCCTTGGGCGGCGTTCCCCTATGGATTGAATGCCGTGATTTTCGCGCACGTACTTATGAACTCAGGCCTCGTCGCGATTGCGCTCGATCGTCTTGTGCAGAGTAAGCTCGGGGGCATGACTGAGGCGGCGTGGACGCTGGGCGCTTCCCGCTACCAATTTTGGACTCGTGTGGCTTGGCCCTTTTTAAAATTCGACTTAGCCTGTTTATTTCTGTTCGTATTCAGCATTTGTTTCACGAGCTTTTCGATTCCGTTCATGCTGGGCGGAGAAACTTGGGCGACATTGGAAGTCGCGATCTTTGATACGATTCGCGCCGACGGCCGTTGGGACAAGGCGGTCATTCTTGCCGCGGGCCAGTCGCTTTTCTTGCTCGCTCTTGCCGTCGCTTTGCCGCGGCAGTTTTGGCCGCCGCGGCCGCAACGCCGGCCACTGCCGTTTCTCGGCGTTCCGCAACTGCGCCAACTTGTATTTTTGCCGGCGTTAATTCTCGTAGGCGGGTGGTTGCTCGGCTTGCCGAATTCTTTCAAGGCGCACCTTGAACCGGGCGTGGCCGATGCCGTGATGGCGTCGCTCGCTCTCGGACTCAGTGTTGGTCTATTGCATCTGGTGTTCTTTTTGGTCACCGCGTATGCGTCGCCGCATCTGGGCCTGCAGCGTTTTTTGAATGGCTATTTGTCGCCGTCGTCGGCGATCACTGGGTTCGCGATGCTCTTGCTTCCCGGGAGCGGGGAGACGATTGATTTTGTAAAGCTGGTTTTGGCCCTCACATTGATTTCGTTTCCGCTCTTGTACCGTTGGATCGTGCATGCGGCGCTCGATGGATTGCAAAACCAAATTCTAGTCGCGCGGACGCTCGGCGCGCGGTGGAGCACCGTTCTATTTGAAATCGTATGGCCGCAGGCGGCGCCGCAGATCTTGCGCGCGTCGGGGCTCGCCGCGTTTTGGGGAGCGGCCGACTTTGCGATCACGGCCGTCGTCGCCGGCGACTTCAACACCTTGCCGTTAATGATGACCAATCTGATGGGCAACTATAGTCTCCCGTCTGCTGAGCTGTTGATGATTCCACTGTTCATGGTGAGCTTAGGCTTGTATGGTTTGTTTACGGGGGCCGCGCGCTATGTCTCACGTTAGAAATTTGATCCGCGACTACGACGGCTTCAAAGTCGAAATCCCGAGTTGGGAAATCAGCGACACGGGTGTGACCGCGCTCTGGGGGCCGTCGGGTTCAGGTAAGACCTCGGTGTTTCGCCTCTTGATCGGCCTCGAACCTTGTCCCGGTCTCGAATGGACATTCGGCAAAGACGATCTCGCAAAATTGCCCGCGCCTGAGCGCCGCTTAGGCGTTGTGTTTCAGTCGTTGGAACTCTTTCCGCACATGACGGCTGAAGAAAATATTTTGTTCGCGGCGAAGGTGCGCGAAGTTCCTTCGGACGAGGCTGGGCGGCGGATGACGGAGTTGGCGGCAGACCTCCGGTTGACGGATTTTCTGCAGCGCAAAGCCGGATTGTTGTCGGGCGGCGAGGCTCAGCGGGTTGCATTGGCGCGGGCGGTGATTGGCCGGCCGCGCTTCTTGTTTCTCGACGAGCCGTTTTCGAGTTTGGATGCCGAGTTGCGGGTTGAGGCTCGCGGGTTGGTGAAGCAAGTGATTGAGCGGTTGAAGATTCCGACTTTGTTGATCACTCATGATCAAGAGGATTTGCGGGCGTTGGCTCAGCACGTGGTGAAGATTCGTGGCGGGCGGTTGGTTTAGAGGGGCGGGGGTTCGGAAGTCGATCGGGGTTTGGTGATTCTGCGTGGTTTCTTCGACTGTGTTCGTTTGAGGCCTTTTGCGGTTACCGTTTTGGTTGGCTAAGGGAAGGGCGGAATGGATTTGGGGCTGCGATGCGGCTGAGCTTAGCACGAGGCTTGGGGGGCTGGTGTGGGGCTGGGGGCTCGGCCCGGCGCGGGGATTTGGGTTAGTGAGCGCAGCCTGACCGATGCCGGTTATGGGGGCCGCAAACGAGCCTTAGGTTTTCAATCGTAGTCTCTCCGCCATTTGAATATTCGACGATGTGATCCTGTTGAAGATTTCGTCTTGAGGCACATCGCTCACCACTATCGAGCATGAATTTTTGCACATACCGCGAACGTTTCTTCGAGCCCCGCGCGGGGCGTGGTGAACCGCAATGGCTCCGCACGACCATAGTCGAAGAAACCACGCAGAATCACAAAGCCCTAATCGACTTCCCAAGTCTCAAATCGAGACACGACCAAAAATATAAAGAGTATCATTCAACCAAGACGGTATTATTAACCTACCGGAGGCCGCATGCTAGCACTCGTGCTAATCCTGAATTTCGCCCAAGCCCAACCCCAAGCCCACGCTGACAGCCGCGAATGCGTAAAAAACATCGAAGAATTCCGCAAGAGCGATCAACTCACAAAACTCCTAGGAAAAGACTACGACCCCTTTTTCAAATGGACAGGCACCGCCGGAACAGAACTCGTGAACGAAAAAGGTTCGATGTGGGTCAAGATCCCGGCAATCGGCCATATATTCGGATACAAAGATTCGCCCGTACCGCTCGAGGTTTGCGCCGAAAATGGCAAAGCGTTTGTCATGTCTAACGGCAGACGATTCGAATTTAATGATCCACAAGGCAACAGCATGACCCTCGCCGACAACGGACACTCCGCCACGTTCAAGCGGGTCCTCCGCGAACCGGCAAAAGCAAATTAAGAATCCCGGCGCTGAAGAGGCTTAGGCCAAACCTTCTGCCGCTTAGACAAAGGAATAAAGCTAGCCTCAGCCGCGGTTTGCGCGCACTGCTCGAGCTGAGCCTGTGAGAGGCCAATCATTTCCCGCGACACGCGGTACTCGCGATTCATATTGGTATTGAAGATGCCCGGATCATCGGTGTTGATCGTCGTGCGCACGCCGAATTCCATAAGCTTCTTCAAGGGGTGCTCCTTCAAGGATTTCACGGCATTCGTCAAATAGTTGCTGGTCGGGCAGAGCTCAAGCACGGTCCTGCGGTCGCGGATCTGCGCCATCACTTTTTCGTCGCGGTAAATCTGAACGCCGTGGCCGATACGGTCGGCGCCGAGACGCTCGATCGCGTCCATCACCCAGCCCGGGGATTTGTCATTGGGCGCTTCGCCGCTATGAACAGTGATGCCGAGGCCGGCTTTTTTGGCCTTTAAGAACAACGGCGCAAAAGGCTTCGAATCGAAGCCGTCTTCGTCGTCCGCGAGGTCCATTCCCACAAACGTATCTTTATGCTCGATCGCGAAGTCCGCGACCTTCTCATTTTCCGCAACCGGCAAAATGCGCTGGAGAATGCAGATCAAGCCGACGGCGATCGGATATTCGAGTTCCGCGCGAGTCACGCCGGAAACAATTGCCTCGTGAATCTGCTCAAACGTGAGTTTATGTCCCTGCGCCACGAAGGTCGGGGCATACCGCAATTCGAGGATGCGGAGGTTCTCTTTGTTGTAGGCATCGACACAGCATTCGTAGGCAATGCGCTCCAAAATTTCCGGCGATGACAGGAGCTTTTGCGTATCGAGAAATTTGTTAAGCACGCTGCCCAAGTCCTTCATCGGCTCCAGGATCATAAAACGCTCTTGGAAGTCCTGCTGGGAACCCAGTTTGATCCCCGCTTGCGGGGCCAGATCCCAGATCGTTTCTGGGCGCAGTGAAAGTTCGAGGTGGCGATGGAGTTCGGCTTTTACGATTTTCTCATTTTCCGTCATAACTTATAATGAGCGTTCGACATTCCGCGCTCAAGGGGATTCTGTTGACGCAAAGTCTAAAGGAACGATAGAAACGGGGCGTGAAAGACACAATCAAGCCCCTAGACGTAAAGCTGAAGTTAGCCAACACCCCGACGCAAAATCCGCGCTATTCCCTCCCCGTAACCTTGAGTTCCGGGGAAACGATTCAGGTCGCGGACCCTATGGCCACGCGGGCCATGATCGCGCTGATGGATATGAATGCGGTTATGGGGGGCGCGGCCTCCCATTGGGGCGGTCCCTCGGCCTTCGCCGAATTGATGTCGGCGGCCCACGGAATCATGTTCCATGAGGCCAAAAAGGCGGGCGTGCCCTGGCATGTACTGTTTTTATTTGTAAACGATGCCGGCCACTGTGAGAACGGCCTTTATGCCCTGAAGGCCAATTACGGCTTCGACACATTGACAATCGATGAACTTAAGAAATTCCGCTCGATGGGTAGCAGATTGACTGGCCACGGGGAGTCGCATCTGTTTCCGGAGGGCGTGTTGATCAGCAACGGACCTCTCGGCTCGGCCTTCCCCCAGTCCGAAGGCCTAGCATTGGCCGACGGCCTCGCCGGCAAGAAGCGCGTGACAATCACGGCTTTGAGCGATGGTGGCGCGATGGAAGGCGAAGCGCGCGAAGCTCTCGCCGCGATTCCGGGTTTTGCGGCGGCCGGCAAAATGGCGCCGTATGTTTTGATCATCAGCGACAACAACACGGGCCTTACGGGCCGCATCGATCAGCAGTCCTTCTCGATGACGCCGACGTTTGAGTCGATGGGCACTCTCGGTTGGGAAGTGTTCGATCTCTATGAAGCGCACGATCTGCAAGCGTGTACGGCCATGATCGAAGAAGCCGTCAATACCGCGCGCGAAAATCCGCGCAAGCCGGTTGTGATTCACGCCCGCACGGTTAAAGGTCACGGCATTAAGAAAACGGCGGAAAGCGCGAGCGGAGGCCACGGCTTCCCGCTGAAAGCGCCGTCGGAATTGAAAGCATTCTTGACTGAAATTTACCGCGGTGGCGAAGTTCCACAGCCGTTCCTGAAATGGGCGGAAGAGTTGGAGGCCGCCGCCGCCGCCAAAAAACCGAGCGGCGAAAAGCCGGCGATCCCCGAGCAGAAAGTGCAAGTGGGCGTCAGCAAAGCGCTCATGAAGAAACGCGCGGAAGGCTTGCCCATTATCTCGATCTCAGCCGATTTGCCGGGATCGACGGGCGTCGCTGAATTCCAAAAAGCTTATCCCGGCAGCACGCAAGACGTGGGTGTGGCCGAAGCCAATATGTGCAGTGTGGCCGCCGGCGCTTCTAAAGTCGGAATGATTCCCATCGTAGATACGTTCGCGCAATTCGGTGTGACCAAGGGATCTTTGCCGATCACCATGGCCGCGTTGTCACAGGCACCGTTGATCGCGATTTTCTCGCACGTGGGTTTTCAAGACGCCGCCGATGGCGCGTCTCACCAGGCCCTCTGCTACTACTCGATGCTGGGTGCAATTCCTCATACAAAGCTGTACTCGCTCACTTGCAGTGACGAAGCCGAAGCGCTGGTTAGCCAAGCCGTTGATAAGTTTGCCGCTGACGCCCGCGCCGGCCATCCGCAAGATTCGTATGTGTTCTTCCTTGGCCGCGAAAATTTTCCGGCCACATACGGCGCCAAATCCTATGCGTTGGATCAAGCGCAAGTCGTGCGCGATAGCGCGAAGCCGGCCGTCGTGATTGCGGCAGCCGGCGCAATGCTCGGTCAAGCGTTGAAAGCTGCGGATATGCTGGCGGCCAATGGAACCGAAGTGGCCGTGATCAATCCGTCCGTGATCAATTACCCCGATGTGAAAGTATTCAAGACCTACCTCGAGCGCGCCGGTGGCCGCCTGGTGACGGTCGAAGATCATCAGCTGATCGGCGGCATGGGCGCGATGCTTTCGCATGCGCTCTTGCAAGAGGGCGTGGCACTCAAGGTGCGTTCGCTCGGCGTGAGGGGTGAATTCGGTCAATCGGCGTATAACGCCATCGATCTTTACCGCAAGCACGGCCTCGATTCCGAGGCCATCGCGAAAGCGGTTAAGTCCCTTCTGTAAAGCCAAAAACGTCACAGCCTGAACTTCATTCAATGGGATCGGGCTTCCACAATGGTTTAAGCCACAGGGACGGCGGCATAAATGTTGTTCTCTGAGCAGTCGGCTCATCATGGAGGATGACGAATGAAGGTTACTTGCGCATTGATCGCCTTGGCTTTTTCGCTGACCGCTTGCACGCGCTCTAGCGACCATCAACATGGTCTCTCCCAATTCAAACTCAACGATAAGAAGGCAGGGACGCCGGCCAGCCCATCTCCCGTTTCGGATGCGAAAACCGATGCTAACGCTTTAGACAAAGTGAAGTACGCCGGCGCCGTGGTTTTTGAGGGCGGTACGGCCAAAGATCAAAAGATCACGTCAGATGCCAAAACGCCGATCTTCAAGGCGATCGTTTGCATCCCGCGCACGGGCGAGAAAAATCTCGGCGAAGTCGATATCAACTTTAAAAACCTCGGAGTGCCGAATTTCAATAAGCAGACGTCGAGCGATCCGAAAGCCGGCAAAAATGCTTGGGCAGATCTCGAGTCGTTCACTTTAAATTATACGATGTCTGGTGATATTCAAAATCCGGCCCCGGGACTGGCTTATGGTCAGGTCAATTTCGTGGCGACGCCCGCGAATGCTAAATGGAGCGCCGATCCGGGACCTAAAGACAACGCGTCGATTCGTGAGATTTGGCTGAGCGATTTTAAAGTTTCGCTCGATCAGAACTCGCTTATGTCTGACAGCACGAACTACTACTACGCGGGCGGCCAACTCTATTATTTCGGGACTACGCTTTACCGCTTTACTCAACAGTTGGATAAGCTCAATGTCATCACGGATTGCGAGAATTCCAATCAACAGGTCATCTTCAAAAAAGAATTGAATAAGTAATTAACTTCATCAGGGAGGATGAGTGAAATTTTCAATTATTATCATTGCCGCGTGTCTGTCGCTTGCGGCTTGTAATCACGACGACTCGACAACGCAAGCGGCTCCGCCGCC
>Ga0265338_10004043_pt1 | contig 20124 bp, 15 predicted proteins | sample 42126metaG_FD_193579 | JGI IMG/M metagenome (GOLD analysis project Ga0265338, IMG submission 193579) | Rhizosphere microbial communities from Carex aquatilis grown in University of Washington, Seatle, WA, United States - 4-21-26 metaG | ecosystem: Host-associated > Plants > Roots > Rhizosphere...
ATATAGATATTGAAAAAAATACAGACTCGATACTTGTGCATACTCCTGTTATTAATAAACCTATTAAACCTAAATTAAATCCAAAGAAAAAGAAAGTACAACTTATTAAAAAAGTAACGACAACTAATGTTATTAAAAAAGATGTACAACCTAATAATAAGAATGCAACTATTAAGAAAAATGATATTAAATCTATTTTAGATAAAAATTATTTAAAACAATAATACATTTCATAAAACACTTATATTCAACAAATACGTTGTAGACAACCTTTTCTATTTTGTTAACTTTTTAGACTTTTCATTAAAAATAATTAAAAATGTCCCTTAAAATAGGGTCTACTCGTATGTTTGTACGAGTAGACCCTATTATATCAACGATATAAATTTTAAGTGAAAAATATTTTCAATATTGTAAAATAGCGATTATTCTTTTCCTAAAGTAAACAACTATTCTATTTATAGAGATATTAAATACTGACTCTAGCTAATAATGCAAATACTTAACATCAAAACAATTAGAACTTCACATTAATATAAAAATTAGGAGCAAAGCCCAATCCATATACATCGGAAGTTACAAAAACACTTTTACCGGCTATAAGGTTTTCGCTTATTGAATTGCCCAACATTTGTGTTTTTGAAACGATATTTTGGGTATTGAATATATTCATCACATTAGTACCGGTACTCAGTGTATACTTCTTAAATGAATGACAATAACCGATTCCGGCATCAGATCGAAAATAGGCAGGTAAACGGTTTACTACAATTGAAGCATTTTTCGATTGGTTAGCATCTTGATCAACATAGGTATCCTGCCATGTTTTACCCGAACCGAATATCATTGCAAGCGAAAATTTCCAATTCTTCAGTTTATATACATTAAAAAGCTTTAATTCATGTGGTTGATCGTCGAGAGCTGCATAGTTGGCTCCATTATTTATGTTTTTATTTTGCAATAAACTCTTACTTAAGGTATATGCAACCCACAATTGATAGTTTCCAAGTGTTTTGCGAAACATTATATCAATACCCGATGCTGTATTGTTTCCATATAAATATTTTTGAACATAGGTTAACGAATTACCCGCAGCAACTTTATAGTAATCGAAAACGGTTGTTATATTATTCGAATTACGTTTATACATTTCAACATCTAGATTTAACGTGCTATTAATGGCATAATTGCAACCCATCATTATCGACCGCGAGGCAACAACGGGAAAAGTTACTCCATCGGATATGACCCATGCACTATAATAATCGAGTGTTTTTTGTAATTGTATTTTATTTACAAATTGATGATAATTGCCTGCTGATGCTTTAAATAGGAGCTTATCGGTACACTTATAACTGCCTTCCAGACGTAGTTCGGGATAATTCTTTTGTGTGAGGTTGTAATGATTGGCACGAAATCCTATCTCGAACATCATCGTTCGATTATCAAACAGATACTGAACAAAGGGACAGGTGGTTAACGATGTACTTTTATAATCGTGTGTTGTATCGCTTTTATTTACTTTAAACGAGCTTGTTCCGTTAGATGTAAGAAAGTTCGAGTTTATATTATTTGCTGAAAGACCTACTTGCAGCGATTGATTTTGAAGCAATTGAAGCGTATTGAAATAAGAAAAGGAATTATCGACAAGCTTATTGTCGACTACTTGATAATTACTGATTGTATCGGTATACGAAAGTTTCTTTACCCTTACAATTTTGAGTGTTGTATCGTATTGATTAAAATTATTTTTGGTTATAGAACTTCCAATGACAAGGTCTTGTTGCCATTTGCTCGAAATAGTACCGGTATATCGGAGGCTCAAACCTTGTGTTCCCCACCGGGCATCTTCGTTAGCTGTTGGATATTGGTAGTTTTGAACAAAATGTAACTTGTCGAGTCCCGAAAAATAACTTAACGAAAACACTTGATTTTCTTTAGCTTTAAATGTCAGTTTCGAATGAATATCGGAAAAGGCATAGACCGGATCGTCGGCATTTGCCTTGAATGCTTGTGGATAATTATGGTAATATTCTTTAATATCGTAGCGAACATTATTAAACAAGGTGACATATAACGGTGTTTTAACATAATCGGTAAACGATCGACGACCTGCAACGATGAGCGAAAGTTTATCTTTTATTAAAGGCAATTCAACACTGGCATCGGCACAAAGCATATCAACACTGGCATCGAATACCGGTTTGTACATATTACCCGATTTACCTGTTATTTCGAGAAACCCTCCTGTACGTCCACCAAAACGTGCATCGTATCCACTTTTATAAACTTGGATATCTTTGATTGCTTTACTATTTAACGAGCTGAACGAACCGAAGAAATGATCTATTTGATATATACTGAAACCATCAAAGAGGATGAGGTTTTTATCGGCTCTCGATTTACGAATCAAAAAGCCCGATGATGTTTCGGTTGTTCCATCTATTCCCGGCATTAACTGAAGTGGTGCCGAAATATCGTTTTGCGAGATTGATGGCAGTTCTTTTATTTTTGCTGTATTAAGCTTTACACGTGTGGGTTGGCTTTGATTACTATTATCCATCACTTCGCTTTTTTTCTCAAGAACAATTTCTTTTAAACCGGTGACTTCGTTTTCGACCATTATGGTAACAACCTTCGGAAGGCTTTGAGCCGGAACCCTTATTTTCACCGGTTTGTAACCAATATAATTAACCGTGATATCCATTGAATCGCAGGCATTAGCTATCAGATTAAAAAAACCGGTATTATTAGTCGATGTTGCAATATTAGTGCCCGAGATATAAACCGTTGCAAAAGGAAGTTGTTCGCCCGTTTTACTATCTTTTACAACTCCCGTTATATGACATTGGGTCTTCTTTGATACTTCTTCAACAACTGTTTTATTTACAGGCTCTTTATTCTTGTCAGGAATAATCATATAAACCTCAGCATTTCTGGAATAGATAAGATTTGTTTCAGCCAAAAGAGCTTTCAGAACTTCTTCGATAGGTTTATTGGTAAATGTTTGATTTATGATTATCGTTCTAAGCAAAGCATTATCGAATGCAAAGGTTATTTTATAATCGTTGCTAATGCTATTGAGAACCTTGGAAAGGCTGATGTTTTTGTACGAAGCAGTAATATTCTGCCCAAACAATGCTGAACAACTGAATGATATAATGAGAACGAAAAGATATTTTTTTATTTTTATATTCATTCATGTATATAAGAATTGAACACCGACAAAACGAATTCTATTACGAGCCTTTTCGTGAATAAGAGCGTTTTACCTCTTTTTTGTCGGCATATCAATAGATTTTATGCAAATATAAACAAATGAACTATTTTATTTCTATATGTTTTGAATCTATCATTTTATATTCAATTCCCATAGGTAGGCAAACATTATCTAATGCAGTTTTTATATTATTTTTATTAAAGAATCCGGTATATGTTCTATTTGATAAAACAGGATGCGTTATCGTGATATCAAATTGACGTTCCATTTCGTCGAAAACAGTTGAAAGCGATTCGTTCGAGAAGTAAAACTCACCATGAATCCATGTTACCGGCGTTTCGGGATCAAACAGTGATGTATCGCACAATGCCGAATCGGTTATTGTTTTTACCGATTTCCCTCTTGTCAATATAACGGGTATTATAGAAGGCGACTCCACCCTAACCTTTCCGGTATAACATTTCACATCGAAACGGTTGTTGCGGGCATAAATGGTAAATGAGGTTCCTAAAACAGTAACTTTACTGTTGTTGCTTTGAACAACAAACTCATTTCCTTTTTTAACTTTAAAAAATGCTTCACCTTGCAATGTTATATGGCGATGTTTCATAAAACCGTATATTTTATACTGAATGCTTGATCCTGCATTTAATTGTACAACCGATTTATCGGGCAATTGAAAGGTTGCTATTTGTCCATTTCCTGCAGTACATGTTTCGGTTCTTGTAATAACATAACTATACCAGCCTCCCAACAAGAATAGTACTGTAGCTGCTATTGAAAGTAATGCACGGATTGGCATTGTTCGTGCAGATTGTTTCTTTCTACTGCCTTGTTCAATATTCTTTATAAGCTCTGCCCAAGCTTCGTCCTTACTTCGTTGTTCGGGAACCCGGGCAGAACTGAGCATATCCATAAATTGATCGAATTCATGGTTGCTTTCATTCCGTTCTATTTTATCATTGTGCAACATTTCTTAGTGCATTATATTTTATAGCTAAAATTAGCTTTAACAATTTCCAAAGCCTGATGCATACGCTTTTCTATGGCTTTAACACTCAGGTCGAGTCTCTCGGCTATCTCGCCATATTTAAGTCCTTCCATCCTATTCATCATGAATACCACCCTACTCTTTTCGGGTATCATATCGAGAACCCGTTGCAGTTTTTCATTACATTCTTTTTGTTGAATATCGTGATCGGCCGATTCCGATTCCGGTTCCATACCCAACTGTTTTGCAACAAAACCATATACCACCTTTTGATGTTTAAAATGATTACGAAGTATGTTAGTTGCAATGGCATACAAAAAAGCTTTAATGGTATCGTGCTTTATTGTATGGCGTACATCCCATAATGTCATAAACACCTGCTGAACTGCATCGTCAGCTATATCAACATCACCACATTTATAGTATAAAAAGTTACGCACAGGCTTATAGTAAGCATCAAAATATTGCTTAAAAAGCTCCTGTTCGCTCATTTTCGATTCTTTATACTCCACTCGTTTATTCTTACTTAATCATTATAAAACATAAACCCCAAATACCCTACCAAAAACTAATAATTTAAAATGTGGTTCAAAATCTACAAAGATATCAGTACTACGGACTTCTGTCACTATGATTTTTAGTTTTTAATAGTATAAACTAATAAACAACCTCAAAGCAAAGCTTATGTGGTATTAAACCATAAAACAGATTCTACACTTTGAGTGCCTTTGTGACAAACCTTGGTGTTCCTTCATGGTTAAAAGTTGTTCAACTAAAAACTATTTCAACTGTTGTACTATTTTCTGTTCAATTACTACCGATTATTGATTACACACTAATATTCGGTTCACATTATTTTTTTCGAAAGATATTCTTACCGTAGGTTTGCAACAGTATTTTTATTAAAGTAAATATAATGAAAAAAATCTTTCCACTCATTGCAACACTTATCATAGCATTATGCATCATTTCTTGCAACAGCAGTTGTAACTCAAAAGAAGGAAATAGCAAACGATTTGAATTAAACAAAGGAATAAATCTCAGTCATTGGCTTTCGCAAGTATATGGATTCTCACCTCGTGCAACGTATATTACCGAAAAAGATATTGCCTTTCTCGATAGTTGCGGATTCGACCATATACGCCTCCCCTTTGACGAAAAAGAACTTTGGGATGAAAACGGAGCACGTCGCGACACAGCTTTTAAATATATGGATTCGTGTATTAATTGGGCATTTAAACATAAGTTGAAGGTGGTTATCGATTTCCACATTCTTAGATCTCATTATTTTAATGCCGAAAACGAAAAAGATGCAAAACCTAATACATTATGGATCGACAGCAATGCTCAAAACAAATTCGTTGCCTTATGGAAAGATCTGCAATCGACCTTAAAAAAATACCCCGAAGATAAACTTGCTTACGAATTATTGAACGAACCCGTTGCTCCCGATCCGGAAATGTGGAATGCCTTAATTGCAAAACTCATGAAATCGATTCGATCTGTTGAACCGACAAGAACTGTTTTAATCGGTGGAAACATGTGGCAAATGCCGGGTATGGTTCCTCATTTAAAATTCCCTTCGAACGATACTAATATCATAATTGCAATGCATGTATATCAACCGCTATTGGTAACGCATCATACAGCAGGTTGGACAAAATTCAAAGCTTACAAAGGACCTGTTTATTATCCCGGACAATGTATTAAAGACGAAGATATAGCAAAATATGTCGACAAAAACGATACGGTCACTTTGAATCAAATCAAGAAGTTCAATAAAGTTTACAATCGTGAAGCTTTGATAGAAGAGATGATGCCTGCTATTAAAACAGCCAAAGAGAAAGGTTTGAGACTCTATTGTGGCGAATGGGGTTGTTTTAAAGAAATCCCCAGAGATTTACGCCTTGCAATTTATAAAGATATGATGTCGATATTTAAAGAATACAAAATAGCTAATGCTGTTTGGGATTATAAAGGAGCTTTTGGTATTGTCGATTACGACTTTAAAAAATTTGTTACCCTTAAACCCGATTCCCAAATTATCAATATACTAGTAAAATAGAATAACCTACTATTATCGCATATTGGTTTAGAAACGATTAATGTAATCTTACAATTATAAATTCCTTGCCTTGATTTATCGTTTCTTGGGTAGGAATTATAAAATGTTCCCTAACATTTACAAAATTCAAGGAAAGGAACGGTAATTGTTAGGACAATCTTATCAAATGTTAGCCTACATTTATCACATGTTGGGACATTTTTATCAATTGTTAGCCTACAATTACCAATTATGTCCCAACATGTGATAAATATGTCCTAACAATTACCAATTATGTCCTAACAATTACCAGATGTTAGGACAATTTTTCCGATTATGTTCTAACAATTACCAAATGTTAGGACATAATCGAAAAAAAAAGCAGAAAACAAAGATTAAACGCACAATAATTAAAGAGTAAACAACACACATCAAACAACATAAACAACTGTTATACAATATATTTATGAATATTATAACGTAATAATATTCATTTACAAAGAGTAAAGTACAATCAGCAAAGATATCGACATCAAACTAAGCTGTCAAAGTATATAATGGTTTCTTTAATCACAATAAATGCCTCTGAAACCTCAGTAACAAGAAAGATATTCATATTTCAAGAGTAATAAGAATAACTATACCATTCAAATAGAATACAAAAAAAGAAACGTATTTTAATAGTAGGGTATTTTAATCGATTGGTTTATTAGTGATAAATGAGCTCAAAATAGTACAATAAAAAATGAATGTAAATCTTAAAATAGTAAACGTATGAAAAAAGTAAATGTAATAATCGGTTGTTGCTTTGTAGCTTTAGCAACTGTGGTATCGTCATGTCAAAAGAATAATACTGCAACACCAACATCTTCGGCAACGGTAACCGATGCTCAAGCAACCGATGCTCAAGACATATCGATTGCAGCATCGACATTCGACAATATCGATGCACAAGTATTAGCATCGTCGTCGGGTAGTCTTAAAGCAGATGTTGTCGATTCAACAGAACCACAACCAATAACAAAAGTAGTTCATACTGAAAAAGGGGAAATTCAAAAAGAATTGAATTATGATGGTATTACTAAAAACGGTAAAGACTTTTCAGGGAAAATAACTATTGTAATGACCTGCAAACTCGGTGCTTCTATCGACACAACCAAAGATAGTAATTGGGTAAGAAAAGTTACGTTCAATAATTATAAAGAAGGTGGACGCAAACTGGAAGGAACAAAAACCATAACCTATAAAGGCAAAGATGCTAACGGTCATCCTTATTGGGAAATTAAACTTGACAGTGGTAAAATAACCCTTAAAAACGGAAAAGTCATAACCTTCAATTACGACAGAATCCGTACTCAAATTGCAGGTGATACTACTGCAACATTAAAAGACGATGTGTTCCAAATAAATGGAACCGGAAGTGGTGTAAACAGACGAGGTGTTGCATATACAACAACAACGACCAATCTAATTAAAGCTAATGTATGTCCCTACTTTGAATCGGGTACTGTTGTATATGTTAGCGACACTAAAACAATTTCAATAACCTATACCGGAGGAACAAATTGCAATCCAAGTGCAACGGTAACCGTTGATGGAAAAACTAAAACTATCAATACCGATACAGAAACGAATTAAGAAACAAAATAATATATTGAAGGCTGCACATCTCAAAATGTGTGGCCTTTTTTGTTTCTTTGTATTCATAAGAAAAGGAAGAGTCAGGTAGGGTATTTCAAATCATTGTTTTATTACTATTTGAATAACATATTAAGAACACAAATAAATGAAGAAGCCAATCATATTCGCATGTTTTATCTTTTTATCGATATGTTTTACCTATTGGTCATGCCAAAAAGATAATTCTCCGGCCACAACTCCCGCTATAACAGATACTCAGGTTGGTGATGCAGAAAACATTTCAATTGTGTCGAATGTGTATGATGAAGTTGACAATCAAGTTCAAAAGGCTTTACGAGGAAGTTTGAAATCACAAATTATAAAAGATACTTCAATAACTTCAACTGAAGATTCGACTTCGACACCTGAAAATAAAACCATATCATGGAAGAAAGGACTGATTGATAAAGAACTTATTTATAATACGATTAAAGTAAACGGCAAAGTAGTGTCAGGTGCAATAAACGTATTGATAAGCTATCCGAAGAATGGTGATACCACTGACGAAAAGAAATGGTTGAGAACTATAACATTTGATAATTATACCGTTGATGGTCGCAAATTCGAGGGTACTAAAACAGTCACGTTCAAAGGACGAGTTGATGGTACGCACCCTGAATGGGATATTACCTTAACCGGAGGTAAGGTAACGTTAAAAAATGGCAAGACACTAACATTCAATTATACCAGAACCCGAAAAATGACCGAAGGTTACGATTCAAAAGTAAATACTGATAATGTTTTTGAAATTAATGGAACAGGCTCTGGCACTTCAACAAGTGGTGTTTCATTTACCACAGCCGATTCAAATTTGGTTAAAGTAAATGGCTGTCCTTTTTATAAATCGGGAAGCATCACAAATATCAGTAATAAAAAGACGACTACGATTTATTATAACGGTGGCTCATCGTGTAGCCCTACAGCAACAATTGAAGCCAATGGTAAAGTTAAGTCTATAAATACCGATACGGAATCAAAATGAATAATGGTGAATTATGAATGGTGAATTATGAATTGAACAGCCATTTACCATTCATAATTCACCATTTACCATTCTCTATTATTTCTCCTGCGCTTTTGCTTCATTCCAATAAACATCCATTTCGGCAAGAGTCATAGAACGTAAATCGCGACCTTGAGCAATTGTTTTTGATTCAAGATATTCGAAACGTCGTTTAAATTTTATATTTGTTCTTTCAATTGCTGTTTCGGGTTCTATATTGTATAATCGTGCAACATTAATTAAAGAAAAAAGAAAATCGCCAAATTCGCCTTCTATTTTTTCTTTACTTTCATTGGTTTCGATTTCGTGTTTCAGTTCGCCAAGTTCTTCTTGAACCTTATCCCATACGTCTTCTTTATTTTCCCAATCAAAACCTACGGCTCGTGCTTTCGATTGCATACGTGCAGCCTTAATAACAGCAGGTAGCGATTTTGGAACTCCCGACAAGACACTCTTCTTATGTTCTTTCATTTTGAGTTCTTCCCAACGTCCTAGCACTTGTTCTTGATTTTCGGCTGTTTCATTACCAAACACATGTGGATGGCGATAAATGAGTTTCTCGCAAAGACCGTCGATTACCGATTTCATATCGAAAGCTCCTGTTTCGGAACCTAGTTTTGAATAAAAAACGATGTGAAGCAAAACATCACCCAATTCTTTTCTTATCTCATTAAGGTCTTTTTCTAAAATAGCATCGGCCAATTCATAGGTTTCTTCTATAGTCAGATTCCGTAGCGATTCAAAGGTCTGTTCCTTATCCCACGGACATTTAGCTCGAAGTTCGTCCATTATATCGAGCAATTTTTGAAAAGATGCTAATGTATCGTTCATAACGTTAAAATAAGGTTGATTTTCCTTGTGAAGGTTGCGAAATATCGTCTTTGTCGACAAACGATATGCGCACGGTATTGCTCACCGAAAGGTTCAACAACTCTTTAGTCGAACCATTAGCTATTGCAATTTCTAAAAATCCTGAATATCCCCAAATTGCAAGTATTTCGCCTCGTTCGGTTTGATCGTACGAGCTATTAATTTTATTGACAAAATTCTTAAGCGAATTGATATGTATCTTAAAATTACGTTCCAGATTCACCCTGTTAAAATCTTCTAAAGAAATATTTGTCACGGCATTTCCATAAATATCGAAATATACTATTTCGCCTAATATCTGATTTTGATTAACCGAAGGTAATTGACGATGCCGTACAAACAGTTTTTTTAATGTAGGACCTATATCTTTTATCGATTGTGTTTTAAGGATTATGTCGATACAGGTGGAAAAGATTTGTAATTCAGGAAATCCATTTACTTGCGATTCATCGTTTCCCGAAAAGACAACGATCTCATTAGGCATTTCTTCAAAAACCAATCCCCATATACCATCGTTTTTACCAAGGAAGAAATAACCGTCTTTTTCGAAAGCAATAAATTCCGATTTAACATTTTCCTGATTACCCCCTACTCCAATAATATGTATAGTTCCTTTTGGAAAAATGTGATGACAGTTGCGTAACACGTACGCTGCTTGAATTTTATCGAAAGGTTTAATATTATTTGCAACATCAACAATGGTAACATCAGACTGTTGTGAAAGTATTTTTCCTTTCATAGCCCCAACGTACGAACCATCGGTTCCCCAATCGGTTATTAGTGTAATAATTGACATTATACTCGGAACTTATTCCTTTTTTATATCTATAATTTTGAATTCCGTTCTACGATTGAGCGAACGTCCACGACTATTTTCGTTTGTTGTTGCCGGAATTGTAGAACTATATCCTTTATATGTTAATCTTTCTTTTTTTACCCCTTTACCTAATAGATATTGAAACACAACCTTTGCTCTGTTTTCTGAAAGCGAATCGTTGTGCGACTCAGCTCCCGTATTATCGGTATGACCTCCAATCTCAACAACCGTTTCCGGATTTTGAGCCATGAATTTAACCAGATTATTAAGTTCCGATTTCGATAGTTTTGTGAGATTATATTTATCGATATCGAAAAACACATTTCGAAGTATTTCTTTACGACCTACTTTAATCGTTTGTAATGATATATTAATATTATATGGCTTAATAGTATCGTTCGGATTGGTTAATGAAAAATTTTCGGAATGCATCAAATATCCTTTCTTAGAAACACTCAATCCATATCCGCGATCTACAGGCAGACATAATAAATATTCCCCCGTTCCTTTTATCGAACTTGTTTTAGCAATTATTTCGGCAGTTTCCAAGTCGCTCAATACAAAGTCGGCTTTTATTTCTTTTTTGGTATCGGAATCGACAATCACTCCATTTACATAATTAACAATAACGGGACGATATCGTTTATCGAGCGAGAATGTAAAGATATCTTTCCCTTTTTTTGTCAATCGATCGCTGGCAAAATATGCCATTGTTCCTTTTGAATTGACAATTAATCCGGTTTCATCGTTAAAGGTATTGATTGGATAACCAAGATTGACCGGTGTTCCCCAGCTTTTATCGCTCTTCATTTTAGCCATATATATATCCTGACCACCAAGACCAATATGTCCATCGGAAGAAAAATACAATGTCTTATTATCGGGATGAATAAAGGGCGACATTTCGTCGGCAGGAGTATTTATACTGTCTCCAAGATTAATCGGTTCGCCCCATGTTCCGCTTTCGGTAATGGTACTTTTCCAGATATCCATTCCACCTTTACCTCCGGGACGATTACTAACGAAATACATTGTCATACCATCAGACGATAGTGTGGGTTGCGAATCCCACGCATTCGAATTAATGGGACGTCCGGCATTAACTGGTACTTGCCATCCCGAACTATCGCGTTCGGTAAAATATAAATCGCAATGTCCGATTGCATCGGGTCTGTTGCACGATGTAAAGAATAATAATCGATTATCAACCGATAACGATTGTGAACCTTCGTTTTTGGGAGTGTTTATTTTATCGCTAATAGGAGTTGATTTTTCCCATTGTCCATCGCTCGTTTTATGACTGATAAAAATATCTTCCTGCCCCTTCATATTTCCGAGTATATCAACTTCATTTGAAGGTAATTCAACAGTATAAATCATTGTATTCTCATCAGCGGTAAGCGATGGCCAATAATCGTTATTTGCCGAATTAATATTACTTCCCAAGCTTACGGGTTGAAAAACAACCGGATTGGCAACAGCTTTCAATGAAAATTCATTCCGTTGCATTGCAAACTTGAGTTTAATTCTATCTTTCTGCGATAAACCTGACGATATTAATGCTTTTTGATATTGGAATTTTGCTTCTTTATATTTACCGATCGAATATTGTGCATCACCAAGATTAAGATACACTTTGGGGCTGCACTGGGGATTTATTTTAATAACTGTTTTATAAGCTGCTATTTCCGTTTCCACATCATGTGTCACGGCACAGATATCAGCTTTCAATAACCATGCTTCAACAAACAACGAATCTTCGGCAAGTGCTTTATTTAATTCGCTTAATGCTGTAGTATTTTGCATTGATTGATATTGCCGCATGGCACTTTCAAAAAAGCTGCGGGCTTTTGAAGAATTCGACGATAATAATTGACCTTGTTGAGCATCGCTCTTTTGCCATATCATTGCCATACAAGCAAAACAGATTACAATCGATATTCTTTTAACATTCATTACCATTAATTAGATCTTTCGAATTCAATGTACAAATAACGCAAAAATTAAGCACAAAGCAAATACGACAAGCTAAATTGAAATTATTAAAACCAAACTAATGATGAAACAGGGGGGCGATTAATTGATCCACTGATTTTCACTGATAAATAGCACTGATAAACACAGATAGATTTTTCACAAACAATGGCTGTTTCAACTTTTAGTTTTTAACTTTTACCTTTTAGTTTTTAGTTTTTATTATAAGATCATAAATTCTGTGCGTCTATTCATTGCTTTATGTATTTCAGTATCGTTTGGTACAACCGGTTTTGTATCGCCGTAACCTTTATAGGTTAAACGTTCTTTTTCTATTCCTTTCGATAGTAAATATTCGGTCACAGCCTTTGCCCTGTTGTTTGAAAGCAACATATTTTTTTGTTTATCGCCGGTATTATCGGTGTGTCCGCTTATTTGAATTTTCACCAGTTTGTTGTGTATCAAAAACTCGGTAAGCTTTTGCAATTCAACTCTCGATTCGTCTTTTAACAAATATTTATCGGTATCAAAAAATATATTTTCAAGAACAACCGTTCCTCCTGCTTCTATAGGTTGCAGGGGTATGTTCAATTCCATTGGTTTCATTAAACTGTCTTGATGCAAATTATAATGTTCGGAATAAAACATATATCCTTCTTTCGAAACATTTAATGCATATTCATTATTCAATGTTAATGGAACAAGAAATTGTCCCGTAATACCGTCCGAAAAAGAGGTCATTACAATATCTCCCGTTTTAAGATCTATAAGTTCAAACATTGCACCCAGTTTTTTCTCCGTCTTTGCGTCGAAAATAGTACCTTTAACATAACTGACTTCTTTGGGTCGTGCTTCATTATACAATTCAAATGTATATAAATCGGAACCACCAAAACCACCTGCCCTATTTGACGATATAATAGCAGTATTACCTTTAGCACTTACCCTTAAATCCGATTCATCTTTCCATGTATTGATTGGATATCCAAGATTAACAGGCTTTCCCCAATTACCAACCGAATCTTTTTCTGCTCTAAAGATATCCATTTTACCCATTCCCAAATGTCCTGCCGAAGCAAAATATAATGTTCGTCCATCAGCATGAATAAAGGGCGATTGTTCGTTTTCTTTGGTATTGATGTTTGGTCCAAGATTTTTAGGAGCTGTCCAACGTCCATCTTTATCGATGTGTGTTTCCCAAACATCCATCTGTCCAATGCCACCGGGTCTATTACTCACAAAATAAAGTGTCCGTCCATCGGCACTGCACGATGGTTGCGATTCCCAATAACTTGTATTTACCGGACTTCCCAAATTCCTGGGATTACTCCACATGCCTCCTTTTCGAAGTGAATAATATATATCACAACTTCCTTTACTATCCATTCTACTACAAGCAGTAAAGAAGAAAATACGTCCATCGGCCGATATCGATTGAGCTCCTTCGTTACCCGGAGTGTTGATTGGAGCACCTATAGGTTCACGTTTTGACCATGTACCATTTTCTTTTTTAGCAATAAAAAAATCTTCTTGAACGGTATTTCCTCCCGGATATAGATTATCTTTTTCAATTGGTAATAGACAGGTTATAATTATCTCTTCACCATCGGCTGTAAGTGCCGGTTCATAATCGTCGTATTGACTATTAATTGCTTCGCCCATATTTACCGGTGTAAAAGGAACCGGATGATTATATTGATAAAGACAAAAATCGACTTGCTTCTTTAAATCGTTTAAGGATTCTAAATCGTGCGAATTAAAGACTTGCTTGTATTGCATTAATATATCAAGCGTTTTCGAAGCATCTTGATACCTTCCGAAATCGAGTTGTTCTGCTGCTAATAAATAGTATGATTTTGGAAACATACTTCCGTTTCGTTTGCAACATATTTGAAGAATTGAAATATCGTCATCGGCTTTATCCATTGCTTTATAAATGCCGGCCATCATATAATATGCCTCGACAAATATGGAGTCTTTCTTTATTGCCTGACTGCAAGGTTTAATAGCATTTTCAAAATCGGTAAGCAAATATTTCCGTTTTGCTTCTTCGTACAATTCAATTGCTTTTTTATTTTGTGTTGCATAGGGTTGGGCTTTGACAATAAAAGCACTGAACAGAATAAGCAATAAAAAAAGATTCTTCATATATATTAAGGTATGTGCATAAATTTGTGACTTTGAAGCGAAATATTCCACTCAGGATGCTGCATTACATAATCGGTAATCGGTCCTACTATCTTTTCGTATGCACTCCACTCAGGTTGAATATATAATTTACAATGAGCCGATACTTTCTTTTTGTTTTCTTCAGCCCAAGCAAAGTCAAGGTCTTTTTCGATTACAACCTTCAACTCATTAGCCATTTTAAAGATCGGTTCCAAAGGAGGTTTCTTTTTCTTTGGCGATAAGCAAATCCAATCCCATTGTCCTGAATGAGGATGCGAGCCGCTTGTTTCTATAAAGGTACTTATTCCGTGCTTTTTCAACTCAGAACAAAGGTAATCGAGTTGGTATATAAAAGGTTCACCTCCAGTCACAACAACCGCTTTAGATGGATTATCCAACGCTTTTTTTACAATATCATCGGTTTGAGTAGCGGGATGTATTTGCGAATTCCACGAAATCTTTACATCACACCAATTGCAACAAACATCGCAACCTCCAACTCTAATAAAATAAGCCGGCTTACCGGAATGAAATCCTTCTCCTTGGATGGTATAGAAATCTTCGACCAGTGGCAAAACCCTACCATCGTCGAATATAATAGATTTATTCTTCAAAATGCATTAAAATTTAAAGTGTAAAGGTACTCAAAAATTGAGTATAGAAGAATGATGATGGTGTATTTTCGGAATTATAACTTAAGGGAGGATCTGAAAATTCAATTATCAAGGCTTGCAGTTTTTGGAAAACCGCAGTAGAGACAATTCATGAATTGTCTCTACCATTATAAATGAGGATTTTACAAAAACTGTGTAACGCAGAGAATTGGATTTTTAGAACTCCCGTTAAAACTTCACACTAAAACCAGCCATCATTCCATAATAATCGGCTTTATAGGTCCAATCTTTTCCAAACACATGTTTGAACGATGGTTCCAAGTTAAAATCGATCGACGTATTTAAAGGATACAATAAACTAAAACCTGTCATTCCAAGCGGATATATTTCCATTTGTTTCAAACCGGCTCCAAATCCATTGGTAAAATATATTTTAAGTGCTTTATTTAATAATCGATATTCAGTTAATAAAGGAATTTCAACATAACTGACATCAATATTCGATTCGGTAATTTTGTTGTAATTCATTCCTGTTCTGATATTCCAATTATCGCCCAAACTCCTTTTAAGCGAAATGCCGGTAGCATACGATACCGTGATACTTTTATTTAAAGAGGGTTCAGGTTGATCATTAACCAAACCACTTTTCAATCTGCTGGCAGTTAAGTTTTGTTGTCCTGCACCAAACATATCAAATCCCATCATTGGTGCAACACCTCCACCTATCGACCAACTCGATTTTGAAGAAGTTTCTATAGGAAGTAACGGTTCATTATATACCAATTTAGTACTGGTATTGGTTATCGTATCAATAATCGATTCTCCACTCGAAAATGCTATATATTTATAAAGGAACTTCAAACTATCGTTATGCGACATTACCTTATTATATAAGGTATCGGATTTCGCATTTATATTTTCGGGTTGTTTTGTCGGTTGATTTACAGCAATTGAACTTCCGTTAGTAGTAATTGAATTATTATTACTATTCGATTCTTTTTCTTTTAATACAGATCCATTATCCGAAAAATCAACTGTCCGGGTATTTCTTACGCTTGACTTTGATACTGACGATTGAGCAACAAGAAATGAATTATGTGTATGCGAATTTGTATACGATTTTGTTTGTTGATGCGAATTCGATGCAAGCGAAACAGAATCGACCGAATGTATTGATCGGGTCCAATAACCAAGACCAAATGAAAGTAAAACCAACCACGAAGCAGCAATATACATAAAGTATTGTTTGCGTCGTTGTTTTGATTGAACATTTAAATCGTCTTTTATAGCAAAGAATGCACCTTCGGGAGCTTCAACTGAATAATCTTTCAGTAATTCTCTCGACAAGCGATCTATACTATGTTCGTGTATTCTTTTCATTTTTGTAAAGCAACATTACTTCTATAAAAGGTATGTTCCTTTTCTATTTTTTCTTGCATTATCACCCGAGCTCTCGAAAGATTCGATTTCGATGTACTTTCCGATATGTGTAAGATATCAGCTATTTCTTTATGCGAATAGCCCTCAATAGCATACAGGTTAAAGACGATTCTATATTGTGGACTTAACGTTTGTATTAAAGAACTGATTTCTTGTGCCGACATTTGATCTATGACGTCATCATAATGAAGCGGAATGATCGTTTCGGGTAAATTCAACTCAAAATGCAAAAGATTTTGTTTCCTGTATTTTGCCAAGGCACAATTAACAAATATCTTACGAATCCAAAAATCTAATAACGAATAATCTCTTAATTGAGAGATGTTTTGAAACACTTTAATAAAGCCATCATGAAGAATATCTTCAGCCTCGCTTCTATTTTTCGAATAATAGATACACAAGGCAAACATTTTTCCGGAATACATTGCATATAATCGAGCTTGATATTTCTCAATCCCAGCCTTACATCCATCAATTATTTCTGTTTGTGTAACCAATTATTTCAATTTTTAATAAAGATTGTGTAAATATACAATAGGTTGCGTACAACCGAATGTTTTTTTTGTTTTTTTTGTATCGGTAAAATCGATTTTGATTTTAATATACAAATAATCTCAATGATTGTTATAATCGATAGTGGTTCAACCAAAGCAGACTGGTGTTTAATAAATGATTGTCAAGTTGTTGCTAATTTCGCAACTTCGGGATTAAATCCTTATTTTGTTAATTCTGAGGAAATAAAACGAGAAGTTTTGCATTCTTTCCCTCCAATATTCGACAGAAATAACGTTACTAAAACCTTTTTTTTCGGAACGGGGTGTTCAACCAACGAAAAGAAGACCATTATAAAGGTAGCTTTGCAACTCCTTTTTCCTTTAAGTGCAATTGAAATAGAAACCGATATGGTTGGAGCTGCAAAAGCACTGTTTAACGATGAAAAAGGGATAGCCGTCATACTTGGTACCGGTTCGAACTCTTGCTTATGGAATGGTCAATCGATCGAATCGAACTCACCGTCGTTGGGCTATATACTAGGTGATGAAGGTAGTGGAGCCCATCTAGGATTAACGTTATGTAAAAAATATTTGAACAACGAACTCCCCGAAGATATTAAGTCCCTACTCGAAGATAGCTATCCTATTTCGCGAGATATAATATTAGACAATGTATATCGGAAACCGTTCCCTAATAGATTTTTAGCACATTATTCTTACTTTATAAAAGAAAATATCGACCATCCGTATATACGATTTATGGTTCGTGAAATTTTTTTAGAGTTCATTGATAAACATGTGAAAGTATTTACTAACTTTCCCGATTACAAAATCAGGTGCGTAGGATCAATAGCATTTCATTTTCAAGATATACTAGAAGAATGTTCCATTGCAAGCGAAATTGAATTTGACAAAATAATACAATCACCTATCGATAGTTTAGTTCAAATATATTCAAAGAATGACCATTAAGACATCTCCGACTGTTCTCGAAGAACGTATTATCGAATTGGAATTTGAAAACAATCGACTTCGTGCTTTATTGATTGAAAAAGACATCAATCATACAAAAAGCGAACAGGAGGCACTATTCGACTCTTTAATTCAGAATATACCATTCGGCTTTTGGGCTTTTGATTCGCACAACATCTGTTTTATTCAAAATAAGGTATCGAAACGGCTATTAGGCGATATTACCGGCAAATCGATTGAATTATATAGAAACAAAAACAATAAACTTATTGATAGTTGCTTATCGAAGATTATCGATATTTTTGATGGTAAGGATGTGCAATATGAATTAAAAACAAAAATCGAAAACGATAAAATTGTTTATTTCCAGAATGTCTTATCCCCCATTAAAATTAATAACGAGATAAAAGGTATTCTGGTTTTCAATATTGATATATCCGATAGGAAACTTTTCGAACATGCTTTACAAGATAGCGAGAAGAAATTTCGTAAAATATATAACAATAGTACCGATGCCATTGTTATTCATAACTACAATGGTATAATTCACGACTATAATGAAGAATTTAGAAGTATAACCGGTTGGACTCACAAAGATTTATTAGTAAAGGCTAATTTTTACGATATGTGCAGTGCCGATCAAAGAAATACTATAATTAAAAGTATACAATCAATAAAAAACGATGAACAGGTTTTTAATATAGAAACAGAAATATCTGATATCGTCGGATTAAAAATTCCTGTTGAAATAAAAAGCAAGATCATTCAATATGGCGAATCAACATTAGTATTATCAATAGTACAGAATTTATCGCTTCGTAAACGTTTTGAACAAAAACTACTGAATACCGTTGTCGAAACAGAAGAAAAAGAAAGAAACCGCTTGGCTGTCGATCTGCACGATGAAATAGGTCCGCTCCTATCGAGCATGAAAATGTATTTATCTTTGATTAAAGATACTAAAGACGAAGAAAAAACACTTCATATCACCTCTCATGTAATGGATCTGGTAAAACAATCGATTACCAGTATTCGAGAGATTTCGAATTCTCTTAGCCCCCACCTACTTTCAAACTTTGGTTTGGTAGCAGCATTTAATAATACTATTGCTATTGCAAAAGATTTAATTTTAGTTAAATTTACAACGAATTGCAATAATATACGATTTCCAAATAACATAGAAATAGTATATTATAGAATTTTCAAAGAACTATTAAATAACACATTAAAACATGCAAATGCAAATCAAATAGAATTATCTTTACAATATAATAAAAAAGTATTATCTTTGAAGCTTAAAGATAATGGAAAAGGGTTTAGTGTTTTAGAACAAATGGAAGAACGGAAAACAGGCTTAGGTTTGTTTAATATTTTGAGCAGGGTTAAAGCGATAAACGGAGATTATCACTTAACTTCTGAAAAAGGCAAAGGAGTTGATTTCGAATTAAATACAAAAATAGAACCAATAAAATAGAATAAAGAATATGGCAAAGAAAAGTGTAATAATAGTAGATGATCATAAACTATTTAGAAATGGGTTAAGTTTTATATTACGTGAAATTGCTGATTTCGAAGTAATAGGTGAAGCATCGAATGGTAAAGAGTTTTTAAAACTTTTAGAAGAAAAAAAACCGGACTTAGTGTTAATGGATATTAAAATGCCTGAAATGGATGGTATTGAAGCATCGAAAATTGCTTTACAAAAACATCCTGATCTAAACATTTTAGTGTTATCAATGTATGATGATGAACAATATTACAATACAATGATTGACATAGGCGTTAGAGGTTTTATTCTAAAAGATGCCGATAGTGGTGAATTAAAAGCTGCTGTAA
>Ga0265338_10004044_pt1 | contig 20120 bp, 17 predicted proteins | sample 42126metaG_FD_193579 | JGI IMG/M metagenome (GOLD analysis project Ga0265338, IMG submission 193579) | Rhizosphere microbial communities from Carex aquatilis grown in University of Washington, Seatle, WA, United States - 4-21-26 metaG | ecosystem: Host-associated > Plants > Roots > Rhizosphere...
TGGCGCTGTTCGCCGTCGGCCTGGCATTCTATAGCTCGGTCATCACGCGCGTCGGCGAATTCACGCTTTATTCGAACCTGATTCTCACCATCGCGGCGGTTTTCTTTCTCGTTCGCAACCGCTGGGCCGGCCTCTCGTTCGCCAGCCTCGCCACGAGCTACGCGGGCTATGCGTTCTGGCGGTTTCTCCACGACGACGGCTGGCGCTGGGCCGCGCCGGACGAAAATCTCTGGCTCGGCGCGGGATTTCTCGCGAGTTACTGGCTCGTCTTCACGGCGGCAACTTTTCTGTCCAAAAGTGAGAAGCTTTCCGGGCCGGGCCGGGCCGCGTTTCTCACGCTGAACAACGGCGCGTTTTTCACCCTGTTCCTGCTGACCATGCTGCAGGTCCACACCGGCGGCTTCTGGAAATTTTCGCTCGGCTATGGCACGGCGCTGCTGGCGCTGGCGGTTCTCGCGCGACAATTCCTGCCCGCCGAGCCATTCGCCAGAAATTCCTACCTCACGCAGGGCCTGTTGCTCGTGACGCTCGGTTTTATTTCCAAATTTTCCGGATTGCAACTGTCGCTCGTCCTCGGCGCGGAAAGCGTGGTGCTGTTCGTGCTCGGCTCGCAGCGGTCGAGCCTCATCCTGAAATTCTTCGCCTGCGCCGCCGCGCTGCTGGCCACCGGCTGGTGCGTGGCGAGCCTCAATGATTTCGATTCGCCAGGCCTGTGGACCGGCGCGGGACTCGGCGCGTTGATGGCGTTCAACGCCTTTTGGGCGCACCGGTTGGACGCCGGCCAAAGCCAGCAGCCGCTCCGTGCCCAGCCGTCGTTTTTCACCGTGCTCGCGTTCGCGAGCTGGCTGGCGGCAACGTGGTTCAACACCACCGAGGCCAACCTGCCGGTCGCGCTCGCGGCTGAAGCCGTGGGGTTGACGTTCTCGATTTACCTGCTGCGCGTCCGCGAAATCGCGCTGCTCGGACAATTTTTCCTGGTGTTCGCGCAACTGGCGTGGCTGTTCCATTTTTTGTGCTTCACGCCACCGTGGTGGAGTCCGCTGGCCATCATCAGCGTCACCGTTGGCTTGAGCCATTGGTGGCAGCACCAGAAAACCCTGGCGATCAGCCGGCAAACTTTCATTTGCTACTCAACCGTGTTCGCGCTGGCGGCCGTCGCCATCGCCATCGTCTGGCTGCATCCACTGGTTTCCGCGCCGGCCTGGCTGGCGCTCACCAGCCTGCTGGCGGTGACGGTGACAATTTACGGCGTCGCCACGCGCGCCTGGTCACTGGCGGTTTGCGGGCAAATTTTTCTTGCCGGCGGAGCATGGGAATTTTTCCGCCAGTTCATTCAGGAAAAGCCGGAATGGTATTTTCCGCTTGCGCCGGTGGCCGCCCTGGCCGTTCTGTCCTTCGCCACCGTCGGCTGGTTTGCGCGCCGGCCGGAGAGCAGGGCCGAAGTGCGCGAACCGCTGCTGCAAATCGCCCTGGCCTACCGCTGGATCGCGCTGGCGATGTCGCTGCTCTGGATCTGGCAATACGTGCCGGAACGCCAGTGTGTCTGGACCTTCATGCTCGCGGCGGTCGCGGTTTTCGCGCTGGCGATGTGGCGGCGCAACCGCGAAGCGCTCGCGGCCACGGCGGTTTATGCCGCCGCTTCGCTCGCCACACTGTGGATTCGCGACGACCTGACCATGGATGTTTACTGGCCGAACCTGCTCGCGCTGCTGGCGCTGTTCGCGCTGCAACAAATTCTCCGGCGCGCCCGGATGGATTTCCTGCTCGACGATAAAATTCACGGCGCAATTGTTTTCATCGCCGGCGTCAGCCTGTGGCGATTCCTGTCGTGCTGGACCGCGATGTACACCGGCGGATTTTTTATCACGATGGTCTGGGCGGGTTTTGCCGTGCTGGTATTCGCGTCAGGAATCATTCTGCGCGAGCGCTTCCACCGCTGGCTTGGTCTCGGCGTGCTGGCGGCGGCGGTCGGGCGCGTCGTGCTGGTGGACGTGTGGAAACAGGAGACGATTTACCGCGTGCTAACGTTCATGGCGCTCGGCGTGGCATTGCTGGTTGTCGGTTTCATCTACAATAAATACCAGGAAAAAATCCGGCAATGGCTTTAGACCGGTTCAGCCGCCGGGATGAACACTTCTGACCTGCAAATTCTGCGGCAACGCGCATAATGGTCGAAGCCATTCCAAATGTGTGTTTGCGCAATTCATGCAAAAGGTTCTTGCGGCAAATTGAAGGGCGGAGGGGTAGCCCTGATTTGGTTGTAGGGCACGACGTAAGGAGTGCTGGCCCAAACGACTCGTTACCTCGTCGCCTACAAATTAGGGCACTACCGGCGGAGGCGTATGCTTGACTTCCGACGGCGGGCACTTCATTAAACAGCTTCAAAACAAGTTGAAACTTCCCGAATGAACCTGTTTCGCCGCAGAAGCGTCGCCGCCCTGCAGGCGGAAGTGTTGACGGATAAAAGCCTCAAACGGGCGTTGGGGCCGGTGAATCTCACCGCGCTGGGCATCGGGGCCATCATCGGCGCCGGAATTTTTGTCCTTACCGGCCAGGCCGCCGCGCAATACGCCGGGCCGGCCATTGTTTATTCCTTCATTCTTTCCGGAATCGCCTGCGCCTTCGCCGGGCTTTGTTACGCGGAATTTGCCTCGATGATTCCGCTTTCCGGCTCGGCTTACACCTACGGCTACGCGACGCTCGGGGAATTCATCGCCTGGATCATCGGCTGGAATTTGATTCTCGAATATCTGTTTGCCGCCTCGACCGTCGCGGTTGGCTGGTCGGACTACGTGGTTTCCTTTTTGAAAGACCTGGGCATCACGATTCCAGCCGCGTTCACGTCCGCGCCCTATGATCACCTCACACCGGCCGGCGCGCATTGGTGGAACCTCTGGCAACTCTTCGTCAACGGCTGGACCAGCACCGGCGCCGTGCTCAACGTGCCGGCCATGTTGATTGTCGCCGCCATCACGATTCTCCTCGTCATCGGCATCAAGGAATCGGTGAATTTCAACAATGTCATCGTCGCGCTGAAACTGGCGGTCATTCTGACGTTCATCGCGGTTGGCGCCGCTTACATCAACCAGCACAACTGGCATCCCTTTGTGCCGCCGGCAATCAGTCCGGGACATTTCGGCTGGGGCGGCGTCGTACGCGGGGCAGGTGTGATTTTTTTTGCCTACATCGGCTTTGACGCCGTGTCCACCGCCGCGCAGGAATCGAAAAATCCTCAACGTGACATGCCCATCGCCCTGCTTGGTTCACTCGCAATTTGCACCGTCCTTTATATCACCGTCTCGCTCGTGCTCACGGGGATCGTCAACTACACGCAACTCAACGTCTCCGCGCCCATCGCCGTGGCCGTCAGTTCCCTCGGCCCCTCGCTCGCCTGGCTTGAATACTTCATCAAGATCGGCGCCATTGCCGGTCTTTCATCCGTCATTCTCGTGATGCTGCTCGGCCAGCCGCGGATTTTTTACACGATGTCCAAGGACGGCTTGCTGCCGCCCATTTTCAGCGCCGTCCATCCCAAATTCCAGACGCCGTGGATCGCGCAAATCATCACCGGCGCGGCCGCCATGCTCGTTGCCGGGCTGTTTCCCATCGGCCTGCTGGGTGAACTGGTCTCCATCGGCACGCTTCTGGCGTTCGCCATCGTCTGTGCCGGGATCTTCGTCCTGCGCTTCACCGATCCGGAAATCAAGCGCCCGTTTCGCACGCCGGTCTTCTGGCTGACCGCGCCGCTGGGCGTTCTGTCCTGTGGCTATTTGATGTATAACCTGCCGCCGGATACCTGGGCGCGGCTCATCGTCTGGCTGGCCATCGGTCTGGTCATTTATTTCGCCTACAGCTGCCGCCATTCAAAACTGCAGCGGCGACCCGGCAAGGCGCGGTGAGTTTAAATCCGGTTTCCGTCCGCCCGCTCACGTCATTTGCCCCCAAACGATTTGACAAATGACCGTTTATTACCTACCGTTCGGTAAGTTATGGCCAAACACGGTCCCGAGACACGACGGCTGATTCTGCGGGCGGCGCTCAAGCACTTCGCCAATGCCGGCTACGCGGCCACGTCCGTCCAGCAGATCGTCGGGGACGCGAAGGTGTCCAAGCCGGCGCTGTATTATCATTTCCGCGACAAGGCCGGCTTGTTTCAGGCGCTGGTGAACGAGGCGCTGGACCAACGGCTGCGGGTGGTGCAACAGGCCGCGGCGCGCGCAGGGGACTTCCGCGGGCAACTGGTGGAGATCCTCGCGGCGCTGTTTGATTACTTTCACCAAAACCGCGATCTCACGCGCATCGCCTTTTCCGCGGCGTTCGCCGCGCCCGGCGAGGTGCCGCACGACGTGTGCTATCTCGACCGCTGCCAGCGCAATCTGGAATTCATGCACTCGCTGATGAAGCGGGCGCGCGCGGCGGGTGATTTGGACAAGCGTTTTAACTGCCGCGATCTGGCCTATGGTTTTTACGGGCAGGCGCACCTTTACATTGTGGCGCACATCCTGATGCCCAAATATCGACTGAACCGCCAGGCGGCGGAGCGCATTGTGGATTTGTTCCTGTCCGGCGCCGGCGCGAAGAAAGGAAAAAAATAAGATTATGAACGAAACCAAACTACCCGCCGCGCCGACCGCGAACGGCGCGAAGCTGGCCAAATTAAATTCACCGTGGTTCATCTGGCCCGCCACCGCCGCGCTGGCCGTGCTGCTGTTTTTTGGCCTGGGTTATTTCTTCGACGTGCTGACGCACGAATCCACCGACGACGCCTTCATTGCCGCGCACGTGGTTTCCGTCGCGCCGCGCATCGCCGGCCAGGTGGCTGCCGTCCACGTCCTCGACAATGAAATGGTCCGTTCCAACGAATTGCTGGTGGAGATTGACCCGGCGGATTATTCGACGACCGCCGCGCAAAAACAGTCCTCCGCCGATGCCTCGGAAGCCAACTATAAAACGGTGCTGGCCGCGCTGGATCTGATGGCCGTGAAAGTGGCCACCGCCCAGGCCACCGCCGACCAGTCGAAAGCCGACGCCGATGCGGCTGAAGCCACCGATGCACGGGCGCAGGCGGATTACCAGCGCAACCAGGAATTGCGGAAGCAGAACACCATTTCCGCGCAGGAATTTGACGCCGCCCAGGCCGCGGTCCGGGAAACCGACGCGAAACTCGCCGCCGCGAAACAAAAAGCCGTTGCGGACGCCTCAAGAATCAACGAGGCCAGGGCGACCCAGACGGCGACCGAAGCCTCCGTTGCCATGGCGCTCGCAATGTTCCGGCAGGCGCAGACCACCGTGCAGTCGGCGCAACTGGATTTGTCCTACACGAAGATTTTTGCCCCATGCGACGGTCGCGTGACGCGCAAGGCGGTCGAGTCGGGCAATTATGTTCAAGTGGGCCAGCAATTGATGTCCATCGTGCCGGCGGACATCTGGGTCGTCGCCAATTTCAAGGAATCACAGTTGAAAAAAATGAAACCCGGCCAGCGGGTGCTGGTGGCGATTGACGCGCTCGGCGGAAAAATATTCCAGGCGCACGTGGACAGCGTGCAGGCCGGCAGCGGCGCGGCGTTCAGTTTGCTGCCGCCGGAAAACGCGACCGGCAATTACGTCAAGGTGGTCCAGCGCGTGCCGGTGAAAATTCTGTTCGACGAGCCGCTGCCCGCCGACCACACGATTGGCCCCGGCTTGTCCGTCACGCCGAACGTCCGGGTTGCTTCGTTTGCCTTGCCGGAATGGGCGATCGGACTGCTCGCCCTGATTTTGACCGGCATCGCGCAATTTGTTTTTCGTTCCATTTTGAACCGGAAACCTGCCTCCTTCCTGCCGTAAAATTCTTATGGCCGCCGACCCGCATCACCAGGACTGGCATCCACGCCACAGCCCGTGGCTGGTGGCCCTGGGCGTGATGCTGGCCACCTTCATGCAGGTGCTCGACACCTCCATCGCCAACATCGCCCTGCCGCACATCGCCGGCAGCCTCTCGGCCACCACCGACCAGGCGACATGGGTGCTCACGAGTTATCTCGTGGCCAATGCCATCATCCTGCCCATGACCGGCTGGCTGGGAAATCATTTTGGCCGGAAACGGGTGTTCATTTCCTGCATCGGGATGTTCGTGCTGGCTTCGGCGTTGTGTGGCGCGGCGGTGAACCTGCCGATGCTCATTCTGGCGCGCATTTTGCAGGGCGCGGGCGGCGGCGCGATGGTGCCCATCGCCCAGGCGATTTTGCTGGAAAGTTTCCCGGCGCAGAAACGCGGCGTCGCCATGGCCACGTTCGCCCAGGCCGTGGTGGTGGCGCCGATCATCGGCCCGACGCTCGGCGGCTGGATCACGGACAATTATTCGTGGCGCTGGATTTTTTACATCAACCTGCCGGTCGGCCTGCTGGCGATTTTTCTGGCGTCCTGGCTCGTGGAAGATCCGCCTTACATCAAGCGCAACCTGAAGGCGGCGATTGATTTCACCGGGTTCGGCCTGCTGGCGGTCTGGCTGGCGACGCTGCAAATCGTTTTGGACAAGGGGCAGGAGGCAGACTGGTTCGGCGCGGACTGGATTTGCTGGTTCACGGTAATTTCCGTCGCTGCCTTCATCGGCTTCATCGTGTGGGAATTCCGGGTGAAGGATCCGCTGGTGAACCTGCGGATTTTGAAAAGCCGTAACTTCCGCACCGGGCTGATGTTGATGACGGTCATTGGCATCATCCTTTACGGCACGACGGCGGAGCTGCCGTTGTTTCTGCAAACGTTGATGGGTTATCCGGCGCTGCAAAGCGGTTACACGATGAGTCCGCGCGGCATCGCCGCCTTCTTCACCACCTTTCTGGTGGGGCGGCTGGTCGGGCGCATCCCGCTGCGCTGGATGTTGTGTTTCGGCTTTTCGATGTTGAGCCTGTCGTCCTACATGTTGAGCGGCATCAATCTCCAGGTGAGCATGGCCAGCGTCATCCTGCCGACGGTGCTGAACGGCGTGGCCATCAGTTTCATTTTCGTGCCGTTGACGACGGCGACCATGAGCCAGTTGCGGCAGCAGGAAATCGGGAGCGGCACCGGCCTGTACAATCTCATGCTCAATCTCGGCGGCAGCATCGGCATCGCGCTCGTCACCACGCTGGTCGCGCGCGGCGCGCAGACGCACCAGGCGCTCATGGTCGGGCACCTGACGTCGGCCGACCCGGTGTTCACGCAGCGGCTCGCCGCCGCGCAACACGCGCTGGCGCAACAAACCGATCCCGTGACCGCCACGCACCAGGCCTACGGACTGATTTATGGCACGCTGAACGCGCAGGCGCATTTGTGGGCGTTTGTGGATACGTTCCGCGTTTTTGGGCTGATGGTGCTGTGCTGTCTGCCGCTGATTCTCCTGTTTAAACGGGTCAAACGTCCGGTAATGCGACCGGTGGAAATACCGTAATCAGATTGAACAGATAAAAAATCACGGGGTCAAATGGGCGCCGGAACCATGTAACAAAGGCAGCCGAACTGTCGTCTGAGAGGGTGATTATGAAAAAATCCATTTTAGTCAAAAGTCTTTTGATTGCCGCGAGCCTGCCGTTGCTGGCGGGTTGCGTGGTCTATGAACGCCAACCCCGGACCGTGGAGGTCGCGCCCGCCGGAAGTGAAGTGGTGGTGGACACCGCCCCGCCGCCGGCGCAGGTTGAAATGATTCCCGCTTGTCCCGGGCCGGTGGAATTATGGCTATGGACCCCCGGCTACTGGGCATGGCACGACCACTGGGTTTGGGTGGGAGGACGCTGGGCGTCCCGCCCGCATCCACATGCCATATGGGTGGCGGGACATTGGGGCAGGCATCGCCATGGCTATGTATGGGTTGAAGGCCGTTGGCGCTGATTCAGCAGATTGATTGGGCACAAAAATTTTCGCGCTGGAAAAGCTGGAAAAAGTTGCGGCCATCGGCGTTGGGAAACGCCGGTGGCCGTCGTTTTTTGTCCGGCGGGCTGGCTGGAATACTTGAATGACCACCGCAAGCGTGTTACAAATCAGGGTGGCATGTTTTTTTGGGGCGATAAAGAGCGTAAACGATCCTATCTGCTGCCGGGAATGGGCGGGCGGGCCCACCGCAGCAAACAGAATCTGATTCTGAAATGCTCCATCATCATTGGGCTGGGCGTGTCAATAATGCTGGCGGCCCTGATGTATTGGCTGAATCGCCTTGCACCTTAAACCGGCGGCCGTGTTCTAATTTGTAGGCGACGAGGTGACGAGTCGTTTGGGCCAGCACTCCTTACGTCGTGCCCTACCATCAAACCAGCGTGGTGCTTGACCCGTCAGCGCCGCCTGTTAACATGCCTGGACAATTTGGTGAAATTCGTTCGCTTCATTCCGGTTTTGTTGATGGCCCTTGGCTCCGGGCTGCCGTTGCGGGCGGAGCTGGCGGACGGCATTCTGGCCATTGTCAACAATGCGGTCATCACGCACGAACAGGTTGCGGAATTTGTCGCCCCGGCCATTGATGCTTTGCGGCAGGAATATGCCGGCCGGGAGGACGTGTCGAACGTCTTTGAACAAAAAGCTACCGACGTGTTCAACGATGGACTGGAACAGTTGATTGAACGCCAGTTGATTCTTCATGATTTCGACATCGAGGGCTACAAACTGCCTGACAGTTTTGTGGACCAGATCGTTCAGGACAGGATTCGGGAACGGTTCGGTGACCGGATCACCTTCATGAAAACCTTGCAGGCACAGGGCATGACGTATGAGCAATTTCGCAAGGACGTGCGGGACCAATTCATTATCACCCAGTTGCGCGCAAAAAACATTTCACAGGAAGTGGTCATCTCGCCCTATAAAATTGAAAACTATTACCTCGCCCATCAGGATGATTTCAAAATCGGGGACCAGGTCAAACTCCGCATGATTGTGCTCAACAAAAGTTCCAGCGACGACCCATCCGCGCACCGCATGGCCGGGGAAATCCTGACTGAAATCAAACAAGGCGCCACGTTCGCCCAGATGGCTTCCGTCTATTCCCAAGGCTCGCAACGTGAACAGGGCGGCGATTGGGGCTGGGTTGAGCGTTCCGTGCTCCGTCAGCAACTGGCCGACATCGCCTTCTCGCTCCAGCCCGGCCAGACGAGCGACATCATCGACACGCCCGAGGCCTGTTACCTCATGCTCGTGGAACAAAAACGTTCCGCGCATGTCAGACCGCTCAGCGAAGTCCGTGACGACATTGAAACGACGCTCCGCACCCAGGAGCAGTCACGCCTCGAAAAGCAGTGGATTGGCGGGTTGAAGAAAAAAACCTTCATCCGCTATTTCTAAACCCGCACCCAACCGCATGACTCGCTGGATCGGCATCACGCTGGGCGACGTCACCGGCATCGGCCCCGAAGTCACCCTCAAAGCCCTCGCCGCCGCGGCGGCAAATGATGACACGCGTTATTTGCTGATTGGCGATGAAGCCTGCGCTTATCGGCTGAACAAAAAAACGGGGGCCGGGCTGCCGCTCAAAAAATTTTCCGGCTACGGCGACGCGGGAAGATTTTTTATCACCAGCCCGCTTGCCGGACCGTTGCCGGAAAATCTGCCGGCCGGTTCGCCGGCCGCCGCGAATGCCGCCGTCGCCTCGCTGCGCGACGGCGCGGAACGCTGCCTCCGTCACGAACTCGCCGCGCTCGTCACCGCGCCCGTCAACAAGGAGGCCATCATCCGCGCCGGACACAAATTTGTCGGCCAGACGGAATTTTTTTCCGAAATCTCCCAAACGAAACGCTATGCGATGATGCTGCTTGGCCACGATCAACAGGAGCGCTGGCTGCGGGTGGCCCTGGTGACCATTCACACCTCGATCCAATCGGTTCCCAAAAAAATCACGCCGGAAAAAATCACGCTCGCCATCGAACTGGCCGCGCAGGCCTGCCGCGATTTGCAATTGCCCCGCGCGCGTGTCGCCGTTTGCGGCCTGAACCCGCATGCGGGCGAAGGCGGGGAATTTGGCGACGAGGAAATCAAAATCATCATCCCGACGGTCCTGGCCGCGCAAAAACGCGGACTGGACGTGGTCGGCCCGTTGAGCGGTGACACGGTGTTTCATTACGCCTTGGAGGGGGATTTCGACGCGGTGGTGGCCATGTATCACGATCAGGGACTCGCGCCGCTGAAAGCCGTCGCATTCGACACCGGCGTAAACTGGACGCTGGGCCTGCCGTTCATCCGCACCTCGCCCGACCACGGCACGGCTTACAACATCGCAGGCAAGGGAATCGCCAATCCGTCGAGCATGATTTCCGCCATCCGGCTGGCGAAGCAACTGGCTTTGAAAAAGCAGGAGACGAGGTGACGAGTCTGTGACTGAATTACGGTTATAATGAGACTCGTTACCTCGTCTCCTACACTACAATCCGATCAACTCGCGCACTTTTGTGCCAATGTCGCCGCCGCGCATCAATGCTTCGCCAATCAAAATCGCCTGGGCGCCGCATTGCTTCAAGCGCTCCACGTCGGCGCGGGTGTGAATGCCGCTTTCAGCGACAAGCAACGTAGCGCAGGCGTCTCGCCTGTGGGCGGCAGGCCGGACGCCTGCGCTACTTTTTAAGCGCGCCGTCAGCCGTTCAGTAGTGGCCAAATCCACCTTGAAAGTCTTCAGGTTACGATTGTTCACGCCGATGAGCGCGGGGGAAATTTTCAGCGCCCGATCCAGTTCCGGTTCATCGTGAACCTCGACCAGCACGGCAAGCCCCGCTTCGGTGGCAAGCGAGTGGAATTTTTGCAATTGTTCATCGGTCAAAATTGCGACAATCAACAAAATCGCGTCCGCACCCCATTCGATGGCCTCAAGAATCTGCCGCTCATCAATAATGAAGTCCTTGCGCAACAACGGCAGTTTCACCGCCGCGCGAATCTGCCGGAGATGATCCAGCGAACCCTGGAAAAACTTCTCATCCGTCAAAACCGACAGGCAGCTTGCGCCTGCCGCCTCGTATTCCTTGGCGATGCGAACCGGGTCGAAGTCCCGGCAAATCACACCCGCGGACGGCGACGCCTTCTTCACTTCGGCAATCAACGCCATGCCGCCAGGGCGCGGCTGGCGCAAGGCTGCCAAAAAATCGCGCCGCTCGCCCTGCTCCAGCATCGCGTCGTGCAAATCACCCGCCGCGACAAGGCGCATCGGCAGTTTTGCGACCTCGCGTTTCTTCTCTTCAACAATTTTATCGAGAATGTTCATTGCCCAACAGTTAGTAGTCAATTGTCAGTAGTCAGTAGCACTGGGCGATTGCTACCAGCTACGAACTACTGACTACCGACCATTTTATTCATCATCATCCTTCACGCCCTGCAGCCGCTTGAGCGGGCAGCCGGCGCGGAGCCAGCCGTTCACGAACGGATCCAAATCACCGTCCATCACTCCCTGCACATTGCTCGTTTCCACCCCGGTGCGCAGGTCCTTCACCATCCGGTACGGCTGGAAGACATAGCTGCGAATCTGATTGCCCCACGAGATGCTGCCTTTCTCGCCGTAAAAACGTTCCAGATCGGCTTTCTGCTCGTCCTGGCGTTGGGCGTAAATCCGCGAAAGCAACAGCCGCATCGCCGTGGCGCGGTTTTGATGCTGCGACCGCTGGGTTTGCGAGGCGACGACGAGACCGGTTGGAAGGTGCGTGATGCGCACGGCGGTCTCGACCTTGTTCACGTTCTGGCCGCCCTTGCCCCCGGAACGGAACGTGTCCACCTGAAATTCATTCGGGGGGATGACGATGTCGGTCGAGGTTTCCTCAATTTCCGCAATGACGTCCACGCTGGCGAAACTGGTGTGGCGGCGTTTATTGGAATCGAACGGCGAGATGCGCACGAGCCGGTGCACGCCGCGTTCGGCCTTCGCAAAGCCGTAGGCGTTTTCGCCTTGAATCAGCATGGTGATGCTCTTGAGGCCCGCGCCTTCGCCGGGCAGCGCGTCGGTCACCTCGACCTCCCAGCCACGCGATTCGGCCCAGCGCTGGTACATGCGCGACAGCATTTCCGCCCAATCCTGCGCCTCGGTGCCGCCCGCACCGGCATTGATGCTCAGGATGCAATTCTTCCGGTCGTGCGGACCGCTCAGGAAAACCCTCAATTCCAGCGCGTCGAGCTCCTTGAAAAACTTCTGGAGGTCGCGGGCGAGTTCCTGTTCCACCTGCGCCTGGGCCCCGGCCGGTTCGGCCTCGCCGAGTTCAAGCATGACGCGGAAATCGTCCAGGTGTTTTTCCGCCTGAAGCAGCGGCTCGATTTTGTTGCGGAGGGAATTGGCCTCGTCAATCAGCGTCTGCGCCTTCTCACGGTTGCCCCAGAAATTGTCGGCGGCCATGAGCGCATTGAGTTCGCCCAGGCGTTTTTGAGCGTCGGGCACGTCAAAGAAACCTCCGTAGATGCACAAGTTTCCCGGCGGCCGTCGTAATTTCTGTTTTAACCGTTTCGAACATGTGCCGCAGAATATCGAAGCTCAAAAGGGAAAGCCAGAAGGGAAAAGCGCGGTTTCATGGCCGCGATTTTGGTTTATTTGTGGGAATTGGCCAACGAAAGCGCGTAAATGAGCAGGCCGATAATCACGAGGCCGACCAGCACGGCGCCGACCCAAAAATAGGTGCCGACCCGGTTGCGCTTTTTCGTAAACACCGCGGCAGTGTCGAATCCCGGCGGGCGACCGCCGCTCTCCAGTTCGCTTAAACTGACCCCGCGCGGTGTGCGTACGACAGATTCGGATTTCTTGGCCGGGGTTGTGGCGGGCGCACTTGGGGCAGCCGCGGCGGGTGCCGCCGCGCCATTTTCAAGCCGCAATTCGATCTGGCCCAGGCGCAGGGTCTGACCGGATTTCAGCACGCTTTCGCTGATCTTCTCATCGTTGATGAACGTGCCGTTGGTGGAATTCAAATCTTTTATGACCACCTCGCTGCCGCGCAACAGCACTTCACAATGATGACTGGAAACGGACGGCTCGGCAATTTGGAACGCGTTATCCTCGACCCGACCGATGGTGGTTTTATCCGCCTTCAATTCGTGGGCGCGGCCGGTCATGCCTTGAGTCAGGATAACGAGTTTGGCCATAGCTTAGCTGGATTCGATTATGGTTGGAGTCTGCGCCAAGTCAAACGGAAATCTAAACATCCATGGCCTTAAACCCTAGCCGTGTTTCTCAATCAACGCGCGAAATTCCGCAAACAGCGGCGTGGAATCATGCGGGCCGGGCGAGGCTTCGGGGTGATATTGCACACAAAAGACCGGCCGGGTCTTGTGCCTCATGCCTTCAACCGTCTGATCGTTGAGATTGATGCGGTCCACGGCAACGTTGGACGGCAATGAGGCCGCGTCCACTGCGAAACCGTGGTTTTGCGACGTAATTTCGACCCTGCCGGAAGCCAGGTCTTTCACCGGCTGATTCGCGCCGCGATGGCCGAATTTTAGTTTGAAGGTCTTTCCGCCGAACGCCTGCCCGAGAATCTGGTGCCCCAGGCAGATCCCGAAAACTGGCACACCGCTTTCGGCAAGCGTTTTTACTTCGCGGACGATGTAATTGAGCGCCGCCGGATCGCCGGGCCCGTTGGAGAGGAAAATGCCCGCCGGCTTGTGTTTGAGCGCCTCTGCCGCCGTGGCGGTGGCCGGCAACACTTGCACCGCGAACCCGTGCTGCCGCAACCGGCGCAGGATGTTGTATTTCATGCCGTAATCGAACGCGACAATGGGAATATCCGCCGGCGGCAGCGGCTCGCGCAGGTTGCCGGCCTCCTTTGACGCGTTGCCCGAGACGAGTTTGAATCCCGCGCTTTGCTCGTCCTTTTCGTCCCAGCGAAACGCCTCCTTGTGCGTGACTTCCTTGACGTAATCCACGCCAACGAAAACAAACTCCTTCGCGCGCCGCACCGCTTCAGGGTCCGAAATTTCCTCCGTGGAAATAAACCCGTTCATGGCACCGCGCACGCGCAGCTTTTTTGTAAGCGCCCGGGTGTCAATGCCTTGAATGCCCGGAATGCCGTTGCGTTCCAAATATTCACCCAGCGAAGAATCCGCGCGCCAGTTGCTCACGACGGGCGAAAGTTCGCGGATGACGAAGCCTGCAACGTGCGGCCGCCACGATTCCACGTCCTCCGCATTGACGCCGTAATTGCCGATCAGCGGATAGGTCATCGTGACGATCTGCCCTTTGTAGGACGGGTCGGTGAGGATTTCCTGATAGCCCGTCATCGAAGTATTGAAGCAGACTTCGCCGCACGCGGAGGCGCGCGCGCCGAAGCCTTGTCCGTGAAAAATCGAGCCGTCTTCGAGAGCCAGAATTGCTTTCATCAAAATCGTCCGATGCTAAAGTCACCGGCGTGCCGGTTCAAGTTTTAACAAAAACAGGTAGTCCCCTGGTTTGGTTGTAGGGCACGACGCAAGGGGTGCTGGCCCAAACGACTCGTCACCTCGTCGCCTACAAATTAGGGCACTGCCAAAAAGGGCGCGGCAAATTTCCGCCGCGCCCCGAGCCGTGATACGATCGCGCGAACTTATTTTTTGAAACTTTCCAGCTTGGCGATGAACACCTGGGGGCCGCCTTTGGAATAGCCAATCTGCCGGCCAATTTCCTTGCCCCCCTTGTCGAGCACAACCAGCGTCGGAAAACCGTGGATGTCATACTGGGTTTTCAAGGCGGCGTTGGCCTTTTTCAAGTCGTTGTCCTGGACTTTATTATGTGGATAATCGAGTTCCACCAGCACGACATTTTTCGCTGCATAATTCTGAAATTCCGGCGTATCGAGCACTTCCTTTTTGAACTTCATGCACCAGCCGCACCAGTCCGAGCCAGTGAAGTCCATGAGCACGATTTTGTTTTCCGCCCTGGCCTGGGCCTCGGCCTTGGGCAGGTCGGTGAGCCAGATGTTTTCCGCCGCGTTTATCCGTCCAAATGCCGCGACGGCCAGCAGTGCGATCAAGAGTTTTTTCATAATTTTGGATTCCGGTTCAAGGTTTAAACTGCGGCCAAATCCGGTTGTTCAACAAAAACTTTTTTGCCGCCGACGATGGTGGCCACCGCCCGGCCCTTGAGTTTCCAGCCGAAGAACGGGCTGTTGGCCGATTTACTCGCCGTGGCGGCGCGTTCAAAAATCCATTCCCGCTCGGGATCAAAGACGGTCACATCGGCATCCGCACCGACAGCCAGGGTCCCTTTGGACAAATTGAGCAGCCGCGCCGGGTTGACGGTGTATTTGGCGATTAAATCGGGCAGGCTGGATCGTTTGCCGTGGTAAAGCTGCATCAGCGAAAGCGCAAGTTCGGTTTCCAGTCCGGTGATGCCGAACGGCGCGTAATCGAATTCCACTTCCTTCTCGTAATCGCAATGCGGTGCGTGGTCGCTGCACAAAATTTCAATGGTCCCATCGGCCAGACCCTCCAGAACCGCCTCACGGTCGCGCGCCGAGCGCAACGGCGGATTCATCTTGAAATTCGTGTCGTAGGCCGGCCATTCCGGAAGTTCGTCCTGGAATCCGGCCAGCGTTTTCCCGTCATTGGCCCAAAATCTCGAACTGCCGGCCACCGCCGCGTCGGTGAGCGTGAAGTGATGCGGACAGGCCTCGCCGGAAACCGGCACGCCGCGCTTCTTCGCTTCGCGCAGCCGGGCGACGCTGCCCGCCGCGCTCAGGTGCTGGCAGTGGATGCGCGCACCGGTGAGTTCGGCCAGCAGGATGTTCCGCGCGACAATCATTTCCTCGCCCGCCGCCGGCCAGGCGCGCAAGCCCAGCGCGATGTTCCAGTAACCTTCGTGCATCACCCCGTCAGTCACGAGCGAATAATCCTGGCAATGATCCATCACCGGCAAACCGAACATTTTCGCGTATTCGCATGCCCGGCGCATCAGTTCGTTGTTTTGCACGCAATGGCCGTCGTCGGTGATGGCCACGACGCCCGCGCGTTTGAGCGAGCCGATGGACGCCAGTTCTTCGCCGGCGATGTTTTTGGTGATGGCCCCGGTCACAAAAACGTTCACGACACCCTGTTTGGCGGCGCGTTCGCGAATCAGCGCGACCGTGCCGGCGGTGTCAATGGCCGGCGACGTATTGGGCATGCAAACGACGGAGGTAAAACCGCCGTGCGCGGCGGCGGCGGTGCCCGTGGCGAGATTTTCCTTCGCGGTCTGCCCCGGTTCGCGCAGGTGAACATGCAGGTCAATCAAGCCCGGACAAACCACGAGGCCGCTCACATCCATTTTTTCGGCGTCCCGCGGCGCCCGGTTCGCCGCATCCTTGCCAACTGCGGCGATTTTGCCTTCGGAAATCAAAACATCCGCCTTTGTGTCGAGACGGTTGGCCGGATCGACTACGCGTCCGCCGGTAAGAAGCAACGCTGCCATGCGCAGCGAGGGTACACGCGTGACATTGACAATGCAAGCGCGGGGATTAAGCTTTGCCAGGCTTTGGTGGCGGGCCTGCCGTGTCAGCCTTCGCCTCAGGGCTACGGCTCGACAAAAGCCGGTTGAGATTTGCTGCGGTGCGGCGGGCCTGCCGCGCCGAAGCGCAGAGCAGGCGGGCGTAGTTCAGTGGTAGAACGGAAGCCTTCCAAGCTTCACACGAGGGTTCGATTCCCTTCGCCCGCTCCAGCTTCAACGAAGCCCAAACCGCTTACTGTCGCGCCTCAATCTTCGTTCCCGCCAGATGACACGCGGCGAAATGAGCTTTGGCGACTTCGCGAATCGCCGGGACTTCCGTCCGGCAACGTTCCTCGGCAATCGGACAACGCGGATGGAACGGGCAACCGCCCGGCGGATGAATCGGCGACGGCACGTCGCCCGGCAGAATGATGCGTTGCCGTTTCGTTTCCGGGTCCACTTCCGGGATGGCCGAAATCAACGCCTGCGTGTAGGGATGCTGCGGCTCGCCGATGATGTTTTTGGCGTCCGCCATTTCCACCACCTTGCCGAGATACATTACCATCACCCGGCGGCTGATGTGTTCCACCACCGCGAGATCGTGCGCGATGAAGAGATAAGCGATGCCGCGTTGTTGCTGCAAATCGTGAAGCAGATTGATGATCTGTGCCTGCACCGAAACGTCCAGCGCGCTCACCGGTTCGTCGCAAATAATCAGTTCCGGCTCCACCGCCAGCGCGCGGGCAATGCCAATGCGCTGGCGCTGTCCGCCGCTGAATTCGTGCGGATAACGCTGCGCATAAACCGCATCCAGGCCGACGGCCTTCAACAATTCCGCAATGCGCTTTTGTCGCGCGGATTTGCTATCCGTTAGTTTGTGGATGTCCAGCGCTTCCCCCACGATTTGCTCGACCGTCATGCGTGGGTTGAGCGAGCCGTAAGGGTCCTGGAAAATCATCTGGAACTTGCGCCGTCGCATGCGCAATTCCGAGCCGTTCATCTGTGTGATGTCCTCGCCATTGAGCAAAACACTGCCCGCCGTCGGCTCGACCAGCCGCACGATGGCGCGCCCGAGGGTGGTCTTGCCGCAGCCGCTTTCGCCGACCAGGCCGAGCGTTTCGCCCGGTTCGATGGCAAAGCTGACGTCGTCCACGGCCTTCACGAATTCCCGGACGCGGCTGAACATCCCGTGCTTCACCGGGAAATGAACCTTCAGATTTTTGACTTCGAGCAGGCTCATGGTGTTAAAAGTCCGCAGGACGAAAGACCATAGCCCACCGTTTCAACGGTGGGTTCACGATTACAGCAAAATCGAGTCCCGCAGGGACGACAGAATTTAATCAAGCATCGTTTCGTCATACGATTGGTTGTGTTTCTTCAAAAATTCAATGAGTTCTTCTTTGAAACTGCGCTGACGATGATGTTCCGCCTGTCGCCGGATGTAATCAACCGTTGTTTCAATCCCTGAAACGCCGATACTGAATGCTCCATAACCTTCCTGCCATTCAAATGCCCGGTGTTCGGGAAAACTTTCGTGAATCCATTTTGATGAATTGCCCTTCAGAAGCTGAATCGCTTTGGAAATGGAAAGCGTTGAAGGCAGGGACAGCAGAACATGAATGTGATCTTCCACGCCGCCAATTTCGATGGCCGTCATTTTATTGGCGCGGGCAATGCCGCCAAGATAAGACCAAAGGCGTTTTTGAAGGTCCGGCGTGATGAGCGGACGGCGCTCCTTGGTGCTCCACACACAATGCAAATGGCAGGAAATGAATGTGTGCATTGTTTCTGCCGTCCCTACGGGACTTGGTTGGTTTGTGATTCGGTCAACCCACCGTTGAAACGGTGGGCTATTGTCTTTCGCGCCAAAGGCGCTTTCGGATTTTTGACTTCGAGCGGGTTCATGTTTCTCGTGCAAGCAGGATTGAAATGTCGTCAGGTAAAGCTCCTGACTGGTACCGGACAAGCTCGACGAGCTTGTTCGCTGCACTATCAATATCAGCGGCAAGAATTGTCGCCGCAATTTTTTCCAAACTTGTGTATTTCAGCAGGCCATCGGTCGCCACGAGCAATGTTCCGTTTAACAGCCCTCGTGTGAAGGGGATTGGAACAGCACGACCACTGCCAAGGAACGGTTTGCGAATTTGACTGGCAGTCAGATTTTCCGGTCCGGTTTTTGAGAAAATAAACGCGCCGGAATCTCCGACGCTTGCTCCGAAAAGACCACTGTCTGACAAGACAACAACTACGCCAGTTGTTTCTCCGAAAGCTCCGATGGTCACCATCTCTCGGTCAAGAAGTGTGAGAAGCTCGTTTAATCCGTCCATATTTATGCTCGTTGAACCAATCTTTTTCTTTACGCCTTCGACAAGGAATTGTGCTGCTTCTGCTCCGCCACTCATTCCACCAGCACCATCAGCGACAACCAGAGCCAGGTTTGAGCCGCACCAAAAAAATTCCGCACGGTCTTGAAGTTCTTTGCCGCCAGCGTGAATTAGTTTTGACGTTGCGAACATAATCTCATTTCCAAAACGGACATCTCACGAAACGTCCGGCCTCGACCTCGACCAGTTCGGGTATCTTGTCAGAACATTCCGGTTTGGCCATTGGACAGCGCGGCGCGAAACGGCAGCCGGGCGGAAAATTGCCGATGCGCGGCACATTGCCGGGAATGGCCGAAAGCCGGTCAGCGTCGCCGTGCAGTTTCGGCACGCTCGCCATCAGCGCCTTCGTATAAGGATGCAATGGACGGCGCAGCAACTCCTTCGCGGGCGACAGCTCGACAATCTGGCCGGCATACATCACGGCCACGCGGTCGGCCATGTCGCCGACGATGCCAAGGTTGTGTGTGATGAGCAGAATGGCCATGCCCAGCCGCTGCTTGAGGCTGTGGAGCAATTCAAGAATCTGCGCCTGAATCGTCACGTCGAGCGCGGTGGTCGGTTCGTCGGCCACGAGCAGTTTCGGTTCGCTCGCCAGCGCCATGGCAATCATCACGCGCTGCTGCATGCCGCCGGACATCTCAAACGGATAATTTTTGATGCGCGATTCCGGCGCCGGAATGCCGACAAGCTTCAACAGCCGGATGACTTCTTCGTTGGTCGCTTTTTCCGGACGATGCAGCTTGAGCGATTCCTTGATCTGGTTGCCGACACGGAAAACGGGGTTCAGCGACGCGCCCGGTTCCTGGAAAACGTAGCTGACCACGCCGCCGCGGATGGAGCGCAATTCAGTGTTCGACATTTTCAGCACGTCGCGGCCGTTCAGCAAAATTTCCCCGCCGACGTAATTTGCGGGTGGCGCCGGCACGAGCCGCGCGATGGACAGGGCGGTAACAGTCTTGCCACAGCCGCTTTCGCCCACGAGACAGACGGTTTCGCCCGTGCCAATCGCCAGCGACACACCGTCAACCGCCCGAAGCGCATCGGCTCCGGAACCGAAGTCCATTTTTAAGTTTTTGATTTCGAGCAAATTCATTTTTTAGACAGAATTTACAAAACAAACAAAATGGGAACGGCGCTTCGCCAAACCCGATTTAATCCTGAAAAATTCTGTTAATTCTGTCTTCATAGTGCTTTCGTGTCCGCCGCGTCTCTTAATCCATCGCCGAGAAAGTTGAAAGCGAGAACGGTGATAAAAATCGCCGCGCCCGGCGCCAGCAACCACGGATAATTACGCAGATACTCGGTGTTTTGCGCGGCGGTCAGCATGTTGCCCCAGCTCGCGTTCGGCTCCTGAATGCCCACGCCCAGAAAGCTCAGCACCACCTCGCCCAGAATGTAGTATGGCA